>Ga0115007_10000482_pt1 | contig 26355 bp, 23 predicted proteins | sample ArcOceMetagenome_2_FD_87166 | JGI IMG/M metagenome (GOLD analysis project Ga0115007, IMG submission 87166) | Marine eukaryotic phytoplankton communities from Arctic Ocean - Arctic Ocean ARC135M Metagenome | ecosystem: Environmental > Aquatic > Marine > Oceanic | place: Arctic Ocean | collected...
AAACCAATAGAAAGTTTATAAAGAATTAAGACATACTTAAAATAATTTAAGAAGCCCTTTCAGAAATGTGAGGGTTTTTTTATGCCTAATGACGTAAAAGTAGGTAAAGGAATAAGGGTGTCCAACGCTTTTAGTATTATTTTACTATTTTTACTTTAAACATAAAACCAATTATTATGAAAAAATTATTATTCCTTTTTTTTACTTTAACAGTATCGAGTTACACGTATTCTCAAGTAACCACATTTGACAACCTACCAATTTTAAGGGTACTTATATTTAATATGAATACCCATCAAAGCCAAGCGAATGGTTTAACTGTACCCGACGGAAAGCTTTGGTATATTCAGCAAGTTCAATCTTCTCAATATGTAAATGTTAAATTGGGGGAGAATACGATTTATTTAGCCACTGGTGGTGTTGTTCCTGAAGGCACTATACTTTGGCAAAGTGGTAGTACCTATTTAAACATCATAGAATATGATTTAGACGCACAAACTACCGCTCTCAATACAAATGATATAAAGTTAGATAACAAAATGCAGTTATTTCCAAACCCAACAAATTCAAGGCTTTCTTTAAATTCTGAAAAGGATTATAATATAGAAGTATTTGATTTAACTGGTAGAAAAATAATGGAGGCACAAGGCAATAATCTTGATATGTCTAACCTTTCAAAAGCAACGTATATTGTAAAAGCATTTGACAAAGCAAGTAAGGAAACATACTCCTATAAGGTTATTAGAAATTAAACCATACTTAAAATAATTTAATAAGCCCTTTCAGAAATGTGAGGGTTTTTTTATGCGTAATGATGTAGATTAAGACTATAAATATTCTTTTTAACAAGTAGCGGTTTTCAATGAAATAAGGGGCTATTGTAAAAGTTATTTTATTTTATTACTTTTGAATAAAAACAGTTATGAAGAAAATTACTTTAATTGTATTGATGCTATTTACAGTATTGAGTTACGCACAAGGAGAACAACTATACGCTGACGGCACTGCAACAGACCAAGATGGGAATAGTTTTGAATGGATTAACTATGGCACACAAGACTGGGCGATAGAAAATGCTGAAGTGTTCACATATAGAGATGGTACAGCTATCCCGCAAGTTATAGACCAGGCTCAGTGGGCTAATCTCACCACAGGCGCTTGGTGTTATTTTGATAATGACTCCTCAAAAGAAAAATTATACAATTGGTATGCCGTAGCAGGAATACACGATAACGATGAGACTACACCTAATAAAGAATTTGCACCAGAAGGGTGGGTAATACCATCAAATAATGAAATAAATCAGTTTAACGAGTTTTTGAATTCAAATTATAACTGTGCAGAATCCTCATCAACGCAAACTAATTGGATCTCGAAATCAATCGCTTCGAAATCTAATTGGGATGCAGTAGCAGACGGTTACGCAAATTATTTATGTACACCAGGATATAATCCAAATGATAATAATATTTCTGGTTTTAATCTTACGCCTAGTGGGAATAGACAATTGGATGGGCTATTTTCTGGGGAAGGGAGTTATGGTCTTTTGATTTCGAAAACTGAATGGGATAATAATAGTGCATATAATAGAGTTGTTTTTTATAATGGTGTATATTTAGATGGGTGGTATGCTAATTCTAAAAAGAGAGGGTCTACAGTCCGCTTTGTTAGAAATGCTAGTTCTGTTGGAGCTAACGGAGATATTCTATTAAACGGCACAATAAGTGCTGAAAACAACCAAATTAAGAATGTTGCTGACCCTACTGATGCGCAGGATGCGGTGACTTTGGCATACATTAACCAGCTAGAGTCTTCAAATGATGACTTGCAAGGACAGTTTGATAATCTCCAAGTACAAATTGACAATTTGCAAGCCCAAATAGACGCCCTACAGCCTTCAACCTCGGTTACAGACATTGACGGCAACACTTATGACTACCTTACTTATGGCGACCAAGTTTGGACGGTTGACAATGCTGAGATGGTAACATATAGGGATGGAACACCCATACCACAATTTACAGGTGCTACTGAGTGGAGCAACTTGACCACAGGGGCTTGGGCATATTATAACAACGATCCAACAAAACATAGACTTTACAACTGGTATGCTGTAATGGGCATCCACGACACAGACCCAAATACCCCAAATAAAGAATTTGCACCAGAGGGATGGCATGTGCCAACAGATGCCGAGTGGACAACGCTTGAAAACTACCTCATAGCCAATGGCTATAATTATGACGGGACTACCACAGAAAATAAAATAGCCAAAGCGATGGCATCCACAACAGGATGGAATAGTTCAACAAAATTAGGAGTAGTAGGAACTGACCAAAGCTTAAACAACAGTAGCGGCTTTAACGCCTTTCCTGAGGGTGCCTGTTACACAGAAACAGCTAATTTTGGCAATGGTTCGTTCGACAGTCTGGGACGCTATGCGTTCTTTTGGAGTTCCACTGAGGACATTCCAGATTACGCATGGTACCGTTACCTGGTCAACGACCTCAGTGGGCTAGGGAGGGACAACAACTATAGCGGTGACGGCGAGCAATTCGGCTTTTCAGTGCGTTTTGTTAGGGATTAAAATCTCAGTAGCAAACTCTTTAACGGGCTGCCTTGTGCAGCCCCTTTTTTTATGCCTAATGGCGCAGATAAACACTATAATTATTCTTTTTAACAAGTAGCGGTTTTCAATGAAATAAGGGGCTATTGTAAAAGTTATTTTATTTTATTACTTATGAATAAAAACCGCCATGAAAAAAATTACTTTAATTGTATTGATGCTATTTACAGTATTGAGCTATGCACAAGACATTGAGTTAAACGGCACGGTAAGTGCTGAGAACAATCAAATTAAAAACGTTGCAAACCCCACAGAGGCGCAGGATGCGGTTACTTACTCTGTTCTATTGGAAAAGATTACAGCGCTCCAAAACCAAATCAATTATTTACAAGATACTGCAAATTCGAATGATGACGATGGAGACGGTTTTAGTGAGCTGGCAGGTGACTGTAATGACGCTAACCCTTTATTGAGTCCTAATGCTTACGAAGTTAGAGATGGTATCGATAATAACTGCGATGGAGAGATCGACGAGGGATACAGTGGGTTTGACGCCGTTCAAGACGCAGATGGGAATACATACAATTTTGCAATCTATGGTAACCAGCATTGGACAGTAGAAAACGCTGAGATGGTTACTTATAGAGACGGTACACCTATTCCCCAAATTACGGATGACACAGAGTGGGGAGCCCTCACCACAGGTGCTTGGTGTTATTATAACAATGACCCAACAAAACATAGACTTTACAATTGGTATGCTGTTGCAGGTATCCACGACAATGATGAAAGTACCCCAAATAAAGAATTTGCTCCAGAAGGCTGGCACGTTCCAACAGATGCTGAGTGGACAACACTTGAAGAACACCTCATAGCTAATGGCTATAATTACGACCGAACCACCACAGGAAATAAAATCGCCAAAGCTATGGCATCTATTATAGGCTGGAATACTTCAACAGCTTTTGCAGCAATAGGCAATAGCCAAAGCCAAAACAACAGCAGCGGCTTTAACGCTTATCCTGAAGGAGCTCGTATTAATAATGGTGCTTTTTCGTCCATTGGTAATTTATGTGGATTTTGGTCTTCATCTTCAAATGCTGCTGACAACGATAAAAAACTTTGGAGTCTTGATGTCTCGAGTTCATATAGTAATATTTCTACTATTGATGACCCGCTGGTGGGCTTTTCAGTTCGTTTTGTTAGGGATTAAAATATTGACTCTTGACTCTTTAACGGGCTGCCTTGTGCAGCTCCGTTTTCTAAACTATATTCATATCTTCCTCCTTTAATTCAGGGATTGCTAAACCTCTTAAATAGAAAGAAAACAGCAATGGTGAAAAAATACAGCAAGTCTTTTATGTTTTATTAAATCATTTAAATTTAAACTAATAATAAGTGGACTAATTATGGACTGAGTTAATCTTTTAAATTTTAGTTTAATAAAACTAAACTATTTTCCAATACAGAAATTCCCAAAGATATGTCCTAGGATATCTTTGTCTACATCATAATCTCCGGTAATGGCTCCTAGATGCCGCAGGCATTCCCGAATGTCTATGGAGAATAAATCTGTAGAGATTTCTAAATCAATTCCTTGTTGTACAGAGCTAATGGCCATTAATGCATTATTCAAAGCTTCAAAATGCCGCGAATTGGTTACAATGGTTTCGTTATTGCTCAAGGCACCGATATTTACTAAAGTGGTGAGTTCAGATTTTAGCGTTTCAATACCAATATTGTTTTTTGCAGAGAGTACAATTAAGTTTTCTATCTCCGCTTGCAGCGCCGTATTATCTTTTGCAGATAAGGTGTCTATTTTATTTGCAATAACAAGTACGCGTTTGTTTGGAAAACGTGCTTTTATAATGTCAATTTCAGCTAAAAACTGTGTTTGATTGGTGTTGAATTTATTGGCATCAATCAAGAAAATAATCAGTTGCGCGTTGTCTGCTTTCTCATAGGCTTTTTTAATTCCAATACTTTCTATTAGATCTTTGGTTTCTCTAATTCCTGCAGTATCTATAAAGCGAAAGGCCACTCCAGCAATGATCAATTCGTCTTCAATGGCATCTCGCGTAGTCCCTGCAATTTCAGAAACAATGGCTTTTTCCTCGTTTAGTAAGGTGTTTAATAAGGTCGATTTTCCTACGTTTGGTTCGCCGATAATAGCTACAGGAATTCCATTTTTCATGGCATTTCCAAAAGAAAAAGAATCGATTAAGCGTTTCAATACAAACGTTATTTGCGTTACCAGTTCCTTGAACTTTGTGCGGTCTGCAAATTCTACATCTTCTCCAGAAAAATCTAATTCCAGTTCAATTAAAGCCGCAAAATCTAACAATTGGGCACGCAGTTCTTTTAGTTCATTGGTAATGCCACCACGCATCTGTTGGATGGCCATTTGATGGCTTGCTGCAGAATTAGAAGCTATGACATCCGCAACAGCTTCTGCCTGGCTTAAATCCATCTTAGCGTTTAAAAAGGCACGCATGGTAAATTCACCATTATTTGCCATTCTGCACCCTTTTTTAAGAAATAATTGAATAATTTCTTGCTGTATAAAACTAGAACCATGACAAGAAATTTCTACTACATTTTCTCCCGTATACGAGTTCGGATTCTTAAATACAGCAACAAGTACTTCGTCTAAAATAATATTGTTTTCTATAATGTGGCCTAAATGGATGGTATGTGTTTTCTGATTTAATAGGGACTTATTTTTTTGAATAGATTTAAAATTTGCTTCCACAAAATGGATTGCTTGTTCCCCCGAAAGTCTAATAACAGCAATTGCACCCACGCCTGAGGGAGTTGCCAAAGCAATAATAGTGTCGTTTTGAATCATACTGCAAATATACATCGCTTAATTAAGGTGAAAAACTCTTTTTATTTTAAAGTTTCTATAAATTAAAATACTGCAGTAGGCAAAGGCCACAAAGGATATTGTACAAAATTCCGACTCTTTTTAGCTTTGTTGGAAAAAAGAGGAGGTTTAGGACTTATATATTTTTAATGATGTCTTCATATTCGTAGAAAAAATCTTCAAACTTTGGCATTGTTTCTAAAAAGAACTGGAAACAAGCACCCCAGGTATTTTTATTGTGGATGCTGAACTTCTGCTCATAAGGGACATAGATTCTATGAATTATTTTTCCACTATCAAGCACATGGGCATCATTGAAGATAATTTCTGGTATTTCGGAGGCGATGAGTACTTGTAAAGAAAGCAATTGATCGTAGTAGAGGAGGTTTACCAATTCATCTGGGTTTTCAAGATCTAAGCAAACGGCTGCACTTTTTCTATCCGCTACAAACTTAAAAGAGACTCCTTTCATAGCTGTATTGTACAATAGCCATTTTCTTGGAAAGGACTTTCCAAAGCTGATCCAAAATTCTTTGCGTATGAAAGCAGCTTCTTCTTTGCTAAACATTGATTTTATTAGTTGGTTTTCAAAGATTCGTGACTATTAGTAGTCTTTAGTGGCATCTTATGGGTTTAAAAGTGGGTTTAGGCTTATCCGTGAATTTTAGCAAGATTTCCGCGTTCGCGCATCATTTCTCCTTCAAATGCCACCAATGCATTCCATTTTTCATCGACAATGGCTCTGTCTTGGTAGGTTCTTGCAAGTTGTAAAAAAGTAGTGTAATGGTTGGCTTCAGAAATCATTAAATTTTTATAAAACTTAGCCAACTCTTCCTCTTCCATGTTTTCTGAAAATACTTTAAAACGTTCGCAACTGCGCGCCTCAATAAGGGCAGCAACAAGCAGGCGTTGCACAAGTGCATTTGTTCTGTCGTTGGTTTTTGTGAAGAACTTTTGCAGGCGAATGGCATAATCATTTTTTTGCTCACGCCCCAAAACCATACCTCTTTTTACCATTAAAAGATGCACCATTTTAAAATGTTGCATTTCTTCAATAGCAATATTGCTCATTTCCTTTACCAATTCCGTTTCTTCAGAATAATTAATGATAATAGAAACGGCATTGGAAGCCGCTTTTTGCTCTAAAAAAGCATGATCTGTTAATATCTGCTCTAAATTTACTTTGGCTATATCTGCCCAAGAAGTTTCTGTTTCAAACTGTAATCCTAACATTTTTCTATAATTTTTTGCAAACCTGCACCAAAATAGGCAAGCGCTTTGATTTCATTAACACTGGCCAACCTTTCCTTACTCAGAATTAAAAGCCCCGTATTTGTAGCTTCTATATGATATTGTTTGTTGCTTTCTAAAAACAAAATTAGTTCATCTGTGAAAAATGCTCTAATTTTTTCTTCATTTTTTCCAGATAAATAAAAGCGTTTGTTAAAATCTGGGTGTGCATTAATTTCAATGTCTTTATAACCAGCAAAATGCAAGAGATATTCAAAAACACCCTCTTTGTCTAGCGTGAATTTAGGCAGCTTGTTTTGTGTTTGAATGTGAAACATTGTGGCCTTAATAACCTGCTTTGCAATCATCTCTCCTTCAGAAAATTGTACATCAAAAATGGTACAATCATTTTTTGTGAGCACATTAGATATTTTATCAAGTTTTCGTGTTTTAAAATACCCAAAGCTTGGCAATTCTTCTATTTTCAAATCAGAAAAAGCATCATACGAATACTGCATTTCTTCACTAATTTTTTGAATGTATTTTTGTCTTTTTGTTAAAACGCCTTCTTTGGGAGACATTTGTTTCGGTAGTATTTTTCGGAGCGCAAAAGGATGTGCACTTCCCGGTTTCGCATCATCCAAACCAATTACTTCAAAGTGTCCTCCTTTTCTTTCAAAAGTTTCAGAGTAGTTGTTCATGTTTTCCATGACCGAATGATCGACAAAATCACACAATGAAAAATCTACAATCGCTTCTTTGGTTTCTGGAATTTGATCTAGTTTGGATTTTAATTTTGTATAGTTTAAAAAGCTAGAAAAATTCTTGACACTTACATAATATTTCCCTTCTTCGGTAAACATTAAAACATTTGGTTTTAGAATATTTTTAAAAAATAATACCCCGTTTTTATTGATGATAACATGAATTACGAATGTGATAATGATTCCAACTAATATGCCTAATATCAGACTTGTAGAGATGGTTACTAAAAGTGTTGCTATAAATATTAATAATTGTTCAGACCCAATTTTGAACACCTTCTTTATGTTCTCTGGAGCAGCTAATTTATAACCGGTAAATACTAAAATAGCGGCAAGTGCAGCCAATGGAATTTTGCGCAATTCCGTTGCGAAGAGTAAAATAAAAGCAACTAAAAAGAGTGCGTGAAAAAAGTTTGCAGAGCGATTACTTCCTTTATTATTTACATTTACAGAGCTTCTTGCAATTACAGTAACTACATTTAGCCCGCCTAAAAATCCACTAATGACAGTTGCAAGCCCCAATGCTCTAATGTCTTTATTTATATTTGAGCGCCTTTTTAAAGGATCTAATTTGTCTACTGCTTTAATGCTGAGTAAACTTTCTATACTTGCAATAAGGGTAATGGAGATGACCGCACCTATAAATTCTAGCTCGTATATTTTTCCAAAGTCAGGAAAGGCAAAACTACCAAAGACGTCGTTTGGGAGGTCAATAAGTAAACTTGTATCAATCGGGTACGCCGCCGTGGTAAATAATTCAAAATAATAGTAGAGCCCAACACTTAATACTACAATCCACATGGGTGCAGGAATTAGTTGAAAGTATCGATTTCTAATTTTACTATAAAAGACCATAATCAGCAAGCTAATAATACCAATTAAGCCTGCATAGAAGGAGCTTCTCTCGGAGGTGCTTACAAAGTGTATGATTCCTTCAGGAATTTGAATAAGCAATTCAATGATACTTCCTTTCGCATTTAAATTTCCAAACATCACGTGAATTTGCTTTGCAAAGATTCCAATACCGATGGCTGCGAGCATTCCTTGTATTGCCGAGGATGGGAAAAAGTCGCCCAAAGCTCCCATTCTCAAAAAACCCAAGATGATTAGAAGGATTCCGGAGATAACAATGGCAGCAAGGGTAAATAAATAACCTTGATAGGCATTTCCTTCTCCTAAAATAGTGATTGCAGAGAGAATTACAACAACCAAACCATTTCCAGGTCCGGTAATGGTTACTTTAGAACCACCGAGTAAAGAAACTACGATACCCCCAACAATTGCGGCAATAATACCAGAAATTGGCGGTGCACCGGATGCCAATGCGAGTCCCAATCCTAAAGGAAGGGCAATTAAAGAAACAACAAACCCAGAAAAGAGGTTTTGCGGAATTTCTCCTAAAAATGTTTTAAAAGGGTTTTTCTTCTGCATCTATTTAACAATTAAAACATCCGTTGGTAATTCTGATAAAATATATTCGATATCGTGTGGGAAAATTCGATCTAAAAGGCCGAGCTTACGGGGCGCATTCATTATCAGTAAATCTGCTCTTTTTACTTTTGCATAGTGTCCGATAGAGTAGCCTCTTCGGCCAAAAATACTTTGTGTTTTTATAGTGATGTGATCACAAGGTATTCCTTTCAAGATGGTGTTGATACGCTGGTCCTCTCTATTTTTTAGGCGCTCCTTTGCAATGGTAGCTCTTCTTAAGCTTTTGTCATCGTCTACTTGCACTTGGAGTTCACTTTGACTTATTTCTTCAACAATGGTCATTTTTTTACATAATAAATGTCTACAAAATAAAACAGATGTTCGAATGGTTTCTGCGGTATTTTTGTCCTTTAAACCGTTTACAACGATGTGCTTACAGGCTTGTCTTTCAATGGAGGGTTTGATGAGTAATAAAATAGAACAACCTACTTTTCTAGTGATTTTTCTAGCAATAGAACCTACGTAGTATTTTAGTAAATTTTCTTTTTGTAAGGCTCCTAAAATAAGCAAGTCTACATTTTCAACCGCCGCAGTTTTTAAAATTACAGCAACTGGTTTTCCCTGCTGCCAAATAGTTTTTAGTGGAACATGTAAGCGGTCTGCCTCGGAAATAACTTGATTTAAATCGGCTTCTTTTTGAGCTGTTTTTTCACCTACATGAACCCCAATTAATTCTGCATTAAACATGTTGGCTATTCGTATTGCCTCAAATAAATTAGGCTTTAAATTGGGTGAAAATGCAATTCCAATTAATATTTTATGAATCTTTTGCAAGGTTGGTATTTAAAGTTGAATTAATAGGGACAATATAGCAAACTTTAAAAGAAATAAAAAAACAATAAAATTTATTTTGATGCTGATGAAAGATTGTTAAATTTACTCAAAAAAATAAAAAAATGTTAGAATTAGCGGGGATTATTATTTTAGGAATTTTAGCACAATGGGTTGCTTGGAAATTTAAAATTCCAGCAATTTTACCTTTAATTTTAATTGGTTTGCTAGTTGGTCCAATAGCCGCAGCTTATTTAAGTGATAACGGCTCTAAATGGATTGAGCCAGTTTGGAATGGTTCAAAAGGCTTATTTCCAGGAGATGGTTTGTATTATTTTGTTTCTTTAGCAATAAGTATCATACTTTTTGAAGGTGGCTTAACTTTAAAAAGAAGTGAAATTAAAAATGTAGGTCCAGTAATTACAAAACTAATTACTTTGGGTGCTGCGATTACTTTTTTAGGTGCTGGAATTGTAACACACTATATCTTTAATTTAGGTTGGGAGATTTCTTTTCTCTTTGCAGGATTAATTATTGTAACAGGACCCACTGTAATAACACCAATTTTAAGAAATATTCCACTTAAGAAAGATGTATCTACGGTTTTAAAATGGGAAGGAATTTTAATAGATCCAATAGGGGCTTTGGTGGCCGTTTTAGTTTTTGAGTTTATTAGCGTTGGTGGTGGTGGTGGATTTACAAAAACAGCTTTAATGGAGTTTGGAAAAATTCTTTTATTTGGAACAAGTTTTGGCTTCACATTTGCACACGCATTGGCCTATGCCATTAACAAAAAACTGATTCCCCATTATTTATTAAATGTAGTTTCGCTATCAACTGTTTTATTAGTATTTGTGGAGTCTGAGGTTTTTGCGCATGAATCAGGCCTTTTAGCCGTGGTTGTTATGGGAATGGTTTTAGGAAACAGTAAAGTAAAAAACTTAAAAGAGTTACTCTATTTTAAAGAGTCTTTAAGTATCCTATTAATTTCTATTTTATTTATTTTATTGGCTGCAAATATTAACATGGCTGAATTAATGTTGTTATATACATGGAAAACAGCAGCACTATTTGCTATTGTAGTTTTTGTTATTAGGCCTTTAGCCGTATTTGCGAGTACCTTTAATTCCAAATTAAAATTAAATGAAAAAATATTTATAAGTTGGGTAGGGCCAAGAGGAATTGTAGCAGCTGGTATTGCTTCTTTATTTGGAGGCAAATTATTAAAACATGGAGTAGCAGGTGCAGAATATATTACACCCTTGGTCTTTATGATTGTTCTTGGAACCGTTTTATTGAATGCGACTACTGCAAGAATTTTTGCTAAGATGGTAGGCGTCTTCTTAAAAAATTCAGATTCAATTTTATTTGTAGGGGCTTCAGGTGCAACACGGTTAATTGCAAATTATTTAAAGGATAAAGGAAAGAGAGTCATTTTAATTGATTCTAATAAGAATTTTATAGAACTAGCGGAAAAGGATGGCTTAGAAGCGTTGCAAATTGATATTTATGATGATACGCTAACTGATAATATTGAATTGAATGACGTTGGTTATTTAATCGCTTTAACGGGTAGTGATATGGTTAATAAAGATGCTTTAAATAGTCTTTCAACGGCTTTTGGAGAACATGGTTCCTATAAACTAGCTTCGTCTAAAGAAATTTCAGAAGCTACAGAATCAGAAAGAAAAAACTTTTTTACACCGAATGATGATTATATCAATCTGAGCGAAGCGTATCGAGAAAACCCTGCGATTCTAGAAGTTGAGATTAAAACAGCGGCAGCCTATAACAATATTTTGGAATTATTTTCTAAGGAGGAAAAATCGATTCCGTTGTTTATTGAGAAAGGAGAAGGAATTTATTTGATACCAGAGTTTGAAAACACATCAGAAGCGAAAGAAAACTTAACCTTGTCTTATTTAGGGAAAGAGCTATTCATCAAAGAGAAATAAGTTTTTCGATTTTTTTACAGCAGTAATTATCTCTAAAAATATGCACACAAATCTAAAATTTGAACGGTGTTTTCTTGTGGTTATTTTGCCTTTTTAAACTGTATGATGAAAAAAGAGATTGTTATTTTTAAGTACTTCGCTAAAAGGATACAGTTGATAATTTCCTTTTTCTAGGAACGTCATTTTTTTTATTAGCAAGTACTTCTTGCAAATAATAGCTGGTATTCTTGAGTAAGTCTTAAAAAATTTTAAAAGAAGAATATATTTACGGAAAACAATGGTGTGGGAAGGAGCTCTATAAATTTATAGCAACAGTTCTTTGAACTGTAATCTTTTATAGGTCCAATTCAAAAGCCTGACGTAATTTCTCGAGAAGAGGATTTTTTTCTTTTAGTTTATTATATTTTTCTTGCGGGGTATAAGCAAATTTTTTCTCAATGGCTTCATTTAGTTCCACCACTATTGAAATCCCATAATTGTTTAATTGCGCTCGAAGGAACTTCATTAATCCAGGCCTTCCTTTTTTGAATTGATCTTCCATTAACTTATTGGGGACAGTAAATGTAATTTTATAGTCAGTTCCTAAGGAAGGAATATCTGTACCTACAATAGAGGCCATACTTCGTTCTCCTTTTGAATTTAATAGCGCAACATATGCTTTCCAGAGTTCTTGCAGTTTTTCTTCGGTAAAAGTAGTTTTTGGATGTTGGTCAAAATTCTCTTCCACCACCGTTTTTTTAACTTCCTTTTGCTGATTGAATCCTTTTAAGGAATACTTGCCAGGTTTTGTATTTAGACGGCCTACATTTTTTAGAATGGGTTTTTGAACTGCAGATTTCTCAACAACCGTTTTTTGAATTTCAGGTTTTGGATCGGTAACTATGGGGGTTGCTATCTCTTCTGGTTTGGCAGTAATTACAGCAGTAGTTTTTTTCTTTAATGGCGAAAGTGCTTGGAAAAAGGTAGCTGGAATTATGTACTTAGCTGGTTTTTTTTTTTCTCCATCAAAAGTGATAGAGGCAATCTGCATAATCGATAGCTCCACCAGTAAACGTTGATTTTTAGAAGCGCGATAATTTAAGTCGCAATCATTTGCTTTTTGTATGGCTTGCAGCAAGAAAGGAATACTGGCTCTAGTGGCTTGTGTTAAATACTTCTTTTTAGCGCTGTCACCAACTTCTAATAAATCTAACGTGGCTTTGTCTTTAGCAACTAAGAGGTCTCTAAAGTGACTTGCCAGTCCATTTATAAAATGATGGCCCTCAAAACCCTTGCCCAAGACCACGTTAAAAGCATTTAATACCTCTGGTATTTTATTGTCCAACAGCAAATCTGTCATCCCAAAATAGGTATCGTAATCCAATACATTTAGGTTTTCCGTAACTGCTTCTCTTGTTAGGTTTTTTCCAGAAAAACTAACAACTCTGTCAAAAATAGACAGGGCGTCTCGCATTGCACCATCTGCCTTTTGAGCAATAATGTGCAAGGCATCGTCTTCTGCGATAATATTCTCTTTCTCACTAATTTTTTTGAGATAGTTTTTAGCATCTAGGACACCAATTCTTTTGAAATCAAAAATTTGACAGCGAGATAAAATTGTAGGAATTATTTTATGTTTTTCGGTAGTTGCTAAAATAAAGATTGCATGCGCCGGTGGCTCTTCCAGTGTTTTTAAAAAGGCATTAAATGCTGCTTGTGACAACATGTGTACTTCATCTATGATGTACACCTTATATTTACCCGTTTGTGGCGGAATTCGAACCTGATCTGTTAAGCTTCTGATGTCATCAACAGAATTATTAGAGGCGGCATCCAATTCAAAAATATTAAAAGCAAAATCTTCTTCTTCGACGTTTTCTGCGTCTTGTTGATTTATTCTTTTTGCTAAAATTCTCGCGCACGAGGTTTTACCAACACCACGAGGACCTGTAAATAATAAAGCTTGTGCTAAGTGATTGTTTTTTATTGCATTTTCTAACGTATTTGTTATGGCTTGTTGCCCAACAACCTCCTGAAAGTTTTTTGGACGGTATTTACGCGCTGATACTATAAAATGCTCCATTAAAAGGTACGTACTAATTTGGTTATTTCTTCGAGTACAGGTAAGAGAGGCATATGAACCTTACTTCCAAGGAATTTATAGAACACAGAATGTTCTTAAATTACTCCAACAAAAATAACTATCTGAACCCTTCTAAGCAAAAAGGTTTCTTAACAAAATGCTAAAGTTGTAAACAACTGTAAAAAGATACGTAATTTTGCAGGGTGCTCTGTGCTTAGGATTTATAAAACCTTTACTATCAGAGTCCAGTGCGATTACAAAAGACGTTGTTAGCACGTTTTTGTTTTCTATGAATATATATTAATACATGAAAGGATGAAAATTATAAAAGGAGGTTTAGTAGTCATTTGTTTGGTAATGTTGGTTTCTTGTTTTGGTTTTACAGATAAAAAAGAAAGCAAAAAAGATATTGAGAAGCAAGTATATGTTCCGCAAGAGGGTATCAAAGTCGCCTATTTTGCCAGTGGTTGCTTTTGGTGTGTAGAGGCTATTTTTGAGAGTTTAATTGGAGTAGAGGAGGCGGTTTCAGGCTATGCTGGAGGAAAAACACTGAATCCAACTTACGCTAAAATAGGGACTGGAAAAACAGGGCATTCAGAAACGGTAGCAGTGTACTACAATCCTAAAAAAGTAAGTTTTGAAACCTTAGTGACTGTTTTCTTTGGCTCTCACAATCCAACTACGGTCAACGGCCAGCACCCAGATTATGGCACACAATACCGTTCCATTGCTTTTTATAACACCGTACAAGAAAAGAAAATTATAGTGGAGACAATTGAAAAATTAAGTGCTACTGTGTATAAACGCAAGATTGCAACAGAAGTCACAGCATTTACAAAGTTTTATAAAGCGGAAGCGTACCACCAAGACTATGAGCGAAGAAACCCAAACCAAAGCTATGTAAAAGCGGTTTCCGTGCCAAGATTAAACAAGTTTAAAAAGAAGTTTCCGGCGCTTTTGAAAAGCGAGAAACATTAAGAGATTTTTGTAACAAAAAAAACCAAGCGAAAGCTTGGTTTTAATCATAGGGAAATTACAAAATTTATTCTGCTGCTGCTCCCTTTACGACTGCTTTGTCGGCTATAATTCTTTTGTCCATGTTTGCAACTTCCCATGCAGTATGAAAAATTAAACGTGCTCTATTCTCCAATAAATTATAGTTTATTTTGTCTGGGGTATCAGAAGGTTGATGGTAGTCTTCATGTGTACCGTTGAAGTAAAAGATAACTGGTACATTGTTTTTAGCAAAATTATAATGATCGGATCTGTAGTAGAATCTATTCGGATCGTTCTCGTCATTATATTTATAATCCAAATTTATTTTCGTGTACTTCTTATTTGCAGCTTCAGATATCTGGTGTAATTCCGTACTTAACTTATCTGAACCGATTAAGTACACAAAATTAGGATCTGCTTTGTGTCGGTCATCTATTCTACCAATCATGTCTATGTTTAAATTACAAACGGTGTTTTTTAAAGGAAATAATGGTGCTACATCTGTATAGTATTTTGAGCCTAACAGCCCTTTCTCTTCACCTGTGACATGTAAGAATAAAATAGAGCGCTTTGGTCCTTTTCCTGCTTTTGCAGCCATTTGGAAAGCTTGGGCAATTTCTAAGATTGCTACAGTACCCGAGCCATCATCGTCGGCTCCATTATAAATTTCTCCATCTTTAATACCTTCGTGATCTAGATGTGCTGAAATTACTATGATTTCATCTGGTTTTTCACTTCCTTTGATAAAAGCAACTACATTTTCAGAGTCTTTTAATGTTTCTCTTGAGTTTTTGGTTAACCAATCTCCAGATACTTCCTGAAAATAGTCATTGCCGCCTAAAGGAGTGCTAATGTCTTCAGAGATGTAAAAATCTTTTAAATATTCAACCGCTTTTTTCTGTCCAGGCTCTCCTGTATTTCTACCCTCAAATTCGTCTGATGCATAAATAAATAAGTGCTTTCCTAAATCTTTAGCCGTTATAGAGGAAGCATATTTTGCAGCTTGATCTATGTTCTCTGCTTCTTTTGGAGTGTTTTTAATTGGGCCGCAAGCCAAAAATGCGACGGTACTTGCAATATAAAGTGTTTTTTTCATCGTTTTAATACATGTTTTGTTTAATATCATTTGTTCTCAAAAGTAACAAAAAGTTAGCCTTGTTTTGGAGTTAGGAGTTTTTAATTACAAACTGCTCTATGGTTTTATCAAATTGAAGAAGGGTATCAGGAAAGATAGTGTCAAATGCACTTTGTGAAATTAAGGCCGCTGTAGTGCCGAACTGCACCTTGTTTTCTGTCATTAGGATAATTTGATCTGAAAGTTTTAATGCTAAATTAATTTCATGAGAGGAAATTATAATGGTCTTATTGGTTTCTTTTACAAGCTTTTGCAACAAAACAAAAATATTAATCGTTTGATGCATGTCTAAATGTGCTGTTGGCTCATCGAGAATGATTACAGCAGTATCTTGTGCCAGTGCCCTTGCGATTAAAACCCGTTGTAGTTGACCGTCGCTTAATTCATAAAAAAGTGCATTTTTTAAATGGGTTATTTCTGTTTGCCGCATTGCCGCATTAATTTTTTCTATGTCACCAGCAGATAAGCTGTCTATCCAATTTGTGTAAGGCTGTCTTCCCAATGCAATTAATTCAAAAACCGTTAATTGACTCTCAGGCAAGCGCTCTGTTAATACCAGGCTAAGTTTTTTTGATAGCGCGTTTTCTGAATAGCTATGTAAAGATTTTTCTTCGAAATATACATCCCCAGAAATCGGTTTTTGTACGTTAGAAAGTGTTCTAAGAAGAGTAGATTTTCCAATGCCATTTTTTCCGAGTACACTAATCAATTTTCCGCTTTCTATAGCGATGTTTATTTTAGATAAGACAATTTTGTCTCCTTTTTTTTGAGCGTATCCGATGGTAAGGTCTTCGGTTTGTAGCATAATATTTTTAGTATTTTCAAGCATCTAGACAAAGAGTTGTTTTTTTCTAATTAAGAGCCAAATCACAACGGGTGCTCCAAATAAAGAAGTAATCGCATTTATAGGGAGTGTAAATTCACTTGCAGGTAGCTGGGAAATGGTATCACAAATTAACATTACAATAGCCCCTAAAAGGAGGACTGCGGGAATTAATATTTTGTGGTTTGCGGTACTGAAAATTATTCTTGCAATGTGCGGAACTGCCAGTCCAATAAATGCAATTGGCCCAGCAAAAGCGGTAATAACTCCGGTTAAAACACTTGTAATTAATAAAATGATATTTCGGCTCTTTTTGATGTTAATTCCTGCGCTTTTTGCATAATTTTCTCCTAAAAGTAAACTGTTTAATGGTTTTATAACCCCTATGCTTGCTAGGATTGCAATACTATAAACCGCTATAAAAATAAACAGTTCATTCCACGAGAGGTTGCCCAAACTCCCAAAACTCCAAAATAAGAATTGCTGAATTTGTGATGCTTCACTAAAATAAGACAAAATACTAATTAAAGCTGCAGTTAGGCTGCCGAACATAAGCCCTATTATTAAAATAGACATCGTATTTTTTACTTTGTTGGCTGCAATAACGATTGCCGATAAAACTAAAAAGGCACCAAAACTAGAAGCCATGGGCAAAGACCAATTTGAAATTGAATTTGTTATAAGAAAGCCACTAAAAAGAGAACTCCCTAAAATAAATAAAGCGACTCCAAAACTTGCGCCAGAAGAAATGCCGAGCACAAAAGGCCCTGCTAAAGGATTTCTGAAGAAAGTTTGCATCAATAGTCCTGCAACAGATAAACCTGAGCCGACTAAGATTGCTGTAATTGCTTTTGGTAAGCGAAAATTTAAAATGATTGTTTGCCAACTTTCTTTCGTGTCAATGCCTCCTGTTAAGATGTTTAAAATGTCTTGGAAAGGAATAGATACGGAGCCCAAGCTTATGTTTAAAAGGCATAAAAACATGAGCAGTAGGAACAAAAGTAGAAAAGGTTTTTTAGATGCTGGTTTTAACATGATCTTGTGTTTGTTAAAAATAATTTACTTGCCAGTGCTGAAGTAGCGCATCGCAATTTCCTTTGTTACGTGATTATAGTATTATGAATATTTATCTTTTAAAAAATCAACCAATTTTTTGATTGCAATTCCTCTGTGGGAAATCCTGTTTTTTTCTAAGGAACTCATGGTTGCAAAAGACTGCGAGAAACCTTCAGGTTTAAAGATAGGGTCATATCCAAATCCTTTACTTCCTTCTTTTTTAGTTAAAATTTCACCTTTACAAACTCCTTCAAACAAGAATTCTTGTGCCGCGATATGCACGCAAATTACGGTCCTAAACTGTGCTCTCCTATTCTTGTGTTTTTGCAGCTCTTTTAGTAGCTTTTGCATGTTATTTTCAGAGTTACAGGGTTCTCCAGCAAATCGGGCAGAATAAACCCCAGGCTTTCCATTTAAACTTTCTACTTCCAAGCCTGTGTCATCAGCAAAGCAATTGAAGCCATATTTATCTGTGATATAAGATGCTTTTAATTTTGCGTTTCCCTCAAGTGTAGTCTCTGTCTCAGCCACCTCTTCAAAACTATTAATGTCTTTTAAACCTAATAGTTGTATTGCTTTCGGCAGCATTTCTTGTACTTCCTTAAGTTTGTTATTGTTATTTGTAGCGAAGACTAATTTCATTAAAAATATTTAATTTAAAACAAATGTAATCCTTTTCATCTTGTTTTTTTACTATTCGCCCGCTGGAACGCCAATAATGCATCCATTAAATGAAGTGCACTGCGCAAGGAAATGTTTCAGCGATTTAAATTTCTGATACGCATTACAAGAGTGGGTTTTGTAAATAAATTAAGAGTATTTAATGGAGAAATATAAATACTTGTTTTGAAATGCAAAACAATGTATTGACTAATTTATGTAGAAGATTTTTTTGAAACTTTCTGTGAAGTTAAAAGTAACCTGTCAACTTTATTCATAAAGATTTAAGAGTCCTTAATTATATTTTCCCCAAAAAACAAATAATTACTTTCTCCTCTGTAATGAATAAATAACGCTGACAGGTATATTGTAAGTTTTCTTTAAAACATTTTTATATACTGTTGAACAAATCTAAATAAAAATCAAACACTTTGTGTGTTTAAAACGATTAGATTAATCTCATTTTAAACAAATCAGTAAGAGTTTTAAGTAATCAGTAAGATATTGTATACATGTAATGTTAATTTTATTATATTTACAAACGAATTTTAATATTGAAAATTTGTTAGAATCATTTTTGTTTTTAGTAACAAGTATTGTTGGGTTTATTACACTTTTTTTAATGATCAGGTGCTATAAATCTAATCCTTTTTGTAATTTTTATTTAATCTTAATCATAGGGGTGATTTCTCTTCGATTTTTTATTCATGGAAGTTACACTGTTGGTTTACAGAGTTTAATGAAGCCTGATGCAGGTTTTTATTCAATTTTATATTTAATTATTGTACCCAGTGCTTACTTATATTACAAGAATTTACTACTTCAAAAAAAGAGACATAATATCACGGATTTAAAACACCTTTTTTTCGTTGTATTTCTCTTTGTTATCAATTCAAATGACTTTCTAAAACAAAGCATACTCTTTTATTTTGGAAAGATGACGAATTTCTTTTTTATCACTTTGCATATACTTTTTTACATAATATTAACTTTTAAGCTGCTAAAAAAGAAAATATGGCTCCGGAAAAGCATGTCTTTGAACAATGAGCACTTCAAATTAATAAAGAATTGGACCATCTTTTTCTTCCTTGTTAATTTATTATGTGGTTTTATGGTAATCGTTTCTGTGTATAATGAATCATTTAAAGGAACGATGCTCTCTGGTAAAACAATGGCTATTTTTTCATTAACTTTTTGGCTACTCAGTTTTTTTAAAATTCTAATTTCACCGGAAATATTGTTTGGTTTACCAGTGCTGAGTCAAACATTATCAAAGTTTCACTCTTCTGCGTTAGAAAATATGGATGCTATTGTAAACGATAATAATTGGATTATAGATATAGTGAATGTAAAGAACGCGCAAGACAAGGTTTTACAAGATAATATTAAAGATAATATTTCCACCTATATCGAGGAAGTAAATAAGTTAAGTACTACAGGCTTCATTTTTCGCAACCAAAAAGTATCTCAAAGTGATATTGCAGCAAGTATTGGCGTTCCTAGAAGTCATATTGTGTTTTTATTTAAATACCATTCTAGTTTGTCTTTCACAGAATTTAGAATGAACAGTAGGGTGCAGGATGCTATTAGGCTTATTGAAAAAAGTTTCTTAGATACAGAAACACTGGAGTCGTTAGCATATACAATTGGCTTTGCTTCTTACAATCCATTTTTCAGTGCTTTTAAGAAAATTACAAAACATGCACCTCAAGAGTATGTCAAAGTTAAAAAAGATTTGCAAACGTTTACGCGTGATGATAAGGTTCATTCCTTAAAATTGTAAATCCCCGATACAATTGTTCTATGATAAAAAGACGAATCATTTGATGTGAAAAAGTCATTTTAGATACAGATATTTTACCATTAGATTTTTCATAAACAGCATCGGAAAAGCCATAAGGTCCGCCAACAACTAAAACAAGTTGTTTCATTCCCGCATTCATTTTTTTCTGAAGATATTCTGAAAATGCAACAGAAGTAAAGTGCGTTCCTTTGTCATCGAGTAAGATTAAATGATCTGTGCTTTGTAATCGCGATAAAATTAAAGCGCCTTCCTTTTGTTTTTGCTGTAATTCACTTAAATTCTTAACATTTTTAATATCAGGAATAACTTCCAGCTCAAATTTTATATAATGTTTTAGACGGTTTTGATACTCGTCAATTAATTGATGTAAGTTTTTATGATCTGTTTTTCCTATTACTAAAAGTTTAATTTTCATAATATATATATGCGATATAAGGTGGAAGCACCCCGTTAAGAATTTCGTTCGATTGCGTTCAAGTAGGTTCTAATGTTTGCACAAATTTATTAGTTTTAAAGTATAAATTCAACAGAAGTCCTGTAAAGTTAAAAATCATCGTTATTTTTACCGTAGAACTCACAAAAAACATGATATCAAAGGAGCAGTTTGAAAATGAATTAGAACTTATTATTGCCAATGCAATTCGAGAAGATATTGGAGATGGGGATCATACATCACTTTCTTGTATTCCACAAAATGCGACTGGAAAGGCCAAACTACTGGTTAAAGATGAAGGGATCATTGCAGGTGTTGCATTTGCAAAGCAAGTTTTCGCATACGTGGATAAAGATTTGGAGGTCGTAACTTTTATTCAAGACGGTGAAAAGGTGAAGTATGGCGATATCGTTTTTCTAGTTCACGGAAGGTCACAGTCCATCCTCAAGGCAGAACGTTTAGTTTTAAATGCCATGCAACGAATGTCGGCGATCGCTACAAAGACTGCCTTTTTTACTGCTTTACTAGCAGGAACAAAAACGAAAGTTTTAGATACACGCAAAACAACACCGGGAATTAGAGCAATTGAAAAATGGGCTGTAAAAATAGGAGGTGGTGTAAATCATCGATTTGCGCTGTATGACATGATGATGATTAAAGACAATCATATTGATTTCGCAGGAGGAATTTCTGCAGCAATCACAAAGGCAAAGAAATATTTAATTGAAAAAAAAATGGACCTTAATATAATTGTAGAGGCAAGAAGTTTAGAGGAAATCCAAGAAATTCTTTCAAATACTGGTGTCCACAGAATTTTAATAGATAACTTTAATTACGAGGACACGTTGAAGGCAGTTGCTTTAATTGGAGACACCTGTTTTACCGAGTCCTCTGGAGGGATCAATGAAAAAACAATAAGAAAATATGCAGATTGTGGTGTAGATTTCATCTCTTCTGGTGCATTAACACATGCTGTTTCTAATTTAGACCTCAGTTTAAAAGCGGTATAATGGGTGGCAGTAAAAAAAATTATTTTTCAATTAAATGATGAGTGATAACCATTTTAATAGCATCGACTATGTTAAAATAGACTTTACTCAAGGAAGTATTGAGAAAGGTGAATATGATAACTGCACTTTTGTAAATTGTAATTTTCAAAGCGCACAGGTCTTAAGTATCCAATTTATAGAATGCCAATTTACGGATTGTAATTTTAGTAATGCAATTATAAAGGATAGCTCATTTATAAATGTATACTTTGTCGGCTGCAAGATGATTGGGGTAAAGTTTCATGAAGCGAACCAGTTCCTTTTGCAATTTTCATTTAAAGAATGTCAGCTAAATTTTTCATCCTTTTATAAGCTGAAGATACCAAATACGTCTTTTATATCTTGTAATTTAGAGCAAGTAGATTTTACGGAAACCCAGGCAGGTAAAACTATTTTTGAAGATTGTAATTTAAGAGGTGCCATTTTTGAAGCAACAAATTTAGAAAAAACAGATTTTAGAACTGCTAGTAATTTTAATTTAAACCCTTTAAATAGTAAGTTAAAGGGTGCCAGGTTTAGTAGAACTGCGATTGAAGGTGTTGTATCCCAATTTCAAATTATTATAGAATGAAGTATGTACATTTTTATTATTTAGGACTCACTTTGCTAATGCTTTCCTGTGCGAACAAAAAAATTGATGTTGCTCTCTTTAAGTATTCATTGGGAACTAGTACTGTAGAAACCTATCTTTTAAATACAGAGAACAACGATTCTTTAAAGCTTTTTAGGTATCAAAATCTTAAAGATTCGATACCTAACAGCAGGGTGAGCTATGCATATAGCAATCAAGAATTAAAATCTAAAGGTAGAACGTTTTTATCAACGGGAACGCAGTATGAATTTGAGAACTTAGTATTTACTATATATCAAGAAAAAACGTCGAATGCGAACCTTATCACTTTAGTTTTTAATGAAAAGTATGGTCTTTTGGCAAGTTTAGGTTTTGGTAAGCATTTTATCTTTTCAAAAGAGCCGATGACACCAAAAATAAAAGAATATAACTTTAAAAGAATTTTTAGAAGTTTAAATAATATAAGAATTGAGTAATTTCCGTTACCCGGAAGAATAAGGAGACCTAAGTACCATGACAAAAGAAATAGAAGACAAGTTAGCAAAAATACCTGTTGTAAATGTTTTTGTGAAACTTGGAAAAAAAATAAAAATTCCAGGATTAGAAGGAATGTCCTTGTACGACGTTTTAGAAATGTATTTTATCGGGATTGTAGAGGGAGCCCTAACCACAAGGGCTGGTGGAATTGCCTACAGTTTTTTTATGGCAATTTTTCCATTTCTATTATTTGTGCTTACTTTAATTCCTTTTTTACCAATAGAAGGTGCTCAGGAAGGTTTATTGTCTATTATTTCAGATGTATTGCCTCCGAAAACTTTTGATGCGGTAGACGCCGTTTTATTAGATATTATTAAAAATCAATATGGCGGTTTATTATCCTTTGGTTTTATAGGTTCCATCTTTTTAATGACAAATGGTGTCAATGCTATTTTTGGAGGTTTTGAATATTCATATCACATAAAAGAGGCTAGAAATATTTTTAGAGCTTATTTTATTGCCATGGTAGTTTCGATGGTAATTGTGTTTTTTGTGATTGTAGCGGTTACCTTAATTATATTTTTTGATTTGTTTTTATTAGATATGATTTCTTTAGGATGGTTAGAAGACAATTTAATTTGGCTGCAACTAGGCCGTAGTTGTATCTTTTTAGTAATGCTTTTTTTAACTGTTTCCATGCTGTATCACTATGGCGTTAAGGAAGGAAAATATACCGGGTTCTTTTCTCCAGGAGCCGTTTTCACAACGATTCTATCAATTTTTACTTTTTACTTGTTTGGGTATTACGTAACTGAATTTGCAAAATACAATGAATTATATGGTTCTATCGGAACACTCCTAATATTGATGTTGTTTATTTGGTTGAATGCCATCATTCTTTTATTAGGCTTTGAGTTAAATGCAGCTATTTATGCTTTAAGGGGGAGAAATAAAACCGATGTAACGCTTAAAAAATAATAACTTTTTCACGATATTTGCAAATGTAATTTTCAATTGAGGAATCAAAATTGTAAGTGATTCGTTTGGAGTGATTGCATTAAAAGCGAAAAGCTAAGAACAAAAAAATAAATAATGAAACCGAGTATCCCAAAAGGAACCAGAGATTTTTCACCGACAGAAGTAGCAAATCGCAGCTATATTATGAATGCCATTAAAACTGCTTTTGAAACGTTTGGATTTCAACCAATCGAAACACCAAGTTTTGAAAACTCAGCCACTTTAATGGGCAAATATGGTGAAGAAGGCGATCGACTAATTTTTAAAATATTAAACTCAGGTGATTATTTAGCAAAGGCAGATGCTAAATTGCTGTCAGAAAAAGACAGCCTAAAACTTACGACTCAAATTTCTGAGAAAGCGCTGAGATATGATTTAACGGTGCCTTTTGCACGGTATGTTGTGCAGCATCAAAATGAGATTACATTTCCTTTTAAAAGATACCAAGTACAGCCCGTTTGGAGGGCAGACAGACCACAAAGAGGTCGGTTTAGAGAATTTTTTCAATGTGATGCTGACGTGGTTGGAAGTAGTTCTTTATGGCAAGAAGTGGAGTTTATTCAGTTATACGACGCTGTTTTTACGAAATTGGGTTTAGTTGGAACGGTCATTAAAATAAACAATCGGAAAATATTATCTGGAATAGCCGAGGTGATTGGTGCTCAAGACAAACTAATTGATTTTACAGTTGCCTTAGACAAATTAGATAAGATTGGAGCAACAGGGGTTGTAAAAGAAATGCTGTCCAAAGGGATTACTGAAGAAGCTATTGAAAAAGTACAACCCTTATTTAATTTTTCGGGGTCTAATTTAGACAAGTTATCCTCTTTAGAGCGCATGTTAGAAACTTCTGAAGAAGGAATAAAAGGGGTTGAAGAAGTTCGCTTTGTAATTAAAACGGTTGCCCAGTTAGGTTTAGAAACAGCTGGTTTAGAAGTAGATGTGACTTTAGCACGCGGATTAAATTATTATACTGGAGCAATTTTTGAGGTAGCAGCGCCAAAGAGCGTTACCATGGGATCTATTGGAGGAGGCGGAAGATATGACGATTTAACAGGAATCTTTGGATTGAAAGAGGTTTCTGGAGTTGGAATCTCTTTTGGTCTGGATCGGATTTATTTGGTTTTGGAGGAGTTGGGTTTGTTTAAAGCTGTTGATTTGCCAACTCCAAAAGTTATTTTCTTGAACTTTGATGCTGCTTCAGATATTTTAAAAATGAAGGCGATCAAAGCATTGAGGACTCAAGGTGTGAAAAGTGAATTTTACCCGGACTTAGGAACAAGCAATAAACAACAGAAACGACAGTGGAAATATGTGGCTAGTAGAGGAATTTCCTTTGTAGTATCTCAAGTTTCTGACGCTAGCTTTACATTAAAAGAGATGCTTACAGGCGCGCAAGAAGAGGTGTCTTTGGCAGTATTAATTGAAAAATTAAAATAGGAAGCAGTTCTTTAAGAATGAAGTACATGAATTTAAAGCACAGGTATATTCTTAAAATGAACCTTTAGAAGTCCAAATGATATTTATAGAAGTATCACTATAATTGATACAAAAATTAAGATAATACGTTGCAAAAACGTAAATTTGCAGAATAATATAGAATGAAATGTTTGAATTGAACAGCAAAATGAATGACGATAGGATTGACGAGATAGGAGAAAATCATGTGGCAACATCGGCAAAAAACCCGATAAGATTAGATGCTTTTGATATTTCTAACGAAGAGAAAATAGCAAAAATCGAGGAAAGTGTAAAAGATATTTTACACACCTTAGGAATGGATTTAACGGATGACAGTATACAAGGAACTCCTAAAAGAGTTGCGAAAGCGTTTATAAACGAAATGTTTATGGGCCTAGATCCTAAAAACAAACCTAAGGCTTCTACGTTTGACAACAACTATAATTATGGTGAAATGCTAGTAGAGAAGAATATAGTCCTGTATTCTACCTGTGAGCACCATTTACTACCCATTATTGGCAGAGCGCATGTTGCTTATATTTCTGACGGTAAGGTAATTGGACTCTCTAAAATGAATCGAATTGTAGAGTATTTTTCTAAAAGACCACAGGTACAAGAGCGTTTGACAATGCAAATTGTGCAAGCAATGCAGGAAGCGTTGGGAACGCAAGATGTTGCCTGTGTGATTGACGCAAAACATTTGTGCGTAAATTCTCGCGGTATTAAAGACATTGAAAGTTCTACTGTAACGTCAGAGTTTGGTGGTAAATTTAAAGAAAAAGAAACAAAGAAAGAATTTTTACAATACTTACAAATGAATACTCCCTTCTAAGTTTTAGAAGAAATTAAATGACAATAAAAAAACCGCTTAGAAATAATTTCTAAACGGTTTTTTTTATATCTCAATAATTAAGTAAATTAATTTTGTATTAAAACCCACTCTCCTTTTTCTAATAAAGGAATTGCTTGTTTAAATTTCACTTCTTTTTGTTCACCACTCATTACGTTTTTTATAGTAACACGTTCATTTCTCCCAATTTTTGGTTGGTCTCGAACAATGGTTTCAACAGGTTCAGGCTGCTGTCTAGAATTTGAGATTGCTTGTTCCGTTGAGTTTTGAACATCCGCTTTACTCGTGTTTAAGCGTTCTTTTCTTTGATCTCGTGCT
>Ga0115007_10000493_pt1 | contig 26117 bp, 27 predicted proteins | sample ArcOceMetagenome_2_FD_87166 | JGI IMG/M metagenome (GOLD analysis project Ga0115007, IMG submission 87166) | Marine eukaryotic phytoplankton communities from Arctic Ocean - Arctic Ocean ARC135M Metagenome | ecosystem: Environmental > Aquatic > Marine > Oceanic | place: Arctic Ocean | collected...
AACAGGATGCCCGGTTCAGCCCAATCCCAAGTGGACCTCAGAATGTCCTCCCAGAGTGCCACTGCGCTGACTGTCTTGTAGACTAAACCCTCGAACACTAGGTCAAAGTCTGTGTTATCCTTGACCGCCTGCATGAAGGCATCAGTCACACCAACAGACATATTGAATTGGGTTAGGTCTGTGCTGTTGTTCTTAGCCCTGATGAACACTTCGATGTCGGGGTGGTCTACCCGCATTACGCCCATCTGCGCCCCACGGCGGTGGCCTGCGCTGGCGATAGTCTTACACACAGCATCGAAGATGCCCATGAATGACATAGGGCCAGAGCTACGACTGTCTAAGCCTCTGATGAGTGCCCCATGTGGGCGCAGGGTGCTAAAGTCATACCCAATACCACCGCCTAGCTGCATGGTCTTGGCTGCTTCTCCCGCAGCCTCCATGATGCCAGACATACTGTCTTCAATCGTACTACTGACGAAGCAGTTGTATGGCGTCACAGTGCGCGGGGCACCCATTGCAGACTGTACGCGGCCTGCTGGCAAGAACGCCATGTTGTCTAGGATTTCGCGGAAGGCCTCGAAGTGTTCGTCACTATCTTTTAGAGCGTTGGCGACACGGGCCATGGCTTCTTTGAAACTCTCGCCCTTCGAGCGGTACTTCATGGCGTGGATTTCTTCAGAGATGCCAATGGTTGGCCCGTGGTGGTTAGTGCTGTTTTTCATAATGTTGTTCTCTCAATTTCTTCAATGCGGATCTCGCAGTAACGGATCGCTTTTCTAAGGTCGGTGATTTCGGATTGGGCCATGGTCTGTCCATCGTAGGCTTTGGACCCTGCCCTAGAGACATACTTGATGACGTTGCCCCTCCAGAATGCGAAGCTGTTTTCCATGATGAATGTGATAGGTTCTATGGCCCAGCGCGTGTAATGAGCCGGGTCTTTGATTAGGTCTTCAACGGTCATTAAAAAGTATCTCCTGTAGTATCAGTCGATTGTAGTCGCTGACGGTGTACTTCTTAGGATTGGACTTTGTGGCTGGCCCAGTAGAAACTCTGGTCACACCGTTGCAGGCTTCCAGCTTTTTCATTGCGTTGTGGACAGTGCTGTTGCTGAACTGCTTGTTGATCTCTGCGAGTAAAAACGTCCTCCCCTCAGGTTGGTCGTAAATCCAATTCATGATCCTCTTGGCTGGCTCAGTTCTGTTGGGGAACGGGCGCTGGTAGTAGACACCAGAGTTTATAGCCATGTAACTACGGTCTATGCCCTTTTCGTGAATTAGCATTGCTTGCCCAAGGGCATGCTCTTGTTGTGGTGTCATCTTGTAGGCTCCCAGAGTTTGACTGCCCCTGCTTCATCATCCCAATCGGTATGTCGGAGGATGCGAGCAAGACGTGCTTGGGTTAGCGCGTAGTCAGCAGTTAGGTTTTCTTTTTGATACTGGTTGACGACAGCGTTCCAAGTTGGGTGAGTCCCAAGTATCTTTTCGGCTGTCTTTGCCCCCACCTTTGGACACCCGGCGTAGCCGTCAGTCATGTCCCCCATGAGGGCTTGGGTAAGAAAGTAGCCATCAGCTTCAGACTGACTGATGTCTAATCTCTCGTTGCTTTGAGGCCTGTAGAGTTTACCGGGTATCGACTTCATGTCTTTATCGTCTGAAACGATAATAGCCTTAGTGTTGGGGATTGACCCCAAGATGCCCATGACATCATCCGCTTCCAAACAGTCAACACGCAGGCTGTCGTAGCTATCTAGGACCCACTCTACGAGGGCTTTGTAGCCTACTGGTTTGCGGGTCTTCTTACGGCCACCTTTGTAGGTAGGCTCAACGTCCATTCGGAAGTTCTTAGACCCTGAGATTGTCATCACGACATCATCAGTAAACATAGACTGCTTGAAGCCATCAATCAGTGACGTGAAGACTTTCTTAGCTTCCTTTAGGTCTGTGGCCAAAGACCAAACATCGTCACCCCAGTTAATTTCAGACTCCACAGCAACTGCTGACCTGTAGAGATAGAGGTCCCCGTCAATGAGTAACGTGGGGCGACTGTACGATTTCTTGGAGAATTTGGTTAATGTCATCATGCACGTCCATTCCTGTTGGGGTGACAATCCAATGTCTTCCCCAAGTGTCTTCTTCGATTTTGGTGGTTATAAATTGCTCAGAGGCCGCTATGGCCACATGGAGGGCACCCTCTCTCGCAAAGTCAGACTTTACGGTGAAGGGGTTCCGCCACGCTCTATCCACAACGATGAATAGGGCTACCAAGTTTTCTATGTACTCATCGACCTCAGTGTGTGTCAGCCCAAGTTCTGCCCACGGTATATTCTGAGGCGATGGGGATTTTAACTCCGAGAGTAATTCCTGACGCTTCCGCCATTCGTCCAGCGATATTACCGACATCTTCGGCTATCTCCTTCGTTCTACAGGCGACTTGGATTTCATCGTGAATCCAGCCGACAATTACGGTGTCTTTGTCATACTTTTGTTTGATCTCATCGTAGGTCATCATGACCCACTGCTTGGCCACGATTGCCCCGGCTGACTGTAAAAGCTGGCTGAGACAACGATGCTCAGAGCGGACCTTCAGTTTCCTTCCATCTAGGGCTTTGATGTACCCACGGCCAAAGGCAGTCTTGAGGTTCTTCTTGAGAGTGGCAAAAGCAGGGACAGCCTTGTCGTAGTTATCCTTGAGTTCCTTGCCCTTCTTAGCGCCACCACCAGCGATGGCCCCAATGAGACTGTCGCCCCCACCATACAATGTGGCGTAGAGCCAAGTTTTCGCCTGTACGCGAGAAAGTCCAACCTTATCAGCGTTGTACTGGTGAATGTCAGCTTCTAAAATAACCTTGGCATACTCACCGCCATCGTAGGGGTGGAGGTAGCTGGCAAGCAGTCTTACCTCAATTCCAGACAAGTCAGTACCGCAGAGCCACCATCCATCAGGCACCCCAAACAACTCACGACACTCTTTGCCATACAGTGATCCAGCAGAAGGTACTTGTTGGAGGTTGGGACCTGACGATGACGCACGGCTTGAGACACATCCATTGGAGTTCAGTCTGTGCCTTAGTTTGCCGTCAGGAGACACTTTCTTGAGCCATGCCCCATTGCCCTCTGCCAGCATCCCGATCCGCTTCTGTAGCAAGAAGAACTCAGCCAACTTCTTGGCTTCTGGGTACTTTAGTTTGGAGAGGATCGTTTCATCGATCTTCGCTTGGCCATTCGGAGTGTATTCCTTGAACTTGTGCTTGTATTTGTCTTTCAGACACTTTTCGATGTGCTGGCGGCTGCCGGGGTTAAAGTAGACAGTCTTTCTTTTGACAAACAGTTCGCCAGCTTTGTAGCCAAGTGTTTTGTTGTCCCGCTTCGGGTAGAAGTCCTCTTCGACGGTCCATGGCTCAAACAGGTCCTTGAGACTGTCTTCGATCTCATGGCGCTTCTGGGCTAATAATGCGTAAAGCTGGGTTGCCTTACTTTTGTCGAAAGTCCACCCGTTGCTGCCAATCTCCTTGCAGATGACCGCCATGCGATGCTCAAGGTCAATCGACTGCTGAGACGGCTCTGTCTTCATCAGGCTCTTGTACAATGTAGCAGTCGTATGAGTGTCTTGGACACAGTACGAAAGCATGACATCTGAGAAGGCTTCCCAGCCGCCATCGTAGTCATCCTTGAAGTCTCCAAGCCGCATTCCCCAAGCCTTCAGACTGTGTGAGCCCCACAGCTTCTTTGGGAACCTATCGTGGCTAAAGTTTCGTTCAGCATCATCGTTGAACAGGTCGCCATATATCAGGCGGCTCAGGACTAAAGTGTCCGTAGCTTTACCTTTGTATGTCCAGCCGGGGTGGACGATCTGAATGGCTGGTATGTCGTAGTCAAGGATGTTGTGGCCAATGATTTCATCAGCATTCGCAAGGAGTTCCAAGGCATGCTTTATGTCGCTTGGGCCGTACTCTCGTACCTCGCCTGTGTCTATGTTGCGACACACGATGCACCAAATAGTGTGTATGGTGTCTAGTAGGCCGTTGCTTTCGAGGTCAAAGACCCATCTTCCGCCGTTCATCGGTCATCACCAGACCCACCGATCTTACCACGGGCAGCTCGGCTTGCCAGCTTTACGAGGTTCATATAGGCCACCTCGTTGAGGCTGATGTTGAGGTCTTTAGCCAACATGGAGCAGTACCAAAGCACGTCACCAATCTCAGCAGCTATCTCAGCCCTCTCGTTGCCCGGTAGGTCTGCGATTTCACCAAAGGTGATCTCCTTATCACGGATTAACCGCTTGATTTTACCCATGACTTCACCGGATTCACTGGCGAGGCCCAATGCTGGATATATTACTTTCCAGCGGTACAGTGCTGTCTTGGAGGCTTCGGCTTGGTAGGCGTTCATTGTAAGACTGTTACTCATTGGAATAGCTCCCCTTGGACTGCTGGTGCGTGTTTTGCTTTGAAGATTTGCTGGTTGCGCCCTGTTGGACCGGGCCGCTTCCCGATCACTTCGATCAAGCCTTGGTCCTTTAGAGACGCGAAATGGTTGGTGATGCTACCGTAGGGCATGTGCTTAAGAGCAAGCTGTACTTGGGCGCTGATGCAGCCCTTGTGTCCGGCTGCTTGGATGACCGAAAATACCAGAGATTGGTTCTTTTGGAGATCGACTTCGGCCAACGCTTCACGCGATGTTTCTGAGATTCCACGCATAGTGGTTCCTTTGCTTTACTTGTGTTGGATTTTTAGAAGGGGATGTTGTCCACGGTGAGAACCATAGAAGGTTCAATAGGCGTCTTGGTGAACATCATTAGTTTAAAAGGTGGACCGTCTTTCTGCTTTTCGCAGCTAACAAAGACACCAGTTTCGTCGTCAGGCTTCACTAGAATTTCTGTGTCTAGTGCGCCCTTGTAGCTTGTGGAACCACGCGCCCTATTCTCGGAGGCATGGCCAGTGTGGTGGACTAGGACCACGGCACATCCGTAGTCATCCTTTAGTTTGTCGGCTGCCCTGATTAGGGCACCCATGTCTGTCGCGTTGTTTTCGTCCTTGCCACCCATGTGTCGGGCCACAGTGTCTACGATGATCATCTTTGGATTGCCGTGGTCCCCTACTATACCGTCAATCTCCCGACAAAAGCTGGACAGATGCTCTGGACTGAAGAGGTCAACGGCTCGACTTGTGATAGCTAGGGACGCCTCATTGATGTCTTTGAGGTGGTACTTGCACCAAGCCTCGGCCCGTCTTGGGATGCCCCTGTGCCCTTCCCCGGCACTCATAATGACAAGGCCCTTGGACACATCGCGGCCATGGTAGTCTTTGCCCAGCGCAATGCTTAGGGCCATGTCAAGGCAGACAAAGGTTTTGCCTGAGCCGGACGGGCCAATAAGGCCCACCAGACTTTGTTCCTCAATAATGCCATCGATCAGGTACTCGGGGTCCTTGAGTTCTATGCCCCCGATCATCGAAAGTATCTTTTTGGGGGCGTTAGGTGAGACATACAGTTCAGCCTCAGAGATGGACGTAATGATGTCTCCAGACCTACCTTCCATGAGGCATGCGTTTGCGTCCTTGAGGGGCAGTACAGCTATTCTAACGGCCATTGGCTGTAAGGCCTCGGCACACTCTAGGGTAGCTTCCCTGCCTTGGTCATCCATGTCGAACATGAGAACCAAACCATCAGTAAAACCTTGGAGGTACTCTAGGTTGGCCAGTAAGTTTTTCTTGGCACCTTTAGCCCCATTCTTGACTGAGACTGCATTGCGATTTCCTTTGCTGACTTGCCAGACACTCATGGCATCCAGTTCGCCTTCTGTGACCACAAGCTGGCCATCCCTAGACATGTGCATGCCGTAGAGGCCGTTGTGTCTAGTGTCCCCTAACTGTGGGAAGTCTTTGTTGGGTGTCCTGAGTTTCTGACACACTGTCTTGCCAGTCATGTCTTTGTAGTTGGCAATCTGAACAGGCTGGCCACGGTGGTCTTTAGACACCATGTAGCTCCACTTGCGGCAAGTTTGCTCAGTCAGCTTGCGTGACCTTAGCTCAACGTAGTCGCCAACCATTAGGTCACTGTGTTCCCTGCGTGGCGCTGGGCTGCCCACTGCGTCCTCACCGTCTGGAGGTGTGTAGTGGTCACAGGCAAAGCACCACATATGGCCATCACTGAAAAGACTGTTGGCGTCACTGCTTTGGCATTCTGGACACGGTTCATGAGACACAAAGGTGCTCTCCGATTCTTGTTGGTTACTCACAGGCTCTCTCCTTCCCGTCACTCTCGAAAAAAAAGGGCCGCCCGAAGGCAGCCCATGTTTACTTTGGTTGTAGACCAGCAAGCATCTCGTCGACCCACTCATCTGGGATACGCTTATGCGCCCACACGAAACCGTTCTTTGTAGCAAAGTCGGCGTAGGTAGTCTTGGACCCCTTGTAGAGTTTGGCGTTTGCATTCTGAAACAAGAAGCGAAGGTCTAGGTTTGGATGCTGCTGCTTGATCAGGACATGCTTTTGACGATCCGCAACTACCCACAAGCCCTTGGTTTCTAAATAAAAGAAACCATTTGGCTTAGGTAATCTAAAGTCTGGTGTGTAAGACGCCAGACGCTTGGGCCACTCGAAGGCAACCTTGTCCTTTTCGTAGACAACAGGGATGCCTAGGGCGGACAGTTCGTAGCTGATGTCTTCTTCTAGTCCTGACCTGTAGCCAGCGGCTATTCCTCTGAACCTTGCCCTTCTAGAAGTCAAAGTTGTCCACGTCCGCTGTTACCTCTTCGAGGTCGACAGTGAATCCGCCGCCCTCGACAGCGGCAAAGGCAGACGATGCGCCATTGGTCATTGTTGTGGCTTCCACGATTTGGACATCTTGTAAAACCAAGGAGACGCCCACATTGGTCTTGGTTATCATGTAGACATTCAAGTAGCCCCTGAGTTTTAGCTGTGAGCCTCCACCGATTCTTGGGACAGACGCTGGTGGTACTACCTGACCAGACGCATCGAAGAACTTAGGCTTGTACTTGGATTGGGCTTTGAAGGACACTTGGCCTGTCTCTTCGTCTTTCTGGTAGGGGACTCTAAACTCAGCGTCTCCAAAGGCTTCTTTGGCTGAACTGTTGATGAGGTCCATGAGGCCTTTAGCGTCTGCGGGAGACAACAGTATCTCAGACTTGTACTTGCCCTCTGCGTCGAAAGCTGTGTCTGGGTTGTTCAAATGTGGATACTTAGCTGTGCCTACAGGCGTTGTGAAATCTATTAGTTTCTTCTTGTCGTTCTTTGGCATTCTTAGGTCTTTCTAAAGAAAAAGGCCCCCTTTAAAGGGGGGCCTAGTTGGGAGGAGATAGTGAGAAAACAGAGGGCCTCGCTGGCCGGACTTAGGTAGCCGCTTCGGTCCTCTAAAGGTGGTGCAGAAGGTCAGCTAAAGCAGAACTCACTGTCTTTTATGGCCTCTAGGTCCAGTGTCCCCTTGGGTGGTATAGGTGGCACACCGTTCTCTGGTTTCTCGAAGTCCCTTGGGTGGTTTAAGTCTCTTCGTAGGTCCTCTTGAAAGTCAAAGAAGACACAACGGTCGGTGTACATGTTGACAAAAGACCGCCTTACAGAATGGTAGAGGTCCCAAACGTCACCACTGATTGCGAAGCTGTCGTGGATCATAAAGAAGTCTTCAGCCCCATCGGTGTCTATTAGGTCGCAGATGCACAGAGCCATAGCCGCCGCATCGTTACTGTGGGTGAAGTTAGCGGCCACACCAAGTCCAGACTTACGGACATCCATTTTGCCAGTCTCAATGGCCAAAGTGACCTTTTGTCTAGACCTGTGGCCTGCTGTTCGGTCAAACAGAAACATCTGTGTCTGTAGCTGATCTTTCTTTTGATAGCTCTGGACCACTGGAAAGCCGCTTGGTGTTGTCCACCGGATTGGCTTGTTTTGCTTACTGAGGACTTTCTCTGTCGCTCGTAGCCACTCCATGCCTGCGGCGGCGCTGGGCAGTGTCAGAACGATGGCTTCATAGCTCACGTTTGCTAAGAAACGTGCGGCCACAAACCGCTCCTTTTCGGTCCTAGCGATGGGATGCTCTGACAGTTCGCCATAAGACACCTTGCGCTGTAAGGGCTTCATGAGGTCCTCGATGAACTGCCCAGCCATTCCGACAGCCTTGCTGCTGTATGGGAAGGTCATGACAGACCTCTTTTGCACAGACCTATCAATGCCAAACTCCAGCCAAACCTTGGCCAAGTCTGCGTTGGTTGGGCCGTCTGGATACTTGTCGCTATACGGGCGGTGATCTCCAGAAAACACTTGCAAGGCAGCAGTCACCTTGTTGGCCACCGCTTGGTAGATGTCGGCCATCTCTGCGGCTGGCACTAGGTTGGTCAAGGCACCTTCCTCCAGTGATCTACTAGCGGCACTGTAGTGCTGGACACCAGAGTTTGTGCCGTCCAGTGAATACGGTAAGTACCCAACAAACTCAGTGCCTTGCTCGATGTACCTAATGTACTCAAAGGCTGCTGCAAGAAACTGGAAAGGCTTATCGGCTGCGGTCCATTTCTCAAAGTGGCTTCGGTAGTCTTTGGCAATCTCAAGTATCCAGTCGCTGTTTGCGTCCACCCAGTCGGCCCTTGCTTGCAGCGGCATCTTGGAGGTCTTTTCAAAGTCTCCCACGTTGGCCAAGTGTACCTTGAGCCAAAAGGCGTTGTTGCCCTCAACCTTGTAACCACGTTGGAACATAAAGAGGGACTTGATGTGGTCGTCGCGGTGGTAGGTAAAAGACGGCACCATGTAGAACCTACCGCGCCAATCTAGGTTCCACGGCATGCCAAACCATTCGTGGACAGCCAATTCATGGGCGGTCTGGAGGTCTTGACGCATAACCGCAGCCGCACCTTTGACTTGCTTGACTGTCTTACGAAAATCTCTTTGGTCCTCCTTAATGGCTGCTTTTAGCTCACGGTCCATCGACTCATGGTCCTCTGGCAACCTCGGAAACTCAGGGAGGTCTTGAGCCGGGAACTTGCCAAACTGCTTGCGTTCATCCCAGCACCACTGGACCGCCTCAAGAATGGGCTCGTTGATGGACATAGGAGTCGCTTGAAGGGCGTTAAGCGCCCTAACGTACTCAGGCTCACCCTTTGTGAACTGGTGCTGTATGGACTCCTCCTGTGCTCTGGTGGCCTTCCTCACCAGCTTGACACCAGAGGCCAAAAATGGGTCATCGTAGCAACCAGTATGGAAGTCGGTCCAAGGGTTGGGCAAGGCCATTGCCATTGGCTTTAGGAGTGGCTCCATCCACTCTAAGTATGCAGCAGACTTCTCCAGTGCGGCCTCGGCCTCTGGCGTAAACGACAAGGTTGTTTTGCTCATGTTGGCTTTTGTCATGACTGTGGTCTTCTCAAAGATTTCACAGTGTTGCATCACGGCGCTGAGGATTGGGCCAGAGCTGGACACGCGGCGTCTATGGTGCTGTCGCCGCTCTGACTTGTCTTTTGCGATGCCAAAGTAGAGGCTTTTGACCCCGTTTTTGGTCGCAATGTTGCGGAGGGATTTGAGACGCACGGCGGCACTGGAATGGGTCTTACTGACCATCTCAATGATTCGCTTGTTGTCTCGGTTGGTCTTTTCGTCTGGTCCTTCGAGAAGGTCAAACTTTAGACACTCTTTGTCGATCAGCTTGCCAACTTCTTGGGTTACACTGGCTAACGTCTGGCCGCTCAAGACCGCGTTGTAGCAAGTGTGGAGGCCAATGTAGGCCAGCGAGTATGGGTCAAGGTGGACCAGAGATTTTAGCCATTCTGGTCGGCGGCCCTTGGAGGCTCGGGCCTCTTCGATGTCCGCACGGAGGCCCTCTGCCACTTTGGGCAGGGCTTCTTGTAGCTGTCTGAATTCTGGGGCCTGCTCTGTGACATCTGTCGCTCTGGTCCATCTATCGTGGAACTTGTCGCGTCCGTCGAGCCTCATTGATCTTTCGTAGGCGGTGTTGGTGGTTCTTCCGTAGGGGTCTGCTGGTGTTTTGTTGCGCTGTCCTTGTGCTTTGGTTGAGTGCATTAACGATGGGTCTAAGTCGTGGTGCGGTGGGGCTGTCTTACCTATGGACCCTTTGACCGTGCTGTGACGAAGGCCGCCGTGTGCTGCTTTTTCGTCATTCGTGTTGTCCCACTGGCCGTGTGTCGGGCCATCTTTACTATAGTTATCAGTCATCTTTATCTCTCCAATGTATTAAAAACGATTGTCACTTGTGTTTTTAAAATGATTTTGGAGGTCCGTTAGTTCTTCCGCCGCCCGAAAAGCCTTTGGGAAGGTTGACAACTGCTGAACTCAACCGGCGCTTTGCACAGTAGCTCATTTCTTTTTGTGGTGTCTTGGTGTGTGCCATATTCAACCCGCCATCTGCTGAACGAGAGCCTGTAGGGCGTCTGGCTTGGCTTTGATATATTTGCGGGTGGTGGCTTCGGACCTATGGCCAAGCAATAGACCAATCACCGCAGTGTTAGCCCCCAGATCGTTGGCCATCACAGTGGCGGCGGTGTGTCTTAACGTGTGGAAGACATATCGAATGTCTCCACCGAGTAGGTCGCGCCTCATGGTGGCCCACGCAGTGTAAAAGCTGGCGTGTGACCAATACTTGGTAGCCCTACAGTCTAGCGCCCTGATGGCCGCAAGACTTCTGTGGTTTAGCGGCACCCATCTCTCGGAGCCGTTCTTTGTCGTCGCAAGATGCACCCAATGGCCCCCCTTATTGTCTAGGCTCATGGTGTCTGGAGTTATCTTTAGTATCTCTCCCAGTCGCATCCCTGTTTGGTGTCCAATGACGATAAAATGCCGCATCCACCACTGTCGATGCCTATCGTCAAAGTATTGGTCCATAGAGTCAAGCTGTTGTTGCGTGAAGTAGAGCGGACGCTTGCCGCCTTCTATGGGCGTCCAAGTAAACCGGGGAGAGTGGCTGATCAGTTCCTCGCGCACCGCATGCTTAAAAACAACGGATAACATGGCCCCATAATGACGAACCGTGTTCGCGGTGAGGCCCTGTTGCGACAACAGATCAAAGAAGGCGTGGATGTCTGACGGTTTGAATTTGTCTAGCTCACGGCTGCCATAGCCCCGAAACTTGGCAAACCGTAGAGCCTTAACCACTGATTTCTTGCGGTGTGATTCGGTGTTCCACATACGGCCAGCCTCGGCCCTGACAAACGGCATAAACAGCATCACCATTAGAAAGACACCTCGCCACTCTTGGGGTCTCTTGGGTCCACAAAGTGGCCCGGTTGCATGTAGAGGGCGCGGATGTCTTCCGCCCTCAACAGGTGGTCTAGTGGTTGGCGCTGGGCAGATACACCAAACTCTCTTAGGATGTTTTCAAGGGTGTCATCAAGCATTGGTCATTCCTTTGTCTGTTCAGTTGTTGTCGTGGTCATGTGAGCCCACGAGTTGGCCAGCGCTTCGGTGGGTACGCTGGCCGCTGCTGGGCTCACTGTCTGCGGTCTGTGATTTCGCCTCGTGCATCGGCTGCACCAAGGTCTTGTATCTGACGCCACCAGTAATCCTCTGCCTCTGGTGTTGGTGCCCAAGACATGCGGCGGTGGAGGTAGTCAAACTGGCGCGCTGCTTGATACTCGCAGATCACTACTAGCTGGCGGGTCATGCGAACACCTCCAGTGCTTCAGCAGCGGCAAGAAGCCTGTGGCCTGCGTCTTCTACATCGTCGGCGCTAAATGTGTTGCCAGCTTCGCGGAATGCTGGGCCTAGAGTTTCCAGTAGGTACTTTGCAAACTCTTTGTCGCTTGGGTTTGGCCAAATGTCCTTGGTCATGCGAACACCTCCAGCACGATAGGCAACACGAATGGGATGGCAAAGAGTGAGGCGCAGGCGATCAGTTCGCCTAGGACTTCTAGGGTGTGTCTCATGCTGCGTCCCCCTCGTAGTAGGCCTGCAAGATGTCACGGGCCAGAGTTACAGTCTGAAAGACAAAACCACGGCCAGACGGTGAGTTTGCAACGTGCTTGCCCCTGTACTTAGTGGCAAATCTAGGGCGGTATTCGTTGCCCTTGCGGTCAATGAATGCCTCGGCTGGCACAAGCCAGCGGCTGTTCCCGTTGAGGTCACGGGGAAGACGCAAGGCAGAGGACACAATGTCATTGACCTCGGCTTGTACGGAAAGCGGGTGTGGCTGATTGTTGCTCATGCTGCCACCTCATCCACTGTAGGACGCCAAAAGCATGTTGGTGCTCGAAAGGTTGGAAAGGTGCAGGCGTCAAACTTAGACGCGACAAGACTGGCATACACCTTGAACTGAATGCCTTGGTCGATTGTCTCGACAGTCCAGTGGTCGCCCTCGTTGTAGGCCACAGCATCCAAGATTGCGCCCTGTCTGTTTATGTAGCAGCTAAACAGAAAGAAATGGGCTACGGCGCAAAGCGCCAGTCTAGATTCGACGGGTGATAAGTCCAATGAGTTGCTCATGACAACACCTCCATCATCTTAATGGCACCGCGCTGGGCTGTCTTCAAACTGGAGTAGCTGCGGGACTTGATGACCTGTTGGCCATCAAAGTTGCCGTATGTCTCGCGGGTGCCGATGCAGATGTTGACCCAGTAGCTTGAGCCATCCTGTGCGTAGCCGCTGTTATCTGTGATGTTGGCTGTGAACTCGCCATTTGTGATGCTGAGGGTGCTCATTTGTTTGCCCCCATCACAGTATCTTTGACACTCATACGGATGCCCTCCCAGCCAGTCTGAGCAAGGCGAACAGCGGTCTTAGCTTGTGCTGGGGTTGCTTTGATGTGCCACTCGTCGGCTGCATACTCTACGGCTGCGGTGTAAGCCGCTGACCAGCTTGCAGTCATCTCGTAAGATACTAGGGCAGCCTCTGCCATATTCTGAGTGTCGACGGTGCTCATGTATATAGCGGGGGATAGTGGGAAAGTGCTTTTGATTGTTTCAGTAGTCATTCGATAGTCTCCTTTTGGTTAAGGAGGACCTCGACTGTCTTTTGTTGGTACCCAAGGCCGGACTCGAACCGGCACATCCGTTAGGACGGGGGATTTTGAATCCCCTTGTGACATCGGGGAACCAACAAAGGACGCCAGTGGCCTCCAGTGACACCAGTAATGACGGAAGGACGAATCCCCGTCAAGCAAAAAGTTCGCCCAGGTGGTGCCTAAAATACTTCTGCACCACTATAGAGAGAAACAAGGCAGTAGTGCCGCCGGTAGCTCCCCACTTAGGACAACTATAGATGTAGTGAACCCCCCATAAAGGGGTGAACCACTAGACCAAGCCTAAGAACACTAAAGACCACCTAGGACCACAAAGGTGGCAAGAGATGCCCACAGACCAGCTCAGGAATAAACTGGTTGTGTCTTTTGTGGGCTCCTTGGTCGAGCACTAGATGTCCAACGACTTCCCTTGTTGATTGTCTATTGCTGCTCCCAAGGCCAGCTAGAAGACCACCGCTCCCTTTGAGGGTCGCGGTTATCTATTGTCTCAAACATAAGAAAGACCCAAGACCATGACCATCCTCAGAATTGCTGTCGATAAACTGAAGCGTCTATATCTGTCGCTGGCTGCTTACGAACATCACAGGTTAGCTAACAAGGCCAGCGATAAACTTAGGATGCACTCGGTCGCAACGTTGAAAGACATGGGCCTTACAAGAGGCACGATAGCGTCAGCGGCACATCACAAGTGCCCTTGGTGTCGGCCTGAGGTATGGGCTGAATGGGTCAAGTGATTGTCGACGGCTTGGTCGACGGTCGGTCTTAGGTCGGTCGTGGCTGCGTCCCTATCTCTGTCGAAAATATCGAAGGTCCAGCCTGATAAATTTCTCGCCGGTAACTAATGTCTAATATGTCCCGTGCTTGCCTATGATTACCCGTGCTTGCCTATGATTACCCGTGATTGTCCGAGGATATATTATCCCCTTAGGTCTAGGCCTATAGAAAACAGTGGGTTAGCTAGAGATCAATCAATTCGCTAGGTTCCCTAGTCAAAAACAGACCCCCCCGCACCCTTTGAATCAAGTCAACTTCAAAAACAGGGCTAAAGGTTGCTGTTGTTGTTGTTGTTGTCCCTCTTCAGACAGCAGGGGCCTCCCAGAACACACTAAGAAAAGGAACCATAGAATGGCTCTCGAAAATGGAACATACGTCAATTCTCTGGTTTCCTCGAACCCAGCGTCCACTGACGGACTAGCGCAGGCTGACGACCACATACGTCTGATCAAAAGCACCATTAAGAATACCTTCCCCAACCTGACCGGCCCCGTGACTGCCACGCAGGCAAGCCTGAACAACAGCACGTCCATTCCCAGCGTCTTGACTGACTTAGGTATCACTGACGGTAATGGCAGTGGTCAGGTGTTACAGACAGATGGCAATGGTAACTTCAGCTTCATTGCACTCCCGACAGGCACTGCGGACACCAACTACTATGTGACTGGTGGTTCTGTCAGTGGGACTACCTTGACACTCACGCGCTCTGGCCTTGGCAGCTTAAGCATCACAGGACTGCCTACTTCTACGGGGGCCACTGGTCCCACTGGACCCGCTGGACCCGCTGGACCGTCGGGCTCTAGTAACATCCCCGCGTCAGACGTGACGTATCTTGCGTCGATCTCTGCCACCAACGTCAGCTCTACTCAGTATGGCTACCTGTCTGGTGTTTCCTCAGGCGTACAGACCCAACTTGACTCAGGTGCTAACGCTACAACTGCGCTGACTAGCCGTGTTACCACGCTAGAGAGCGTACCCGCTGGCGGCGGTGGAGACATCACAGGCGTGATCGCAGGCACCGGCATGACTGGTGGCGGTTCCAGTGGCACTGTGACTGTCAGCCACTCTGATACCTCCAGCCAAGCCAGTGTCACCAACTCGGGCAACACTGTCATCCAGAGTGTCACTGTTGATGGCTTTGGTCACATCACTGGTCTGACCTCTGCCACCATTGCTGCTTCATCAGCCATTGGCGACAGTCAAACATGGCAAAACATGGCCGGATCAAGGTCCGTTGGTACGTCCTATCAGAACTCAACTGGTCGCACGATCATGGTCAGTGTTGGTACTACCTTATCTGTTGAGGCCTACCTACAGGTGTCTACTAACAACTCTAGTTGGGTGAGCGTTGGTACCCTAGGCGGCCACGGTGGCATAAATGATTCTAAGTCCACACAGGTAGTCGTACCTAGCGGCCACTACTACAAGGCAACGGCAGGCACCCTGCATATGTGGGCAGAACTAAGATAACCAATGTAAGGAACTCAGGCCATGCCTAACCTACCAATCCGTGGACTAGGGTCCGTAGGCGTGGTCACTGATATTGACCCCTACAACCTCCCGACCAATGCCTATACCCGAGCCAAGAACATTAGGTTCACTGATGGCAACGTGAGCCGTGGTCCAATCTATCGTTCTGTGTCAGATGCAATCACTTGGAACCCTGTGTTTGCCTATGGCCTCACTTCGCTGTCTGGCTATGACACTGTGCTCATGGCTGATGACACCTTCGACATCTATGAGTTCTCTAACGGCTCCTTTACGCAGAGGTTCAATTCGGCATCCGGTGCGAGCGTTGATCCCGTCACTGCGACCACCTTAGCAGACGTTCAGTATGTCAACCGCTCAGACCAAGCACCGTTAGCCAGAACGCCCAGCGCCAGTGGCTTCAGTGCTTTGACCAACTGGCCGTCCAACTATAGAACCACTGCACTGCGCTCATTTGGTGACTTCTTGTTGGCCCTCGGAACCGTTGAAGCTGGCATCAACTACCCCAACCGTGTGCGTTTCTCTGATCCCGTCTTGGCCAACGAAGCGCCATCAACGTGGGACGAGACTGACCTGACCAACAGTGCTGGCTTCAACGACCTTGTGCAGATGAGGACCCCCATAATGGATGGTGCCACCCTAGGTGCCAACTTCATGGTCTACTCTCAGGACCAAGTGTGGATGATGGAGTTTGTCGGTGGTACGTTCATCTTTAACTTCCGTAAGGTCTTTGATGACGCCGGGGTAATCAACCAGAACTGCATTGTGGAAGTCGAGGGTCGCCACTACGTCTTTGACACGGGCGACATCTATGTAACTGATGGCAACACCCGCCAATCCATATGTGACGGCAGGGTCCGTAAGTACATCTTTGGTGGTATGAACACCTCCCTGACAGATGAATGCTTTGTCCTACACAACACGGCCCTCGAGGAGATATACTTCTGTTACCACACAGGCGACGACATGGCACTCTACACAGATGGGACCCATTGCAACCGCGCAGCCGTCTACAACTACAAAGAGGACGTGTGGTCATTCCAAGACCTCCCCAATGCCGTCTCAGGTGCAGAGGCCTCAGTGAATAGCACTTTCGTGTATGATGATGTCACACAGACCTATGACAACATTGGTGGGTCCTACCATGACCAAGAGAGCCAGAGCACCCTTAGGCCGCTGATTGTCTCTTCTGCCGGTGGCGGCATCCCCAGTAGTAAGCTATATGGTATCGACCTCGTAGACCAAGGCAGCTTGGCGCAGGCCGTAGACACGGATGTCTCCCCTGCGTTCCTACTAGAGCGCATAGGCATCGACCTAGATGACGTTGGCATCCCCCTAAGTGGCTATAAAGTCATCTCCAAGGTTTACCCACAGGTCTCGACTGCCAACTCAGATGCCACTTTTGGTTTCACCTTTGGTGCAGCGGACACACCAAATGCCACTCCCAGCTACAATACCCAAGTCACCTTTGACTCTTCAGTTGAGTACAAGGTGGATACACGGATTGCTGGTAGATACCTGAGCTACAAATTGACCACAGACACACTAAAAGACTTTACCATAAGTGGTATGGACGTTGAAGTTGTTGTCACTGGTCGGAGGTAACACATGTCCTTATCAGATAAGATCAACATGCTTGTTACCACTTACGTTAGGCGTCAAGCACCCAATCTCAACCCTGACTTCTTGCCCAACTACCTCCAAGAAGAACTCAGAGAGCTAGAGGCCTCAATAAGGTCTCTGGTCGATGCCAGTATCCAAGTGGCCAACAGCGCCCCAGAGAGCCCCCGTAAGGGCATGGTCCGCTATGCTGTGTCCCCTTGGGACCCCCTCAGCAACGGAACTCAAGGACTGGTTGCCTACAATGGCACAGCTTGGGTCTCCGTTGGTGGGTCATCTTCTACATTAGGTCTTACTTATGATGACTTCTAATCACATGAAACAAGACCCAAAGAACAAAAGGAATATCATATGTGGGGCGCAATAATCGGCGGTGCCTTGGGCCTTATGGGCGCAAACAAGCAAGCCAACGCACAAAACACAGCAACCGAAGCCCAAATGGCTGGCTTCCGGCAGTATGAGCCGTATGTTGACGCAAACCTAGCTGGAGGCTCCGCAGCCCTAGACGGCGTTCTGTCCACAGGAGCCTACGGGGGTCAAACCTTAGCAGGCCCCAACCAGTTCCAGACTGGCACTGCCAATACCATGGGCAACTACGGCACTTCCATGCAGAACTCTGGTTACGGTATGATGGACCAGAACGCGGGCTTTGGTAACAACTACCAGAACATGTACGGCCAAGCCCAAAGCCTCTACGGTCAGTCCCAAGATGTCTACGGCAAGTCAAATGCCCTCTACGGTAAGTCACAGGATGTCTACAATCAAGGCGCTAGTCTCTCTGGTCAAAACAAAGACCTCTTCCAGCAAAACAAGGGTCTCTATAACCAATTCCAAGGTCTATCTGAAGAAGCCAAATCTGACCGCCTAGGCACAGCGATGGACTATGCCAACACAAACAGTGGCTCTTTAGTTGACTCAGCGATGCGTGATGACCGCCGCAATCTAGAAGAAAACACACTGACAGGCATCGACCTTGCCGCGAGTGGCTCTGGTAACATGAACTCCAGTCGTGCCGGTGTCGCCTCCGCTGTAGCTGAGCGTGGCTACGATGACCGCCGTGCTGATGTCGCAACGGGCATCCAAGACCGTCTAATTGACCGCAGCCTGACCAACCAAGCACAGCAATTTGCTGACCGTAGCAATGCACTGGCCGGTTCAGGCACTGCGGGTGCTGCCATGAGTTCCAACCTTGCTGGCGCAGGGAACGCACTAGCCACCCAAAATAACTCACTAAGCACTGCCAGTAATGCCCTCACAGGTTCCAGTAACTACCTGTCGAGTGGTGCCAATCATCTGAATACAGCAGGCAACATGAACCAAGGCATTTCAGGTGCCTACACAACTGGTCTCAACACTCTAGGCGAAGGTGCCAACTTCGGAATGAACGCAGGCAACGCCCTACAAGGCTACGACCAAGCATCATTGATAGACCAACAAACAACCTACGAAAACAACCGCGACTTCGAGATGAACCAGCGCAAAGGCTACCAGTCTGGCATGTTAAATCAGGCTCCAACCTCAGTCGGGACTATATCAGCAAACAAAGTAGACCCATTCCAAGCTGCCATGGGCGGTGCAATGGGTGGCTTTGGCTTTAACCAACAGTATGGTGATCAACTGTTTGGCATGGGTACGGGCAGTAATAGATATTCAGGTTATGGGATGCCCCCTAGCCGATCTTCTGGATTTGGGGGTTAGTAGATAACATGGACCCACTTTTAGCAAACCCCAACTTTCAACAGATGGCGACATCCACAGGCCAGACACCTGAACAGTACCTTGCCAGCCTAGATGCAGTCGCCCTAGAACAGCACCGCAAGGTACTCCTCAGAGTAAGTCCTGTGGAAGCCTCTGTGGCTCCCGTACTTGAGAGCGGCCCAGTCCTTAACAACACAGGTGGTGGAGAAGAACCCGGCGTCCTCATGCGTAACGAGCAAAACCTTTTGCGGGACAACATTGGTGAGCGCCAACTACTAGAAACGCGCATAGCTGACCTTGAAGGTTCTGTAGACACCCAAGAAGGCGTAGACCGTCTAAATCAGATGAAGCTGAAACTTATTGAGTTAGGTGGCTCTGTCGAAAGCAACCAGAGCACACCTCAGTATGACGCTGCTGCTCAATCCTACATGGACCAGCTACGCGACCAGCAGTCTCAAGCAGCAGCAGTATCTCCAGAGGTACGGGCAGCCGAGGCTGAACTACAGAGCACCACAGGACTTCTGTCTTCTGGTTCGCTGCCCCCTGAGATGCAGGCCAGTATCCAAGCCCGTCAGAATGCGGCGCAGGCTGCTTTAACTACTGCCACCACAGACCGTGATGCGCGTGTAGCTGATGTGACCAACAGTACACTTTCAGTTGAGAACCCAGTAAACGGTAATGTTGCTCAAAGTCGTGGCCCGGTACTACAAGCAAACCCTAACGAGCAACCCGGCGCTGACCCAGCTATGTATACGCCGACAGGCCTAACACCTAACCCGTCTGCTATAGGCGCTGCTGACCCCTACGCCCCAGCAGTAGCACCCCCTGCACCCGCACTCCGCAACGGACTAACACCCAACCCTTCCGCAGTAGGTGCCGCTGACCCATACGCACCACCGCCAAAGGGGCCAGTGCTGGAAGACCCAACAAAGCCAACACCTCCAGCAGCAGCCCTAACTGACGCAACTGGTACAACAAATGGTACAACTGTTGGCACTGGCTCAGTAAATGGCGGTCTTTCTGCCACAGCAAGGACAGCCTCAGGCGGTTCCACAGGTAACGCCCGTGGTTCCAATATGGCCTACTCCAAGATTGGCACTGGCGAGTCCTTGATCCGTATCGGTGGGGCTATGTATTCTGGTGCCCTCCAAGGCAACGGACTTGGTGCCGCAACACAAGAGTACGGCTCCATACAGGATGCCAACCGTGCAACTGAAGCCGAGGCCTTTAAGCAGGCTGAAGCTACACGTTTGGCTGAACTTAGAGCTAACCGTGTCGGCGCAGGCAAAGGTAAATCTGGAAAATTAGCGGGGCCTCCTACCGCTGTCTATAAAGAGGCTACTCTCTCCGCAATTACGCGAATCAAAGACCTACTTGGCAAAGAAAGCGGTTTCAATCCTTTTGATAATTTGACTGGCTGGACTGGTAGTCTTTTAAGTGCTGTCCCCGGCACTCCCGCACACGACACCCTAAATTCTATCAACACTATTGAAGCGGCTGTAGGCTTTGACAGACTACAGAAGATGCGTGACGATTCACCTACTGGAGGCGCACTAGGACAGGTTACTGAACGAGAACTTGCCCTTTTAAGCCAATCTTTAGGATCACTAAAACAGTCTTCGTCAAGAGAACAGTTTGTAGCCAACCTTAACTCTGTCGAAAAGCACTACCAAGCAGCGGTTGCCGCCGTTGAGGCTCAACAGGCAGCTTGGTATCAAATGAATGGCGGAACATCTCCTCCTAATGCTGCACCAGCGGCACAGGAAGGCTTAACTTCAAAAGCCGCCGCATTTTTAGAGTAACAACGAGGTACTAAATGGCTGACTTTACTGTCGAGGACTACAAACGTGCAGCCCGTAAGGCATTGGCTGCGGGAGACACTGCATCCGCCCAAGAACTTGCGGACGCTGGAATGGCCTTACAAGCACAGAGTCAGCCAGCACCCACTACCCCAACACAAGAAGAAGCCCCAGACACCTCTATACTTGGAGCACTTGGGCAGGGCGTCGACCAATCTGGCGCCATGGTCGGCAAAGGCATCCAATCCGCAGGCGAGTATGCAGGCGTGGATGCCATAGAGGCCTATGGCGCTGAGATGGCCCAGCGCAACGAAGCGCAACTTGCGGCCTCCAACTACCAACGCCCAGAAGGCGCTGATGGCATCATCAAGAACCTCAAAGAAGGCGAGTTTGCCAACGCTGGCAACTCCCTTCTGTACAGTGCCGCTGAAGCCGCACCTCAGGTTGCTGGTGGTGTCGTAGCCTCTGTAGGCGCTGGGCTTGCAGCTACCTCTGCCCCAATCTTAGGTACAGCAGCAGCTATCGGTGGTACAATATATGGTACTGTTAATGCGCTGGGCCAAGTCCGCGATGAGAAAGAACAACAAGAGTTAGACCCAACAGCCACAGGCGCTGACTTAGCGACAGCCGTAGCCTCAGGCCTCGTAGAGCTACTGCCCATCAAGGGCGGTGGCGCTACACTGAAGGTTTTACGAGAAGCGGGTCAGGAAGGCGTACAAGAAAGCCTAATCATTGGTAACTCAATGGTCCAAGGCGGTGAGTATGTCCCTCAGGAAGTCTTAGAGCGTGTAGGAGATGCAGCTATCACAGGCGGTGCTATCGCTAAAGGCGTGAACATAGGAATATCCACAGTCAACAAGGCTGGCGAGGTAGTCTTACGTCCAAAAGAAGACCTAGACCCAGAGACAAGCCAAGCCGCTGGCGATGTGGCCCGTCTTATAGAGCAACTTGCCACAGACAACGGCTACAAGCTGAAAGACGTTGATCCAAACTCCAAGAAGGGTGCCTCTTTGGCACTTGAGCAAGCCCGTGACAAGCTGAACATAGAGATAGACGAAGCAGGCAAAACACTTCGCAAGGAAATCATAGGTGGCCTAGACCAAGAGGTTAAATCCCGCTTCAATGCGGTGATTAACTCAGCTAGGACCAAAGTTGCCAGAACTGTAAACAAAGGCGACATCCAGTTCCTCAAGGATACTGTTGGTAGCTCTAAGCAAGGCCAAATGCTTGTCCAAAGTATGTACAAGACTAATGTCTTAACAGAGTTGTCTTCCGCTGGCCTCAAAGGCGGCGTCTCTCAGTTCACTGATCTCTTCAACCCCTTAAACAACATAGGTACGGGCTACAATCCAGCCCGTGATGTCGGTGGTCTACTAAACATAGGCGCAGTTGCCAGCACAGGCGGTACCTCACTAGCTACTCAGGTTCCTCTAGTTGTCGGCGGACGTGCTATTGACGCCGTTACTGGCCGTAGGTCCAAGATAAACCGCTTTGTCCAAAAGAATAAGGGCAAGGACGGACTTGGTGAGGTCACTGGCCCATCTATCGAAGGAATATCCGCAGCTAAGAAAGAAGCCTTAGCAGCACAGAGACGGGCCGAAGGTGCTCTAAGGAACGCAAAGACAGCCGAAGAACGTGAGGCTGCAAGTAAGGTCAAGCAAGAGGCCGAACAAAAAGAAGCATTCTTCAAAAGCCTTGAGGCAAGACGCAATGTTCAGCAGTATATGAACGGAGAGCGTCCAAAAGATGACTCACCGCGTGGTATAATCCACCAAGTAATCAAGGAAACTTACGGCACTCAAGACCGTACTGTTGCTGAGATTGACGCTGAAGTTATGAGGTCTCTTGACGAACTACTGGCCAATCCAAACACGCCCCAAGAACGTAAGATGGCAATCAACGACTACAAGAAGATACTTTCTGATGGCACATCCATCATGGAAGGCTCTCCGTTGAACGACATAACGTCTTTGCTGGCAAGCAAGATGAGTAGCTTTGAGTCCAAGCCCAAGAAGAAGACAAAAGGCGACCCACCAGAAGGCCCTCCTCCCCTATCACCACAGGCGGCACGGGGCAAAGTCGAGAACGAGGCTCTCTTGGCTACACTTCGCGGCACGATGGAAGCTGACACGACTATCTCAGACGCTGACCGTAGCATTCTTTCCACTGCATTTGATGATCTAAAGATGAACCTTGGCAAGAACCCCCTAGAGGGAGCGGAAGGCATCATGGGTACCGCTGTTGCCAAGCTAAGCGACCCAAGTCTTGCAGAAACCCACTTGTCTCCCTACATTAGCAGGGTACGCCAACAGCAGAAAGCTAAAGATGCTCCTAGTCAGCCCAAACCCAGTGAGCCAACAGGAGATAATCCGACAGTTGGACCAACTCCAGTGGACCCAGTACCAGCCCCACCCGCAGGGCCTGTACTTCAGCCAGCCCCAGAGCCAGCCCCAGCAAAGCCCAAGCCAGCTCCAAATCCACCAAAACCCAAGCAAATAAAAAAGGCCCAGCCAGAAGCCACAGCAATCATTGAGATTGGCAAAAAAGGCTCAAAGTACGAGAACGGTATTCAAGACTGGGACATGGCTCTTGAGGCCGCAAAATTACTTGGGCTAGCTGTCAACATATTCGACAGTAATGCAAAAATGAACAAAGCGTCTAAAGAAAAGGGCTTTGGCAAAGTTAAACGGACAACCTTTGGTTTCTACCACACCCGTGGTTCAAAAGGAGGCGCTGGTGGCACTTTATTTGGAATTAGACCGGGAGGCTCTTTCCAAGGGGAAAAACTTACCACAGTCAGCGCATTGACAACGCTTATGCACGAAATTGCTCATGGTGTCACCATCGGTCCATTAGATGGTAAAACATCAGATAATTACCAAATTCCATCGTATGAGCACGCTCCAAACAAGTTAGCTAAGTTGCGGGGTGACAGGTACAGGCCGGGTTCTTTTGTAGCTAGTGCTATTGTTCCTTTACTCTCTGGCAAGGACTATGATGTAAATCACCCTATTGTCCAAGAGATCAACAATCTCCAAAGGAATGTAACCGCAGCTTTGGAAGATGGCTCAAGTGAACCTGTTAGGTACTTTAGAGACTTAAAAAACCCAGAAAGTCCTAACGCAAAGAAGTACACTAAGTACGCCAAAAACTTCCATGAGTTTGCCGTAGACCCCGTATGGGTCTATATGTTTGACCCAGCCTTGGCCAAGAAATTGATGCCAGAGACAACAGCATTGATCCGCAAGGAGTTTGCTAAAGCTGGCAACAAGCAAATCCAATTCTACAGTCATCCATTCGCCACAATCCTAGCAATAGTGTCGGCTATGGCCGCACTGGGCCTCGGTGACGATAGCGAGGAAGAACTGCCAGATGGTGCCTTGAGCCCTATGCCCGGCGCACTATCAGCATAAGAACATGGGGTCCCTTAGTTGGGGCCTCAGTCTATTAAGGAAGCACCCCCACAACATGAATAAGACAGCATACGACTTGCTACCGATCCTGTCGGCAATCGACCAAGTTAAGAACTCATCTTTGGAGCATCGTGAGAAAGACAAGATACTCGCGGAGATGGCATACTCACTGCCCCCCACAGTCTTCTGTCGGTCATGCCCAGACACACTTGAAATCATCAGCAGCTTACTAGGAGTTAATCCAGATGGTAGCCCCAAACACCCCAAGAGCGAAGGCCCCAAAGAAAGCCTTAAAGTATCCAAACAGGGCAACCCCAAAGGAAAACAACTACTTCACCAAACTGATGCAGACCGAAGAGGGAAGAGCCCTCCGAAAGCAGTGGTCAACAAAAAAGCGTAAGAATGCCGGGAGGCCGCAAGGAACACCTGACGGCTACACCCTCGAAGCTATTACGCCAATCAGACAAAAGGCAAAAGCAGATGCTGAAAGGATCGTAGCAATTATGGCCGAAGATAATCAAATTGACGATGTGTATGCCATTGAGGCACTCAAAGCAGCCGTCGAGATAATGCGAGAACCCGGCCAGAACCGGGACCGCCTAACAGCCGCCAGAATGGTCTTGGACTTTACCAAGACAAAACCAGCGGCAAAGAGCGAAGTCACCATCGGTAAAGCCGAGGCATTCTTGGAGTCGCTCTTAGTAGTAGACCCTCAGGAAGAGCAAACTGATGATGGACAAGAGACTTAAGATAGTTCGTAAGAGACTTTACGACGAATTTGACTTCTACAGTAAGTCAGCCCTCAAGATTAGAACCAAAGACGGTGACATAAAGTCACTAAATCTAAAGCCAGCCCAGCGCATTCTACAGAAAGCAGTAGAAGAGCAAATGGCTTCTGAGGGCAAAGTCCGCATCATCATCCTCAAGGCCCGTCAGCAAGGGCTCTCGACCTACGTTGGCGGATACCTCTACTTCAATGTGTCTCAACGAAAAGCCTGCAAGGCTCTGGTTGTCACACACCACTCAGACAGCACCCGTGCCCTCTTTGATATGACTAAGAGATACCACGACAACTGCCCTGAGCTACTGAAGCCTCACACAAAGTATAGCTCACGCCGGGAACTCACCTTTGATGTCCTAGACAGTTCCTATGTCGTGGCTACGGCTGGGGGCGAGAGTATTGGCCGTGGTGAAACCCTAACCCACGTCCACGCCTCAGAACTCGCGTTCTGGCAGAAGTCAACAGCAGCCGAGAACTGGAATGGCATGACGCAAGCCGTACCAAACAAGCCGGGAACTGCTGTTTTTGTTGAGAGCACCGCCAATGGTGTCAGTGGTATCTTCTATGATCTATGGAAAGGTGCTGTCGAAGGTACCAATGGTTATGTCCCTGTGTTCATCCCTTGGTACATTGACGATGAGTACCGTGAGCCCGTCCCAGATAACTTCGAGCGTACTCCTGACGAAGAAGACCTCTCAGAGAAGTACAACCTAGACGATGAGCAACTAATGTTTCGTCGCCGTAAGATTGCACAGAACGGCATTGACCTCTTTTCTCAAGAATATCCCGCCGAGCCAGAAGAAGCCTTCCTGACAACTGGACGCCCTGTGTTTAACTCACAACTACTACAAGATAGTATCTCTACAGCCATAGACCCAAAGCAGCGCCTAGCGTTGGAGGGTGGTGAGTGGCTAGAGAACTTGCGCGGAGAACTCACTATCTACCGCACACTAGACCCCGGCGCACAGTACACAATTGGTGCTGACGTTGCCATGGGTGTCAGAGGCGGTGACTGGTCAGTCGCCCAAGTATTAGACAGCAAAAGACGACAGGTTGCGACCTATCGTGCCCAAGTTCATCCAGATTACTTCGCTGAAGTCCTCAACAAGCTAGGCGAGTTCTTTAACTCTGCCTACATCATCGTAGAGAACAACAGCCACGGTATCTTAACGTGTACCCGTCTTGGAAAAGACATGAGCTACCCTCACTTTTACACAGAAGTGCAAGTAGACAAGTTGACAGAAAAAGAAACTCTCAAGTTGGGTTTTACAACTACATCCAAGACGAAACCCCTGATTATCGATGAACTCAGGGCCTCAGTTCGAGAGGGTAAGATCGAACTTAACGATAAAGTCACAATCCGAGAGATGCTTACATACATCGTCACACAGAGTGGCGGCATGGAGGCTGAAGCCGGGTGTTTCGATGACTGCGTAATGGCTTTGGCCCTAGCCAACCACATCCTTGAGGATGCTTGGCAGCCAATAGAAGCAGTCGATGATTATTACATTGAGATGGTTTAAAAATGAAATCACAAGAAGAATATCAATCACTTGATGACGAAAAGATTGTCTCAATC
>Ga0115007_10000494_pt1 | contig 26095 bp, 44 predicted proteins | sample ArcOceMetagenome_2_FD_87166 | JGI IMG/M metagenome (GOLD analysis project Ga0115007, IMG submission 87166) | Marine eukaryotic phytoplankton communities from Arctic Ocean - Arctic Ocean ARC135M Metagenome | ecosystem: Environmental > Aquatic > Marine > Oceanic | place: Arctic Ocean | collected...
AAGAAAGTTATAGATGCATTCTATGACGGTAAAGACATGGACGGTAAAACCGTTAAATCAGTTGGAGACAAACTCGAAACAACTGGTATGGGTGCTCAAGTCGTTCTAAAGAGACAGGGTAATAAGTTTAGAATCTTTGGTATTATTGATAGTAGACGCGTCCAAGAGATTATCAGATACATCAAGAAGTCTTACCCTAAGAACACTATAATAGAAAGTGTAGAGGAAGGCAAACAAGTAGCATCATTCAATGATATTGCTGACATAGTTCTCAACAAAGTAAAACAGAGATTAGAAAAGGAGTGGAATAAGAATACCGAAAAAGGTTTAGGAATGCTAAACACTTTAGGTTCAATGGTTGGTTACAAAGCAACTGATAAGAAACAAGATAAAGGTAAATTATTCCTCAAGTTCGGTGACATGAACGAAGATGCAGCGGTAGATGGTGCAGAGTTAAAGGCAAAACAAGCAGGTGAACTTGAGAGAATCAAGAACAGACACGAAACTGAACTTGAAGCACTTACTGATAAGCACGAAAGAGAACAAGAACGTATCGACGGTCAGAAAGAAAAAGAGACTGCTGATAACGCAATCAAATCAAAACGTGATGCAGACAGAAAGAAAGCTGAAGCAGACGCAGACAAAAAAGAATCGTACCACATGAGTACGTTAAACAAATTGAGGAAGGAAAAATGAAAGGTACTGGTAACAAAAACGACAACGGCGTTCTAGAAATAGGGACTGATGAAATAGTAAGTTCTTACCAAGAAGACACCCCAGGCCAACAGGTAGAGAAATATCTATCTCAAATTGCACAGGTAAATGAAGAGAGACAGAAAAAACACTTCTCTACTAAGTATCCTAACCCTCTAAAAGGTTTCCCATACAACGAGTCTAAACTAGAAGAAAAAAATTGTGGTTGTGGAAAAACTCCATGCGAAACATATGGTGAGTCTTACGAAGAAGTTCAAGAAGCTGCACCAAAGATGAAAAAACTTTCTATCTATGGTTCAGAAGTATCAGGACTAAAACGAACTGATAAAGGTAAAGGAACGTCTACCTTACAATATTCGTCAATGTCTACTTACACTGCTAAACCAGTAGTGTTGAAAGGAAAATTAGCATTTAGAGTAGAAGATACACAAGGTGCATTTGAAACCCTTGACCTTCTAAGCTTTGCAAAGATGTACGGTTAAACGTGAAGACCTTTCATGAACTGGCTATACACGAGACAGTTGATAGTCTACAAGAGACTAACACTAATATAACCGACAATCCCTTTAGATTGGGTTCTATGATGTATTTTGAAGTCATCAAAGAGGCAAGGAAGAGACTTGCAGAAGGAAGATTCCGACTTACTGAAGTAGATAGACACATCATCGAGACTGATTTAGGTGAATTTGAAATCTATGAGGGTAACATGGTACCATTAGATTGTCCTATGATACTGGAAGAAGAAGAGAAAGAACCCGAACTAAACAAACCTAAAGTAGGTGGTTCGAAGAAGTATTACGTATATGTTAAAGACGGAGACAAGATTAAGAAGATATCTTGGGGTGATACTACAGGGTTAAAAGTCAAGTTAAAGAATGACAAAGCAAGAAAGAGTTTCGTTGCAAGACACCAATGCGACACTAAGAATGACAAGACTACAGCAGGTTATTGGGCTTGCAGACTACCACACTATGCAAAACAACTAGGTTTAAGTGGTGGTGGAGACTTTTTTTGGTAGTCTAAATATAGGTGTAGGAATTAAATTATGAACAAAGAATTATACCACTCTTTCAGAAAAGATGAAAGAAGTGCAGAAGTTTACAGGACTTCAAAGGGTTTCGAAGTAGAGTTATATGAACAGAATGGTTGGAGTGCAACAAGAAAGGTGCATCAGCATTCTGAAACATATGCAGAGAATGTGGCTGAAAACTGGGTAGAAAAGGTGTTTAACCTAGAACCCGAAGATAAGGGCTATTATGGATATAGAGAAAAATCAGACAACTACTATGAAGGACTCGATGACTAAACCCTATAGGGAAGAAGTCAGAGACCAACACGGTACTGGTATCAAGTATGTTATCAGAACCTTTGAGAACAGTGTATTAGATAATGAACTGGTATGGCATAGAGATAGAGACTCTAGAATAGTATCAGTATTGAACGGAAGTGGGTGGGAATTGCAACATGATGATGAACTACCTATACAATTAAACCAAGGAGAAGAGTATTATATCCCTAAAATGACCTATCACAGGTTAATAAAAGGCAAGGACAATCTTGTTGTTAGGATACGAATTACATAAATAAGACTATGAGTTATAAATCAGAAAACTGGAAGGAAAAACTAGACGAGGTTCGAAATTATATTGAACCACGCAAAGAAGGTTCAGTTGAAAAGACGGCTGAGGACGTTATTTCAGATGAGATAGACGCTTTAGTCGCACATCTTGAAGAAGACTTAGCAACCACGAGTACTTTATTAGACGAAGAAAAAGTACCATGTCCTCATTGTGATGGCAAAGGTTATCACATGAAAGAAAACACTCTACCCGAAGTACCAGTGGGAGATGAAGATGAAGATTCATTACCCGATGTACCAGTCATAGAAGAGACTTTCCAAAAGACTGTAGAAAAACTCACAGAAAAGAATATGTTAGGTAGACTTGCAAAATCTTTGCGTCTTAATGAAAAAGGCAAAGACCAATTGTTTGACTACTTCGAAAACGGAGATTTAAAACAATGAAATTTGAAGGATTAGGTAACGGTTTATCAGACTCTTTACTTGCAGCTGCTAACGCAATTGTATTAGAAAGTGGTGATTATAAGAAGTTTTTTCAAGCTGCACTAAAGAAGTTTGGAGTAACATCTCCAGCAGAACTTAAGGGTGACAAAGAGAAAGAATTCTATGATTACATCGATAAGAACTGGGACGGTAAAGACGAGAAGAAAGAAGCAAAGATAGAACAAGTCTTACCTACACCAATTGACGGTGTCGCAGAATCAGAAACATTTAACGAGAAGGCTGGAAAGTATGCAAAATACTCAGACCTTCTTATGCAAAAAGCAAGACTAGTTGCACAAGGCCCAGCTGCCACAAAAGAAGTTGGTGACATCAACAAGAAGATTGCATCCGAGATTAAGAAACTTGGTATCAAAGAAGACAAAGGATTTGAAAAAATTCTTATGGCTGTATTCGAAGGACAGATAGAAGAGGGGCCAAGAGATAAAGCCAAATCAAAGGTGGGAAAGTATAGAAAACCTAATTACGGACACGGAATGTCTGCAGCTCAAGCTGCTGGTGCTAGAAACCGTGGTGAAGAAACCGAAGTTGTCTCTGAGAAGGTTAAAAAATCAAAATTAAAAGTTAATTCAAAAGTCTTTAAAGACCTAGAAAAACTACAGAAGTCTGAAACAATTAATGACAAAGAAGTTGCAGCGATTATCGGTCAACTTAAGAAAGGTATCGAAGTCGAAAGTGATGATGGAGAACCAGTATACATTAGTAAGAAAGGTCTTGATACATGGGATAAAGTTTGGGGTAGAATGGATACATTCGTAAGAGACGAAATCTATTACATCCTTAAGAAACATGATGATGATGCAATGTCAGCAATCCTTGCACCATACGGAGCATAACATGACGTTATCTACTATGAATATCTTCCAAGAAGCAAAAGCAGTCCTAGACAAGGACGGTAAAGTAAATCCTTTAGGGCCTTACGGAAAACAAAAGCTTACAGGTAGAGAAATTTCTACTTACTTTAGACGAAATAAGATAACAGACCCCGAAATCAAGAAAGCAGTTGAAGTTGCACTTGACCTAGGTGGTGCGTTTGACATAGCAGGGAAAGAAATACAGAAGTTTTATGGTCGTGCAGTAAGAAATTCAAAAGAAGTTAAGAATGCACTTGTATATGCAAATGAGTCTAGTATACTAGACGGTGAGTCTCTTGATGAAGATTACAAAAAAGTAATCAAAATGTATCCAAGAGATAACGACTGGAAAAAACTCATCACAAAACACAAACGTGCGATTGACGATTTCAGAAAAAACAACAAGGATTTACCTTCTAAGGTAGAAGACGAATTACTAGGTTGGGCATCACAAACTGGTGAAGTCAGTGGTAAACACGATGCAGAAGATTTCATAATGTCAATCCTTGATGAAAGTACTATCTCAGAAGCAAAGAACTTAATGCCTGCAATTCAAAAGATTGTAGACGAGAAAGGTGCAGCCAAAGTTGGTGGTGTTATGGTTGATATGTTCACTGCAAGTGTTCTAACTCAAGCATACGGAAAAGTCAACGATTCAAACAAGAAGAAAATGGAATCATCAAACATCCAAACACTTGTTAAACTTGCACAAAGAGTTATGGGTATGAAAGAGTCACTTGATGAAGAAGTGATTGTTTATAAAGTTAAAGGTATACAGAAACCCGAAACAGAGAAATTCCAATCATCTGCAAAATTAATGAAGTTAAAAGTATCATTCAAGAAAAAAGGTAGTGATACACTAGTAACTATGACTGGTAATAAGAAACAGTTAAGAGACTTTGATTCAGTTGCAAGAGGCAAATCATCATATGGTGACCCATCTTCAGTACAACATTTCGACGAGAAGTAAATGAGTATCAAGGGTGATGCAAGATACAAACTCTTTAAGGAAAAACTTAAGAAATTAGGTTATGTAAAGGGAGAAGCAAAGAAGGTTTCTGCAGTAATGGAGAAGACTTCAGATTTTGCAATGATGTCGGACGGTGGCAATAAGAAAATTGCACGTGCAGTATCAAAAGCAAAATCAGAGAAAGAATTGCGTGCAATGATACAGAAAATCAGCATAATGGCTGGTGGTAAGTATTCAGAGGCACAAGAGGACGAAGTTATCGATAGAGCAATCGATGCTTTTAACTCAAAAGCAAAGGGTATGCAATTAAGACCCGATGCAAACATTCTTGTTCAGTTGTCTAAAATGATAGACACTAAACGAGATACAGAAGTTAGAACAGATGATATGAAGAAGTTGAAGGTGAAACACACCGATGCAGAGAAAGTTTATAAGGCATTAATGTCTGTTAAGCCTGCCTTGCGTGATAAATACTCACGACTTCTACAAAAAGATATAAAATCTTTTAAAAAGACTTTCGACGCAGTGTTGAAGGTTGCTAAATAAACGTATAAACGGAGAATAAAATGGCACTATGGGGACATACAAGCGGAACAGAGAGTAAACCAAATTGGTTATCTGCAGCCGACAAAACAAACACATCAGCAAAACCACACGGTTGGGAACTGAAGAAGATTGTAGGGAGTAGAACTTTGACTGAAGTCCTAGTGGCATGGTCAAGCTCTGCTTTAACAACTGCTTTGGGTGCTGCTGATATCACTGATATCGATTGGGTATCAACTGCACATGACGTGTCTGCTGGTTCAACACTATCTGTTAAAGTTATCTTTAACGAAGCAGTTGACGTAACAGGTACACCACAATTAACTGTAGTTAACGACCAAAGAGCAAACCACACATTATCATATGCAAGTGGAACAGGTTCTAATGAATTAACATTCAGTCTAGTAGTTGCTGCTGCATCAGCATCAATCGCTGCTGGTGACGTACTTTCAATCGGTGCTAACACAGTTGCATTGAATGGTGGAACAGTTAAAGACGCAGGTACTTCAACAGTAAGTACAATTACTTCAGTAGCAGGTATCGGTACAGCTGCTGGAACAATTACTGCAGTAGCATAAGAACATGAAACTTAAATTATTAGGTTCAGAGGCTGCGACTGTAGTTGGTTCCACAAACGGTTCCAACTTCGGTCTCAGTACAGCAGTCAGAGTGCATAACTCTGGCACGTCTGCATACTTGGTTTCAGTTGAAACGGCAGCTGCTTCATTAATCGGAACATTCACACTAGGTGGTGGTAAATCTGAAGTCATTCAGAAAGACCCTACAGATGAAGTATTTACGGCCAACGTCGAAGTACTTGGTGTTGGTGTTGCAATAACAGGATAAAATTATGAAAAAATTCAATGAATTTATGACAGAGTCAGCAGGACTTTCTTCATCACCCATCCCTCATGACATTGACGATGCTGAAGTAAAAGCAAAAATCAATGCAGTCTTAGGACATACAGCAAGTTCAGAATACATGAACCCTCAAGCTGCAGTCGAACAGATGAAGGCAAAACTTGCTCAAGTAGGACTTGCATGTGTCGAAACTGAGGCACAAGAGTTCAATGAAAGTGGTGAGTTTGACCTTTCTTTCTCAAGATATGGTGAGTCTTTCGGTAAGACAGTAGACACTCCACATGATGAGTTCGAAAAAGAAGAAAAAATTATTTCACTTAACGTGAGATATGAAAGACTAATGAACAACAGTTACAAAGTATACGGTTCTTTAGCATAAACACCTTTGGTTGCGTCTACTAAATACTAGTAGACCAACTAACTTTATAATACATTATGAGTCTCTTTGATAAACTAACAGCAAAAAACTTTTCAGCATTCGCACTGAAGCATTACGATGACCCACAATGTGAGGACATGGAAGACTTCCAAGAAGACTTACGCAGATTTAGATACCTCAAAAGACTACTCTTTAGATACCATGAAAGTGGTGAACTAAGGGAAAGACTACTCCTCAACCACCTTATTTGTCTATTCAATGTATTTGGATACGATGCATGTATGAGGATGTTGAACTTTAAAATCAAAGAAGACCGATACTGGTCTTCAATAAAAACACTCTTACTATACTTGGACTACATCACACAGGAATTCAGACCCGAATTACCTATCGATGATTTAATTGCCCAACGATTAAGAGACCTCTAAGCTCCCATAGCTCAGCTGGTAGAGCAACTGATTTGTAATCAGTAGGTCAACCGTTCGAATCGGTTTGGGAGCTCCACCTTTTAAATGATATAAATAGATATATGAGAATTATAGATACGCTAATAGTCTTTAGAATACTCAAGATGTTGACTACACCTTGGGAAAAAATGCAGGCATATAAATTTGGTTTCATTGATAAGAAAGGAACTAGGGTTAAAAAGATAGAAGTTGACGGTAAGATGGTCGACAATAACCCCGAAACGTCTGAAGAAAAATCTTCCCTAACACCATTACATCGACTAGTATTTAATCTAAAGAAAATAATAAACAAGGTACCATTTGGTAAATCTCAATTTGCATCATACGCTGTTGCATTACTCTTATTGAAAGAAGATAATGAGTTAGATGAAGAACAAATGGAAGAACTATGTGAAAAGTTCTATCGTCACCTAAAGGAATTAGGTAAGGTAGATGCAGAGGTTCTAGAAGAATCCATGTCAGTCGGTAAACTAGAGGTAGGTAAATACAACTTACGTAGAAGACTTGAATGGATAGATAAAGAATACGCTCACAAAACAGAAATCGTAATAGCTGAACATCATTCGAAAGTCTTCGGGATTGATGTGTATATCGGTTATATGAACGGAGTCAACGAGGACAGGGTATTGGTAACAGAAAATGACGTATATTAGTACACTATTTGATATGAACAAGAAGAAGGTTGAAGACAACCTTCAGACTGAAGATGCACCTATGAATGCCACAGGTGCAGCCGTTTCGACTGATGCAAATAGTATCGGTTTCAAGAAGAGAAATAAGAAGTATGAACCAAATGCTCTATTCACTCTCTTGAAAAGAAACATAGACAGGTAAATTATGGATAGATTTTTGAATTACCTCGCGGTAATTACGTCCCTAGGTATTGCAGCTATCGCTGCATACTTCTCAGTGTTAGGACTTGCAACTATATTTGCTGGTGCTTTCATGGGGATTGTAATCATGGCAGGTGCTTTAGAATTCGGTAAGGTTGTTACTGCAGCCTATCTACACCTTGCATGGGACAAGTTAAATTACATGAAGTACTACCTAGTATTTTCAGTGTTTGTCCTTATGTTAATCACATCATTGGGTATATTCGGTTACCTATCTAAAGCTCATTCAGAACAAACAGGGGATACTGCACAAGCACAATCTTTCGTCGATAGAATCGAGAGTCAGATTGCTAGGGAAGAGAACAAGATAACAACGTATCAAGAAAGGATACAGAGTCTTGGGGGTGCAAAGATAGATGTATCTACATCTATAGAACAACAGGAAACTATCAGAGATGGTGCATGGGATAGAGTTCAAGGTGATATTGACTATGCAAAGGGTCAAATTACCTCATTAAGAGGTCAATTAACGGCCTTAGACACCGCTGTGAACACTTTAAGAGATAAAGGGGTTCAGACTATTACTACCGATGATGGTGGGCTGTTTAGAGAGGCGGATGTAGAGAAGATTGACTATGTTGCACAAGCAAACACCTTATTTGACCAACAGAAGGGTCAGAGACTAGGAGTTAGTGAAGACATTGCAGAACAACAGAGTAACATAGACAACTACAGGTCACAAGCACAGGAGACTATTAACGCTGCTAACGTAGAGATTAAGAGACTACAACAGTCCTCTACTGGTGATGCAGATGTTATTGTTACTAAAACTGAAGAATTCAACTTGTTGATAGACGCATCTTATGATATAATAGATGAGTATAAAGACGAGATGTTCGAGAGTAAACAGATAATACTAACTCTTGAACGTGAAGTAGGGCCTATAAAGTATATTGCAGAGGTAATATACGGCCAAGAAGATTCTGTCAAGTACCTTGACAATGCCGTAAGGTGGGTGATTTACATGTTAATATTTGTATTCGACCCGCTGGCAATTCTACTACTAGTGACATCACTAGGGTTGATACAAGGTAAAGGTAAGACAAAAAAGTTGCGTGAAACCCAAAGAATTGTGTTACAGGTACCAAAAAAGAAGATGCAGAACCTTCAAAAAAACTAAATAAAGATATAAATTTATAATATATTTCTTAGGAGAAATCATGGCGGTAAACGACAAATATTTAGACCCACGTCTAAAGATAGAACAAATGATATATGACATTCGCGGAATGTTATTAGATATCGAACATACACTTGGTAACATACCACACGAAGCAGAAGCTCTTGAAGACTACAGTGTAGTATTCACAGAATCAACTGAAGGTGATTACATCCATCCCGAAACACCAACTCATCCATGCCCAGAAGGGTTCGGAGAAGATGCGTATTGGGATTGTATCTATCAGTGTTGGATGATGCCTAACGACATCGAAGAAGATGAGTATAACCTATCAACTAACATTGATACAGATGCTTGTTACGATGCAGTGGCAAACGAGTGGATGAGATGTGAAGAAGATGACTGGTCTAACGACTGGACAGCTTACATGGCACCTATCCATGAAATGGAAGAAGAAATGCAACATTCTTCTGAACCTATGACAACAGCCAGTGCAGAAGCACTTGGTTCAACAACTGGAGAACAACAATAATGGCAATCACAGCAGATATGACATTGGTCGAATTTAAGGCACATCTAGTGGCTGAAGCACCTTCAATGGGTGACACACCACCAGCAGATGGAACAGATGGTTACACAGAAGCAGTGGCTTCTTTTGATGCATCTACAGTCCTTCATACCGCAGAACTTGCAAGAGTTCAAGCGTTAATCGACGCTTAAATAGTCTAAAAACTACCTTGTAAAATAGCATACATTCATGTATAATGGATGTATGCTATGGTTAGAAAGAAAATATCTTTCGATGACTGTGGGTTCGTTAGAACTTGCAAAATGGAAGGGTGACACTACGTTGAATCACAGGTGCTTATACTGTGGTGATTCGCAGAAGAACAAACATAAAGCTCGTGGGTATCACTTTGTCATCGAACAAAGTTTTATATTTAAGTGTCACAACTGTGGTAAATCTACCTCAAGTGTGAACTTTATCAAAGACCATTTCCCAACCCTACATAAAGAGTACATTAAGGAATGGTTACAAGAGAGTGGCAAGAAACCAAAGAAGCACGCATCTAATCATAAGATGCCCAGTGCAAATGTTTTCAAGTTTACTCCAAATCAAGAATTACTAAATATGAAGAAAGTCGATTTGTCTGCAATTATGTTTCCCGCTAAGGAGAAACAAGTTGCACGTGAATACTTACAAGCACGTAAGGTTCCCGAAGATAAGATTGACCAATTATGGTTCGTAGAGTCAGCCCAAACACTTGCACTCCTAGACGTTAAGTATAGGGATAGAGTTCTTGGGAATGACCCACGAATCGTTATACCATTCTTTAGAGAGGATGGGGAACTGGTAGGAGTAAGTGGCAGAGCAATCAACAACTCACCACTAAGATACTTGACCATGAGGTTCCTAGATGATGTTCCACTCATCTATAACATACAAAATGTGGACAAAACAAAAACTATCTATGTCACCGAAGGCCCTATAGATAGTTTATTCCTACCCAATAGTGTTGCAGTCGGGGGTAGTGACTTTAAGAAAATAGACGATGGTATGAAGGAGAACGCAGTTATCATTTATGATAACGAACCACGTAATGGAGAAATACTCAAGAAACTAGAAGAGGTTATTGAGTTGGGATATCACGTTTGCATATGGGATGATAAACGCATTGCAGACTGTAAGGATATAAACGATATGATTATGAAAGGATTGACCCAAAGTGAAATAGTAGATATCATTGATACTTGTACATTTGAAGGACTTTCGGCAAAAATAAAATTAATGGAGTACAAGAAAATATGAATGCAGAGTTCAAAGTAGTTAAGTCTGATGGCACGAAATCAATAATAGACTTAGACAAGATTCATAGAATGGTAGAGAAAGCCTGTAAAGGAATCACAGGAGTAAGTGAGTCATCCGTAGAGATGAATAGTGGATTACAATTCTATGATGGAATTACCACAAAAGATATACAACAGATTTTAGTAAAAAGTGCAAGTGATTTGATATCACTAGAACATCCTAATTATCAATTCGTTGCAGCGAGATTACTATTGTTTGGTGTTCAGAAACAAGTGTTTAACACCAAATGGAAAGACTCAACAATCTATCCACCACTAGGTGACATCGTTCGAAGAAACATAGACCACGGTGTGTATGATAGCGACATCATTAATCATTACCACAAGGAAGAGATAGACCAGTGTAACAGGTTTATAAGACACCACAGAGATTTAGAATTTACTTATGCTGGTCTGCAACAGATAGTAGACAAGTATCTAGTACAAGACAGGTCATCCAACACATTATATGAGACACCACAGTTCATGTACATGTTGATTGCAATGACATTATTTAAAGAATACGGAGAGAATAGGTTAGACTATGTCAAAAGATATTACGATGCAGTATCCACATTCAAAATTAACATACCCACCCCAATTATGGCAGGGGTCAGAACACCACTTCGACAATTTGCAAGTTGTGTTCTCGTCGACAGTGATGACACCCTCGACTCAATCTTCTCCAGTGACATGGCAATCGGTAAGTACGTTGCTCAGAGAGCTGGAATTGGTATCAACGCTGGAAGAATTAGGGCAATTGGTAGTAAAATTAGAGGCGGTGAAGTCCAACATACTGGAGTCATACCATTTCTTAAAAAGTTTGAAGCAACCGTCCGAAGTTGTACCCAAAACGGAGTACGGGGCGGAAGTGCCACGGTACACTTTCCAATCTGGCATGCAGAAATCGAAGACATCTTGGTACTTAAAAACAATAAAGGGACAGAAGATAACAGAGTCCGAAAACTAGATTACAGTATTCAGTTATCAGAGTTGTTCTATAAGAGGTTCTTAAAGAACGAAGAGATTACACTATTCTCACCACATGATGTTAAGGGACTGTACGAAGCATTTGGTACACCCGAGTTTGATGCATTATATGAGAAGTATGAACGTGCAACCAGTATTCCTAAACAGAAGATTGGTGCAAGACAATTATTTACAAGTTTATTAAAAGAAAGAGCAGAGACTGGCCGTATTTACATTATGAATATAGACCATTGCAATTCGCATAGTAGTTTTATCGACAAGATTAACATGAGTAATCTATGCCAAGAGATAACATTACCCACCGACCCTATCAGTCATATCGATGGGGAAGGTGAGATTGCGTTATGCATTCTTTCTGCAATTAACGTAGGTACTATCAAGGACTTAGATGAACTTAGTAACCTATGTGACCTTGCAGTTAGAGGTTTAGAAGAACTAATAGACTATCAGAAGTATCCAGTGGTTGCAGCTGAGAGGTCAACCCTTGCAAGACGTTCACTAGGAATAGGATACATAGGACTTGCACATTTCCTTGCAAAGAATAAGGTTAAATACGATGACCCCGAAGCACATAGACTCGTCCATCAACTATCAGAAAGATTCCAGTACGAATTACTTAAAGCATCTAATCAGATTGCATCCGAGAAAGGTGCATGTGAATACTTCGACAAAACTAAGTATTCATTGGGTCTGTTACCTATCGACCACTACAAAAAAGAGGTTGACACGATAACCCCACACGTGTTACAATGTGATTGGGAAAAATTAAGAACATGCATTAAGGTACATGGACTAAGACACTCCACATTGACTGCACAGATGCCTTCAGAGTCCTCTAGCGTGGTCTCTAATGCAACGAATGGAGTTGAACCCCCAAGAGATTACCTTAGTGTCAAGAAAAGTAAAAAAGGAACCCTAAAACAGGTAGTTCCACAATATAGTATACTAAAGAATAGTTATACATTACTATGGGACATGCCGAGTAACGAAGGATATATCAAAGTACTTGCAGTGATGCAGAAGTTCTTTGACCAAGCGATTAGTGGTAACTGGTCATACAACCCCGAGAATTACGACAAGGGTGAAGTACCAATATCAGTAATGGCCCAAGACATGTTAAACACATATAAATATGGATGGAAAACATCTTACTACCAAAACACAATGGATGGAAAGGTAGAAGATGTAGTAGAAGATACACCACTCGCACAGAGTGACCCTTTTACAGAAAGTGAGGAAGACTGCGATGCCTGTGCCATTTGAAGAAAAGACTGTAGTATACACATGCCCCGATGATGAACAAAATGACAAACTTCTAACTGGAAGAACTAATCCCGAGACATGGGCCTTGATGAAAGATAGGTTCGTAGTTCTAAGAGATTTCATTCCCAAAGATGTCATTAACTTATCACTGGATTCATGGAAGACCATTGAACATAATGATGCATGGAACGAGGCAATATTTAAACGTGAAGTTGACATTACTCAGAATTCACCTAAAGATTCATTAAACAAATCTCAAGCAAACTACTGTACTCCAATGGCTGTTTCCCTACATAGATGGCTAAAGAATAAATTAGACAACGTGATTGATATGGGACTCAGAGAGACCTATTCATACACTAGGAAGTATGAGAGAGGTGCATACCTCAGAGCTCATACTGATAGACCATCTTGTGAGATATCTGTAACTATATGTTTAGATTATCAAACAGATGACAATGCACCATGGAAAATATGGGTACAAAATGATGGTAACTATGTTGATATGCGAGATATGGACGAGGTGTTCGAGATATCTCAAGGACTACCACACAGACAAAGACGAGGAATCCCGATAACACTAGAGCCGGGCGATGTATTATTATATCAAGGGCCAAATGTTATTCACTGGAGAGACTATCTAGTAGGTGAGTATTCGTATCATATGTTCATGCATTTCTTCAGTGAAGATAGTAAGTTACTAGATATAAATGAGATGCATACAGACATAGATAACCACTATGCCCTATCATGGGATGGCAGACCCCACAGATATGCCGATGAAAATGATGATGAGGTGGTAGGTAAAACCAAAGACTTGTTTAAAAAGTTTGGTGATGTCTATCATAATAAGATATCTGATAAAGCTCGTTTTGCAAATAACTATGACCAGTTTGAATTAGAGAAACCGCGGAAGAAAAGATGACAGTATTTAATAAAAAGAACGTAGACTTCACCAAGGAAGCAATGTTTTTCGGTGAGGAGTTGAACACCCAAAGATTCGACGTATTCAAGTATCCTATATTTGACAAACTAACACAAACCCAGTTAAGTTTCTTTTGGAGACCCGAAGAGATATCCTTGCAGAAAGATAGAGGTGATTACCAAAATCTATCCGATGCACAGAAACACATATTTACCTCTAACTTGAGGTATCAAACTTTACTCGACTCAGTTCAAGGTAGAGCTCCATCCATAGCATTTTTACCGTTTGTGAGCATACCCGAACTTGAGTCTTGTATTATTACATGGGACTTCATGGAGACTATTCATAGTCGTTCATACACCCATATCATCAAGAACATTTACCCTAACCCAAATGAGATATTTGACACCATCCTAGATGAACCAGCAATCGTTGCTCGTGCAGAACAGGTAACAGACAAGTACGATAAGTTCATTACACTAGGAAGACGTAGATTATTGGGTCTTAAAGTAGATGATTACGAGCTTAAGAAGGCATTGTACCTTGCACTGGTATCAGTTAACATCTTAGAAGGAGTACGATTCTTCGTATCCTTTGCATGTTCATTTGCATTCGGTGAGTTAAAACAGATGGAAGGGAGTGCAAAAATCATATCTCTTATTGCAAGAGATGAAGCACAACATCTTGCAATCACTCAACACATCATCAAGGCATATCAGAAACAAGAAGGTGATGAGATGATGACTAAAATTATGGCTGAGTGTGAAGACGAAGTGTATGAGATGTACAAAGATGCAGTCATACAAGAGAAGGAATGGGCAGAGTTCCTATTCAAAGATGGTTCAATGATTGGACTATCAACACAACTACTAGGAAACTATGTAGAGTACACAGCAAACAAGAGATTACGTGCCTTAGGACTACAACCACTGTACGATATCTCATCAACCAACAACCCATTACCGTGGACTAAACATTGGTTCAACAGTAGAGGATTGCAGAATGCTCCACAAGAGACAGAGATAGAGTCATACTTGATTGGTGGTATTAAACAAGACGTAGACGACAACACATTTGAAGGATTTGAACTATAATGGTAATGGAAGTAATGACAGCAACTAAAAAAGCATTGTTGGACAGGAGTGCAAAGCAATTTGGATGCACTGTTCATGAATATAATACTGTACCTCAATTGATACAGAAGATTGCATTGTGGCACCAAGATAGAAACCTCATTGAGGGTTCAACAGACAAAGACCAGTACATGAAACTCATACAGGAATGTGGTGAGTTATCCGATAACATCTGTAAGAACAAAGACATTGCAGACGACATTGGTGACATCATGGTAGTGTTAATTAACATTGCAGTTCGTAATGGTCTAAGTATAGAACATTGTCTAGAAGTAGCGTACCACGACATCAAAGACCGAAAAGGTAAGATGGTAGACGGTGTATTTATTAAGGAACTTTAAAATGATAGAGATATACGGAAAAACCAATTGTCCATTTTGTGACAAAGCAAAAGCATTATGTGTGAGAGAAGGATACACATATATGTACCACCAGTTAGATACTGATTTCACAAGAGAACAACTCTTCGAACAGTTTCCTACTGCGAGGACATTTCCTCAAATTAAAATTGACGGCGAGGCAATCGGTGGTTACACTGAACTAAACGCATGGCATAATGATGGTCTTGAGGCATATGGAGAATAAACAAGTACATGTATTTCTTAACATGCCACATAGTCAAACTGCTATGGACATGAGAATGGAACACATTGCCAGAACACTAAACAAAGACTTAAATGATATTAGAATTTACACGTGTGGTTCTGATTTCTTTAAGAAAGACATACCCGAAGGTAGAAGCCTTCCTTATGGGAGTATCGATGGTAAAATCAAATCCGACGATAACTTCTTTAAAGAGATAGTAGGAGAAAAACTTGAAGATTAGAATACATTGCACCGATTGTCAATCACAGTGCATGGTTGTACATGAAATGGACTCACACCAATATGGTATCGACCATTGCCCATTTTGTGGAGCTGATATGGATTTAGATTTATTAGAAGAGTTGGAAGACGACGACGATTAGGTGATATGAATATATTATGTAATAATGTGAAACTAAGAGATAAAGCAATTGAGTTTGCAAAGATGTTAGATATCCAAGATTCTAAGGTTACATTGAACATATTCAGATTACCACACCCCGACAAAAGACAGGGGTTCTTGGATTATCCATCCAAACATAGAGTATACACATACATGGAAATGTTCGTCAAGTATAATGACGAAAGGTACATAACATTGGCCCATGAAATGGTACACGTGAGACAAGCAATAACAGATGGTATAATAGACGAAAATGAGGCAGAAACATTGGCCTATAGAATGAACGATTTGCCTGAATAAGCCTTGACAATGCCCCTCAGCTAATGAGATAATACTACTTCACTGAGAGAAGAAAGGAACAAAGAAATGTCAAAACAACTACCCGAGAACTGGACAGACAAAGAGTTTCTAGAAGACGCTACATGGTTGACCCCACATGAACGTATCGAACAGGAAGAGTACGATGCACTTAAGATAGACAAGGATGCACCCATTGATATCGTTCTTTACCCTAACACTATGACATGGACGGTGGAATAATGACTTTCTATTATCGTATACATTGCATTCACACTAATCGTCCACTATGTTCAAAGGTCTTCACTACAGAGATGGCTGCACATGAGTATGCAGAGAAAGTACACATTCGGATTGCATTAAACCGTTCTATGATGGAAACAGATGAAGCTGTGGTCGTGCGATATTGATAAAGGCCTTGACAGCATGGCCTATTTAATGGTATACTATACGTATGGAAAATAAAGAAGAAAAGAAAGTAATGAGAATATTCGTCGATATGGACGGAGTACTTGCCGACTTCAACACTGGAGTTGAGGCATTAACAGGGACACCGTTCCCTAATACCGACCAAGGTCATAACGATTATGACGACAGGAAGGAAGAATTAACGAACAAGAGATTGTTCAGAATGTTACCACCTATGCCCGACATGTGGGATTTAGTTGGTTACATTAGACACACTAACCTACCGTGGGAAATACTCACTGCAGCTGGTGTTGTCAACAGAGAGTTAGTAGTTTGGGACAAACAAGAATGGATTAAGGAACATGTGAGTCCTACTGTTGTTGTTACATGTACCATGACAGGAAGTCAGAAAGGAATGTTTGCAATAGAGGGAAGTGTCTTGATTGATGATAGACAAAAGAACCTTGATGCATGGATAGAACATGGGGGCATCGGTATTTTACATACTAGTGCGGAAGATACAATCAACCAATTAAAAGCATTGAGAAATGGATAACGAATTGTAGCTCAACTGGATAGAGCAACTGCCTTCTAAGCAGTAGGTTAGAGGTTCAAGTCCTCTCAGTTCGACCACCTCAGCAAACACTAAATAAGAGTAAGGTATAATCCTTACTCTTTGGTATATATTATGAATAAAGAAATTATTGATTTAGGTGAACACGTTCTCTTACACAAGGGATTTTGTGACGATGCGTTTATTGAAGGTGTCATGGAAATCTACAAAAAGTGTGAAGACCGTGGATTAACATCCCCACGTCGAGATTACGATACATCTAAAATCACAAGCAAATCTGATGACGCAATCGGTGTCACTTCAGTACCCGCCTCATTCTTTGGTGGTCAAATAGGTCATCTTCTCGATATCATTGAGGGTGAAGATGGAGTTCTAGATAATTTCTTTGCAAAGTACCCAGTCGAAGACAACTACAGAGGTCTTATGGTGAGTGGTGCAAAGATTCAGAAGACACTACCACAACAAGGATATCACGTATGGCATTGTGAACATACCAACTGTCCTACATCAAACAAATCACTACTTGCATGGGCAATCTTCCTCAACGATGTTGAAGAGGGCGGTGAGTTAGAATTCTTATACCAATCATTACGAGTTAAACCAAAACGTGGAGACTTAGTTGTCTGGCCTGCTGGTTTCACTCATCTCCACAGAGGTAACCCACCTTTGAAAGGAGAGAAATACATTATAACAGGGTGGATAGATTATGCTTAGCAGAATTAAATTCTTCTTCAAGAAGTATCTTTGGAGAATATGGGAATGGATTAAACATCTGTTCAAATCAGAATATGAGATTACAATATACAGACAAGCTGAAAGTGGCAACATGTACAAGTCTCAATATGTATCAAGAAATATCTTGGTCAATAAACAAACTAGACTACAGTTCAAAGACCATGATACTGGAAAGATGGTAGACATACAGTCAGCCAAGGGTCTAGAATTTAAAATAGTGGAGAAATAGTATGCAAAACTTACTAATTGGTCTTCTCGTCGCTTCTTGCTTCTTTGGTTATACAATGTATAGTCAGAATCAAGTGTTATCTGCAAATGTAGTTAAATTAGAAGCAGCGGTAGAGGAACAGAAACGAACCATTTCAGCAATGAAAGAAGCCTTTGAAAAACAAGGTAAAGCATTGCAAAACATGAGTCGTAAGAATGCTTCCATCGAAGCAGAAAAGGCGGAGTATCTACAGATATTCCAAAGACATAATCTATCTGCTCTTGCAGTTGCAAAGCCAGGCATCATGTCAGGCAAAGTCAACAGAGCAACAGTCAGAGTATTTGAGGGTATAGAAGATGACACTAAGAACATTAGCAATCTTGACACTAGCACTAACAACGACTAGTTGTAGTATATTCAGTGGATTTGGTAGTAAACCAATTGAGGTGATATCTACACCTATCGAAATAGAAATCATGCAACCAGTATTACCTAGACCATTAGACTTAACTGCTCCTAATTGGTTCGTAGTATCAGAGGCTGCAGTAGACAACCTATGTGTTAGAACCCTATCATATGACCCTAAGAAGTTTGAAGAGAAAGACGGTATTAAGATAGAGAAACTAAAACGTCCTAAGAACTGTGCATTGACAGACAGAGACAATCCCGAGTGGCCAGTAGGATACTCACACCTTGACCTATTCATGGATGAAATGAAAGAGCGTAACGGTGGTGAGATTGTATTCGTTGCAACTACGATAGGTGACTATGAAGTCATGAGTGGTAACATGCAAGAAATCAAAAGATACATCAAGCAGTTAGGTGAGGTAGTGGTTTACTACAGAGAAGTAACAATCAAAAAACCAACTGGTGACGAGAAGGGTGCTGGAGTAGCAATTAAAACAAATGACTAAATTAATATTTGGAATCTTTGGACTACTCATAGTCCTACAAGCATTAACAGGATGGGATTTCTTATCTTTATTCCTAGTAGAAGTAAGCACACCAATAGGGTTCCTTGCATTCATAGGGTTGATACTACTGTATGGATATGAAGTAGAGACAGAAACGAAAGAGTAAGGACTTTTATATTATGAAATGGTTAAATAAATTTGTAGACTGGCTAGCAAAAGAAGAAGACATACCCAAAGAAGCAGAAATCATCGACGTAATGAAAGATGATGTTGACCCCAATGCCATAACAATTGAGAATGCATACAAGACTCGTTGGATTTGGTATCACACTATTCTTGCAATAGGTATTTTTCTTACTAACATTTTACTCATTGCAATTTTATTATTACTGGCGATTAAATTATGAAACCAAGTCAGATTAAACCAACACAGTATTCACCTGCTCAACATAGAGTGATGAATCTGTTTCCTACACCGTTCCTTAGAGGACAGTTAGGATTCCCCGAAAACCTATTGAAGAAAGATATCGACAAATTGATATCTTCTGTTAGTAAACGTGATGGTAAAGACAAGTTGTCAGATTACACATCATACTTTGACCAAGACATAAGAGACGCAACACACAAGTTACCATGGTTCACCGACTTTGCAAATATCATGAAAGATACTTACATAGAGTTTATCCGTACACAATTTAACAAAGACGTGAGTCATCTTAACAGGAGTGATATACATTTCTTTGCATGGATTAACAGATACGAGAGTGAACACCAGCATGACATTCATAATCATGTTGACTCATATATCAGTGGAACCTACTATGTCAATGACACTGATAGACCAATCAAGTTTTGGAATCCCAACATGGCAGCTCAATACGCACACAATGGTAGAGAGGACGTAGTCCAATTTGATGATTTACCCAATATGCAGTTCACAGGATGTGAAGGATTTCAATCAGACATGATGTTTGAACCATCGGCTGGTGATTTCCTACTTTGGCCGTCTTATGTAATGCACTCAGTACCACCATCGACTAGCGCAAGCAGCTCAACACGGTATTCCATATCATTTAATCTTAAACACACTGAACCCATGAACGATACAGAACATGGTGATGCATTCAGTTATGGGAATGTATTCAAATGATAGCAATATTGTATGAGTGGTGGCAGATATGGAAGCATGCTCTAGGTGCATTTGACGAAGAGGATGGTTATAATCCACAACACGAAAACAAGATAGCATTGATAAGAACTTTAATCGTAGGCATTAACGTCCTAGTCGGTATTCTTATCTCTATCAATATATTAAGGGACTGGTAATGAACAAAACATACGCGATTGATAAACTATATGCAATCAATCCAAAACTAGAACACACATACGAGAACAATGTTCTCACTATCCACAACTTCTTCGAGAATCCCGAGGACGTGTATGAGCATATCACCAGTAGACAGTATCCTATGTGGAAATACTCTACAGAACGTGACTCACCTAATGGAATTGTATACAACGATTGCCGTATCACAGACAAGATAGGACATCCTACTAGGGTTGGTGTCAATGAAAATGAGCGAATACTAGACCTTTGCAGACGATACTGGTGGAAAGGTGACTATGACTATCAACAGATACATGAGTTCAACTGTTTCCAAACCATATCAGAGTTTGACCCAAAGATGCAACACTATCCACACATTGATAGTGCATTCATCACACCCGACGACAAGTCTACATTGAACATGTTAGTATACATGGACAAGGAAGAGAGTGGTGGAACTGCTGTATATAAGGGTGAGTGGATAACCAACATGGAACATATGGGTGTACTATACGAGGTGGAGAAAGACTTCGAAATTGACTATATAATACCAGCAAAGTTCAATGAGTGTGTCATCTTTACAGGTAACAAACTACATGGTGCATGGATAGACGACTACAATAAATATTGTGAAGACAAGTGGAGATACTCATACGTGAGATTCTTCCATCCTAGAGAAAGAGGCAACAATGCCAATTCGTAAGTTAGCAGTTCCGAGTCAACTAGCCAAGGACTTCGAAGAAGAGAGAGATAAAAGTACAGATATGCTACTGGTTGCAGATAGCGTATTGACTAAAGATACATGTGATGTTATAATAGGTATTATGGATACAATACCCGAATCGGTAGTGTATCAGAAAGACAATGGTGAAATCTGTTCAGAGGTCAAGAGTGACATGGACAGGAGTTGGAAATACACACATCCACATACTAACCATAACGTTGTTGTATTAGAGCCAGGCACTCAACCGTTTGAACAAGTATTGGATTTGATAGAACCGTATCTTCCCAAGTCACGAGACTTCGGAGAGATAACCTATTGCAATATCATGAGATATCCATATGACTCTATGTTCCAATGGCACAAAGACGAAGCGGATGCTGGTGATACAGGAACAGCGATATTCTTATTGAATGATGAGTATCAAGGGGGTAGATTAAATGTCGAAGGACACACAATTTATCCAAGACGAGGCACTATGATTGCTTTCAACAATTCAACAGAACGTTGGCATAGTGTAGAACCCATATTCAGTGGAGACAGATATGTCTTTGCAATATGGTTTAAAAGGGTAGACGACGAGAAGGATGAGACCCATGAGCAACAAGCTTAGATGTAGTGAGTGTAACAAAGAATTAGATATGACAAAAATCAAATACCACACACCCACAAATCAAAAACCAATTCATGTCTTTTGTGATGCATATTGTAGTCACGATTGGTATGTTGTAAATAAACCAAGAACAAAGGAGAGAAATGCCGACAAAATTTAAACCAACCACGAGTGTCAAAGCTAGAGGTGCAACAATGTCAACAGTAACACATTACTATATGAAGAGTACGCCTCTGAAAGAGCTGATTGAGGAATATAACAAAATCTTAAACACGAAGGGCAAAGGTAAATTGAGGCAGAAAATCTCAAATGAGTTTGCAAGAAGAAGAAAGATAGGTATACCATATGCACATTTTGTTGAACCGAGTACAGAAGTAGATGCGAGTTAGTACCCCCAAAGGAAATCTCATAACACCATTCGGCCCACCAGTATGGATTGGTAAGTTAGACGATGCCATGATTGACCATGCAATAGACTGTATTGAGTCAAGACGTAACCAGTCTGAATTCGATATGAGTTCTAGACTTGCTGGACGAGTTGATGAACAACTCACTATCGAAGATATTGCATCCGAAGAACTAAAACTTCACATCATTGACCATGCATCCGAATGGGCCCAAGCAATTGGTATGGAGATATCATCAAATGACTTGATGATAGATGGATTATGGGTCAACCTACAAAAACAATTTGAATACAATCCAATACATGCACACAGTGGTATGTTCAGTTTTGTATTCTACACAAAGAACAATATGACAAGAGAACAAGCAATCGACAACAAGTTCGATACAAGCTCGAACAACCCGAAAACTCTTGCTGGTCATATTGAATTACATTATGGAGAGACCCAGTTCATGAACTGGACTTCCATGAATCATTACCCCGAGAAAGGAGATATAATTATCTTCCCATCGTGGTTAAACCACTCAGTATACCCATTCCATGACCCTAAAGGGGAAAGAGTGTCGGTTGCTGGTAATATGCGTTACAAAGAGTAACGAGGAGAACGATATGGGATTTTGGAATAAATTCACAGAGTTTCTAGGATTTGAGATTGTAAGAGCAAGAGACGACAAAGGTCGTTATATTGCAGACGACAAATCAACGCCTGATGTAGACGAATCTAAAAAGAAAGTCTACAAGAGCAGAAGTAAGAAAACTGCATACAAACCTAACACCAATGGTGGTGGAAGGAAAGGTAAGAAGAAGAAATCTTCTTATAAACCGTCTACCGATAATAACGGATAGACTAACTAGATAATATATTGGGGCTGTAGCTCAGTTGGGAGAGCGTCTGCCTTGCACGTAGAAGGTCGTAGGTTCGAACCCTATCAGCTCCACCAATTATTATTGTAACTTTTAAAAGGAGAAATATATGAAGAATATATTATTAGGATGTCTATTGGCATTCTCTTTCAACTCATATGCAGTTGAAGTAAATGGTACTATAGGGTACACATCTGATTACGTATGGAGAGGAGAATCTCAAGGTAATCAACCAGCATTTTCATTTGGGGCAGAAGTCACAACTGATACAGGATTCTATCTTGGTGCGTGGGAGTCAGACGTAGAGTTTGGTGATACCACAACAGAGACAGACTACTATGGTGGATATAGACTAGACGTTGCTGACAATGTCACAGCGGACTTAGGTTATATGAGATATACCTTTGATGGTTCTACAGAAACGTTTGAAGAAGTATATGGTATTGTGAAATATCATAACCTATCTGTAGCGTATTTTCAGAACATTGAGGACAACGACAACTATGGTGAAGTGAGATACGACTTATGGTTTGTACCTAACGTAGATGTCACTGTAATGTATGGAATGTACACAGTCGATGATACTTTTTGGATGGCAACCATCGGAAGAGCATTGAACGAGTCGTTCTATATCAAAGCAAAGATAGGCGTCTACAGAGACGCATTCGGTATGACTGGCAATCTGTTTGAAGGACAACTTGCTGACCATGTGTCGGTAGGACTAACCTACAACTGGTAGCACATACCACTGTTTGGGGTCAGTAAAACCCCATTTACCTATATAATATATGTGTCACATTCTTGGCACATAATCGTAACATATAATTAACATGAGTAAGTAGACGAAAGTCGAAGTCCAGTTAAGGAGAGTTATGATACAACAAGGAGATATAAATGCAATATTACGCATCAATGTCTGCCGAGTATCTTAGGACACAAGCAGACAGATTTCATCGTATGATGAAGAGTGGTAGACTACATAAAGTAGTTAAATTAATGGAAACAAATTAATAAAAGACACTTGACGAAACCCTTCGTATAGCCTATAATAGATTATATGAAGGGTTTTTTATGTCCCTAAATAAACACAACAACACAACATTATTATTATATTATTAGGAGTTATAAATGTTTGAATTGATTACAGTAAAGACCGAAGGTCTAGGCGTTACGTCTGAAGACGTTAACAGATTAAAGTTATCTTTGGATAGACAAAGAACGTTAGAGAATGACGGTATGACAGTTGCAAGGTTATCTTGTTATACAGATGATGCAACAGGATTAGACGCGGGTATCCGTGTTATCCCATTGATGAAAGACCCCGAAATTATTCATGATGAATGGTATCGTATTCTCTTATGGGATGGAGACATGAAAGGACTTAGAGAAGAGTCTAAATGCACATACGTAGATGCAAAAGTAGTTGCACGTAATATGTGTACCTCTATTGTCTATGAAGGATTGCCTAATGAAGGCAAAACAGATGACTGTAACTTCACCTTCACTCAAGAAGAAACAGATGCAATCAAGGCAAACAACACAAACTTCCTATACCAAGAACGTAACTGGATGGAAGAAGGTGATACACAATACTTCCCACACTTCCTAGGATGGGTACAAGGTGACGGTAAGTATATCGTTGACAACTTCCTTGCTGACAAAGCAGGCATCCAAGCAAAATACGGTACTAACGTACAACAATACATCGAAGACCAAATTGCATTAAACAATGGTATGATATTAAACACTCAAGCTGGTATGGTCGGTATGTACAATATCAACGATGAGTTTGCAAACCTAGAACTCAATCAGAAATGGGAAACCGTAGTAAGACCATCATTCACTGATAATGGTGAATGGAGAGGACAAGGTGGAGACGAGACAGCAAAGTTCATATCATTCGACCATGAATACCGTACCATCTCACAACAATGTAGTTTCCTATACCTAAAAGGTGATGATGCACCCATCTCGGATAGATATCTACAACTATGGGTTCTATAAGACAATCTGAAGACTACCATGTAGTCATTCCTAAGTTTTACACAGAGAAAGAATGCGATAGTATCTGTGACCTTATCACACAAAATCACGCCTCCTTAATATCAGAACATGGTATTGAGGAGTCGTCACATAGTCACAGTTTCTACACTGGACTCACAGGACTGCATTCAACCTACAACTGGATACCCATCATAGAAGATGAGTTAGGCATCAACCTACTCGAACGTCTCATGCATGAGATAGACACCAAAGACACAAAGAATATATTCATCAAGTCATGGTGCAATCTATGGAACAACGGAGAAGGGATAAAACATCATAGACACGCATCCCTTGAGTACGAGACGATTGGTAAGAATGAGTATGCGACTATTGAGAAACACAAGCAACACGAGGAAATGGCTAGAAATCACATGATTAGCGGTAATATATTCCTTAGTAAGAATGAACATAGAGAATACGGTACATGGTATCAGAACAAAGGATGGGTAGAAAACATAAGAGGTGACCTACATCTATTCTCACCATTGATTATTCATTCCGTAGACTCCAACACGAGACTCGAGCCCAGAATGTCTCAAGCATTCGACATTCATATAGACGGACACGTCACCGACACCTATCTAGAAGATATAGAGATATTCGGTAGAGGAGACGGATGGGACAATTTCATGCACGTCGAGGTAAACTCAGACGAGACGCGGTAATCACATTAGCACACTAAGTTGCACATAAAACCAACACCATGCAACACTAAGTTGCACATATATTAATATTCATAATCCATCTATTAGAATCCCTAGTATTCTGATACGAATGATATGACCTCTCAGAAGGTCTAAACATATAGGCATCATTCAACGCCCACTCATGACACCATACACGAGACCCCGAGCTACCATGAAACATCGTAGGGTCACCCATATGACTCAAAGGGACAAGTATAGTAAGAAGCTTACGACTACCCTTATCAGTATGAGGGGGATACAAGTCAGA
>Ga0115007_10000498_pt1 | contig 26030 bp, 34 predicted proteins | sample ArcOceMetagenome_2_FD_87166 | JGI IMG/M metagenome (GOLD analysis project Ga0115007, IMG submission 87166) | Marine eukaryotic phytoplankton communities from Arctic Ocean - Arctic Ocean ARC135M Metagenome | ecosystem: Environmental > Aquatic > Marine > Oceanic | place: Arctic Ocean | collected...
AGGTCCCGCTCCACCAGGTCCCGCTCCGCCCGCGTCTGCGTCTGCGTCATCTATACCCATACAGACGAATAAACCATCCGGACACTCTTCCTGATAATACTTATATCCGAAATATCCACCCACTCCAAGCGCTACTAAAATGACTGTGAGAATAATTAATTTTATTATAAGTTCTTTTTGCCCAGCCATTTATATATATAAAGAAATTATTAACAAGTTATCCATGTGGTGCTGGTGGTGTTGCCACGATTTTAAGGGAACACCTTTAAGTATGCCCTATAAGTACTACGAAAGGAGAAATAAGTTCATGACTGCTGGGACATTCTGCTCATGGAGTTGCATGAAGACTTACGCTCTGGATACCTATGGTATTAACCGTGGGAGTATCATATGCGGTAACATGATCATGATGCGTAAAAAACAGTTTGGAAAGCTGATGAGTATTAAACCCGCGCCAAAGAAGTATAGACTCGTCGAGTTCGGTGGGGACCTGACAATTGAAAAGTTTCGTGAAAATCTCGATGTTGATGAGGGTCCCCCAGCCCCCATTCTTTCAGAGGAGGTGCCTAATATAGTGATACCCATTGTTTCAAACACTGCAAAGATGTATGAAATAAAGAGCTCGACGGGTGCGAATGAACCCTTGAGACTCAAACGCGACAAGCCACTCAAACGCGACCAGAATAATTTAGAATCAGTGTTGGGTCTCGTCATCAAGACGAAGAACAATTAATACATGTAGAACCAGAAAAAACAAACGCACACCTCTGACACTCGTTCAGGCATATAATGTTCCGCTTCTTCAGTTTACCTTGTGAATGTAATAGGAGGTCCTGGATGGTGTAGATGCCATAGGTGACCATAGTTTCCAGAGAGGGGAACTTCATTACTATTACTTCGTACAACCACAACCCTTATTTACTTTTAGCATCACCGAGAAGCTATCAATCATCATGGGGACCATAGACTTCAATACTGTCTCAAACTCACTATCCTCCGCGCCGTCGTCAATCTGTTCGATGACTGTGAAGATGAGGTCCATGACCAACTCCTTCTTTTCACGGCCACCAATCTTCTTCAACTTCTGAACCTCCATCATGAGGGTAGAGACCAGACCACAAATATTCTCCTTGTTGATTCCAGACTTTTTATATTTATTGACGAGTAAGTTAGCGCGCGTGAGAAGAGCATCCGTTTCAGGGGATTTTGATTTGTACGTCAAGATAATGGAATCCATTTGTATATTTATTATTATTATAATCTTTAAATATATAAATGAAATTACAAAGTGAAGATTTTATAGCTACGACAGCGATTGCATTGGGTACAGGGCAATTACTATTACATATGAAGGATGTATACGTCAGTGACAAAGTAGAGTCGTATAATTTTCCTTCTGTTTTAACTGGTATCACAGCAAGTTCATTATGGTTTTACTATCAAGTTAGAAAAGGTGCGAGTTATTCAGCTGTGTATACGATCATAGGTCTCGTCGCACAGTTGTATATACTGCAACGATTATCTTCCAAGTCTAAAGAACGAGTCAAAAAAGAAATACATTCGAGGATGTGAAGCTTCTCATCAAACGTGAGGGTACCAGCCCTGCGTAACACATGGACACACAGCATGCACGCGATGTAGGTGGCCTTCACGGGCTCCATTAATTATATGCACTTTTATTTTGACATCCCCAGGTACGCACCTCCACCTAACATGATAAGTAAAGAGGCGATCATCCCGAAAATTAAATAATTTTTGGAATCCTCCTTGGTCACTTCACCACACGCGCCCTCCTTCGTCATGGCGAAGGCTGTCGCGTTACCTACGAGACCCATGATACCGTATATTATAGCCATAGCTGCGGCGACTTTACCACCAGCAAAATGCTGCGCTATAAGTACAGCGGGTATCATCATACTCATGGTCATCGTATGAGTCAATAACATTTTGAGATTATCCCATTTCTTAACACCCTGTATCTCTTTACAATCATTATATGTTTTAACACCTATAGAAGCTGTAGCTATATAAAATATACCGAAAATGATAGTTAACGCTATAGCTCCAAACGTAATGTTAGTGACTGGGCTGTGACTCGAAGAGTTCACGAGGTAGTTTAATCTAGAACCGTAAGACATTTAATATATATTTACATTTTATTTCCAGCGAAGGTTTTCAATACATCGCAGACCCTATCAACATCTTCCAGTGTCATACCGTGATGCGCACCCACGAGAAGTCCGTCCCTCATGATGGCGTCCGCACTTTCAAAATCCTGTAGGTACTCTCTGAAGGCTGGGTGCCTGGTGATGTTTCCAGCGAAGGTCACGCGTGTCTGTACATCGTTGGCTTCCAAATAATTAATAACTTCAAGACGGTCTGGACACTGTAGGGGGAATGCGAGCCAATTGGGAGTCATGGAATCATCGGGCAACGTGTAGTACGTGGTATCCTTGAGGTTCTCCTTGTAACGCTCGATGAGTTCACGGCGTCTCTGGAGGAACCCATCCAACTTATCGAGTTGCACGAGACCGAAGGCTGCGTTCATCTCACACGCCTTGAGATGGTACCCGGCCACCCCGTAGAGAAACTTCCAATCGTACGGAATACCATCTACAGAGTGGTTGAAACGTTCACTGGGTTCCTCTATGTTGTCCCCAATTCTCCCCCAATCCCTGAACATGAGGGCCCTTTTGAGGTAGTTGGGGTCATTAAACATCACCATACCTCCACATCCACCCGCGGTGATGACATGACTCGCGTAGAAACTGGTGGTGCTTATATCCGTGCAATCAGTCTTAATGATGGTATCGGCGGAATCTTCAAAGAGGATGATGTCCGGGAAGGCTTCCCTGATGGCTTTCCAATCTGGAACGTTACCGATGAGATTGGGGAGAAGAAGGCACTTCGTGTCGGGTGTGACGACTTTACGTAAGTGTTCAACCGTTGGGACGTACGACTCTTTACCGACGTCACAGAAGACGGGTTTGAGTCCGAGTTGTACCAGGGGCGCGACGGTTGTAGAAAATCCACACGCGGGGGTGACCACCTCTGCACCCGGTGGTAGGTCGAGGGCGCACAGACCGAGGAGGATGGCGCTGCTACCAGAGTTGACGAAAAGCCCATGTTTCTTCCCAAAGATGTCCGAGACCCGCTGCTCAAACTGAACAGTGCGATCACCAAAGCCAGCGAGCCAGCCATCACGAAGACACGCTTCGACAGCCCTTATTTCCTCCTCTCCGTACGACTCAAACCTGTTGGGGGCGTACCAAACTTTTTTGGACATTGTAGTTTAATTTGTTCGATTACTTTTAAGTAGTTTGTTTCATTGTTTATTATGAAAATGGAATCAGTCACGTGCCTCAAAGATTCCAGGCCCTGTGTGGAGTTTTCAAATCCCATGACACATTTCTCATCACGTCCGTACGTACGCACCGCGAGTTTGTAACATTCGGGATTCGGTTTGGGTTTAGTATAATCTTCCCTGACTATCCAATTTTTGAGTGTGTTTAAGATGGGGACTTGGTTTTTAAAATGTTCGACGACTTCCCTGTTCGTATTTGTCACCACGACATGATTGATATCATGTTCCACTATAAACGCTATAAACTTTTCGGCATTTTTTATACATGTTATATTTTTCGTCTTTAGCATCTCTCTCTTTTTACACATGCGAAGGTATTCAGCATCGTATATACCATCAAGAAACAAATGGATATCTGGGATTTTCTTGATGCGTTCAGGAGTTGTCTTGAGAACAGTGGCCCATGCTTCATGATGTAAATCATCCGTATCTACGAGGGTTCCGTCGAGGTCTATGAGGAATAGCATCTTAATTAAAGTCAGTGTACATCTTTAATTAAGATGAGAGTGTGTGTGTTGGGAGCTCATGGTTTCATCGGTAAAAATCTTTGTAGAGGGACATCATGGTTCGGTGTGACGAGGGGTGATGTTAATCTTTTGAACCAAGAGGACGTTCAAAAATATTTTGACACGCACACATATGATGTAGTCGTACATTGCGCGGTGGTCGGTGGGAGCCGATTAGAAAAGGATGCGAGTGATGTGTTGTATAAAAATATTCTTATGTTTGAAAATGTTGCGAGCGTTTTCAAAGGAAAGATGCTTTACTTTTCGAGTGGAGCTGCGTTACGCGGGAACCCACCCACTGACCCCTATGGTCTTTCAAAGTGGCTCGTAGACCGTCGGATCGAGACGATACCCAACGCGCACTCACTCAGGATTTGGGGGTGCTACGGCCCCGGGGAACTCCCGACGCGGTTCAGTGCCGTGTGCGCGAGGGATGGACACGTCGTCATAGAGCGGGACAGGTATTTTGATTTCATAGATGTTGAAGATGTTCGACGAATCGTCTGTGAGTACGTGAGAGGGGAGAGGACCGACAAAGAGTACGACCTCGTGTACCCCGAAAAACTATTACTGTCACAGTGGGCGGAGAAGTTCGGGGCTACATGGGAAGTGAAAGATACTTCTACATTGGGAGAGAGTTACATAAAGCTAAGATGACCATGTATCATAAATGGAGTTACTCGACTGTTCTATGCGCGATGGTGGTTACCTCACAAACTGGTACTACAGTAAGGAACAGGCCAGAGCGTGTTACACTGCGGCGAAAGAATGTGGTATCAAGTATTGTGAAATTGGATTTAGGAGAACGGAACATACCAACGGACCGTGGTTTTACACTCCCGAATCACTCATCAACGAAACATTCAGTGACATAGTCACCCCCGATTGCAAATTAGCCCTGATGGTACAGATGGGTACGTGTACAATCGACGATTTTGTTCCTCGTTCGGAGTCACTCGTGAGTATGATTCGTGTACTCGTCGCCTATCACTGTAAGGACAAGGATGACACTGTTTTGGATACGGCACTCATGAAAGAGACTGTGGAGATGAGTAAAAAACTAGAGGCTCTCGGGTATGAGGTATGCATTAATATCGGCCGAATTGACAAGGTATCTGAAGAGGGTATCAAGGACATCTGCGATATCGTAAAGGACGCACCTATCAAGTACCTCTACGTCGCCGATACCTATGGAAACCTTGGCATCTACAAGATGCGACACATTTTCATGACCATTAAGAAATACTACACAGGTCCTTTGGGTTTCCACGCCCATGATAATTTGAAAAATGCATCTGTAAAGTCTATAGACGCCCTGTACAACGGTGCTGCTATAGTCGACGGCACGTTCGGCGGCTTCGGGAGGGGTTCGGGTAACGCGAAGAGTGAATATGTCCTCGCACATCTGGAATCCACACCCGAGTCTGGGTACACCCTCCTCCCGGCGCTCATATATACTGATAAGTGGGTAGAGTCCTATAAAAAGTCAGGGGTACCCTACCTTCTTTCGGGTCTAAAGTCGATGCATGTCAATTACGCGATTGAAGTCATTGAGAAGCATGATGATATTACTATCGAAAAGGTGTACGAAGTGTTTGATAAAATTGTCAAGATGAACAAACATCATTTCTATTCATCGGATGTCATCACACAATACATGTAAGTATGTGTGTTCCTCATATTTTAAAATATTGAAATGCCTCGAAAGAAGTTCAATAAAACTTTTCATCGTGAAACAATTAATGTGTTCATGCCAGAACTGTTTATTCTCCGTGTTTTCTCGGGGTATTTCAAAATAATAATATTTTGCATTACCTTTTATTTCTTCTAAAACCGTGTTGGGATTCGGTAGATGTTCGAGGACGTGCATACACGTCATGAGGTCACACTTAAATAAAGTATCAATCTTAGGTATCAGAGTTTCTTTATCACATATATCATAGACATATCTCTCGTTTCCGATATATGGTGTGTTTAATCCATCGTACCCACCAAAATCTATGAGTGTCTTTATGTCAGAAGGGACACCTCCAAGTATAAAAGGAGTAGAGACGGTATCTACATATTCGTGACGCTTTTCAAAAACTGTTTGGTCGTACGTGGGTTCATGAATACGTCGTAGTGCATTGTACTTTTCATCCCTATAGTTTGCGTACATGCATGACATCTCTTCATCGTCGTACATTATATTGACACCCACGAAACCGCATGATGCGCACGTAAGTGTTTGACATGGGAAGTAGTTGACCTGATTTGGTAAAGCCCCGTATAAAGAAGTTGTCAGTGTGGGTTTCATATTACAAATACGGTCAACGATGAAAGGAGCGACGATGGCTGGTGTACCAACGCACCCCCGTGAATAACACGAACGACAATAGTCTACAAACTTCATTACTCAATAATTACTTTTTATCTTTAACCCATACATTGTGAAAGTGTGGATTATTTTCGTATTTAGGGTGGGGTATAGTATGTACACGGACGAACCCCATAGATATTAATTTCTCATCGAGTTCTTCATATTTTTTCATATACTCTAACCATGGAATACCATCTTGTTCGTAAATAAGTACCCGCATGTTTTTAATTCTTTCCATATTTTCATCTACAAAAGTGCAAAAAAAACCTTCACAATCTGCAATCACACAATCAAACTGTACACCGTAGTTATCTTCCAGCTCTTCAAGTGTTTTACTATGAACATTCGGGTTATCACTCTCCTTCGTGTACGTACCATATTCATGAAAGTCGAATTTTGGGTCTATGAATGCTAATTCATATTTTTTTTTCGACACCACCCCTTCGAAAATACGAAACTTGGCGTCGTGGGTACGCTTATTAAACTCGAGGGCTTCTATGACTGAATTATCTGGCTCCACAGCAACGTGTTGTGTTGGGTCTTCTAAAACTTCTGAAATAACACACGACACGGTTCCATATCGTGCACCTAATTCGAGAACATGAGCGTCTTTTGGGAGGTAAGTCCTCACTAAAAACTGTTCTTCCGCTTCGTATGAAGTATCAACAGGTTTTCCCTCTCGGTCTATAAAAGACATCTGATATACTTATCTTCAATATCTTTAAACTCTTTGTATAAACAAATGTTCCTGTAAGAAGTCATCATCCAAAAATGGCGCCATCTCCTCGTACGGCATGTTTTTGAATGTTCCATCAGGAAGTGGTTTATTCGAGAGCCTCGGATACCTCCCTTGAACATTACAAACAATCTCAACAATCATGGGTCCGTCGTGGTGTTCAAGATACCCCACGTCTTCATCCTGCTTCACGAGGTAATAGGGTATTTCGTAGGCTTCGGCGATTTTTTTGATGTTACAAAAGGTAATGTCACTCTTTGAACTCGTTCCGTATTCTCTCTTGAATACCGTGTTCTGTGTAATCTTTATAGCACCGTAACCGTCGTTATTAAATACAAGAATGGTCATGGGAAGTCCGTGATGTTTGATTGTCTGGAGGTCTTGGATATTATATTGGAAGGAACCATCACCGAGGATTGTGAAGGTTCTTTTCCCATGGAGAGACGCCCCCATACCCACAGCCACCTCGTACCCCATGTCCCCGTGTCCACTCGTGATGAACCTGTCACCCTCTTTGTATCTATACATGTGCCACCCTACACAGTATATGGAACCAGATGACATGGTAACTATCGCATCACCTCGTTTTTTTTTGAAGAAAGTGTTCAGATGTCTGTAAGGACAGACGAGAGCTCCATCCTTCTCAGGCATTTCCTCCTCCCACAATACTTTCCATTCAGTCGTTTTATGAATCCACTGGGCGTCCCACAACACTTGAGGTAACTCCAATTCAAAAAAAGTTTTCAAGTCCATGTGCAGTTGTATATCCAATTTCTTTTCCGGGATAAACTCAGACGCATCTATGTCGAGATAGACCACAGTAGCCTCCCGACCGAAGAGGTCCCTCGAGTACCCCGTGATACTCTTGGAAAGTCTTGAACCCAGGCAAAGGATGAGGTCAGCGTTCTGAATGGCAAAGTTTCCAGCTCGATTGCCTATGAGCCCCGTTTTACCCACGTAGTCATCACCGAGGTCACTCCCGAAGAAGCTCACGACATAGGGAAGTCCATGTTTTTTCACGAATGTTTTAAACTTTTCTTTGGTTTTTGAGAGATGGATACCGTTGCCAGCGAGGACGATGGGTCTCTTCGAGTTGGACCAGGCATCCAGGAAACTTTTAGGGAACGATGTCTGGTAGGATACTTCCGGGGGTGTCCAGGTCTCGACGTCTTCGGGAACCTGCATCGCCTGTACATCCACGGGGATCGACAACCACACGGGTCCGAGTCTCCCAGTGGTGAGGTGACTGTAACACGCTTCAAGAACCTTCAAGGTATCCCGCGGGTCTGTGAGTTCCACCGCATACTTTGTAATACCCTTGACACTCTCCACGATGTCACAATCAGAACCAAAATATCCCCTGACTTTACCGTCAAATGAACGGATGTTATCGTTGCGATGCACCTGGCCACTTATGAAGAAAATGGGAACACTATCCTGATACGCGATGAGACATGGGGTCACTGCGTTTGTCGCGCCACACCCGGATGTCACGCAGCAGACACTCGGGTCGTGAGTGTACGAGGACCACCCGAGGGCGGCGTACCCAGCGGGTTGTTCACCGTGTGTGTATGTCACATCCATCTTCTGACCAAACGAATCATTCAAGTGCATAGCGAATCCACCCGTGACTGAAAAACATGTTTTGATATTTTTATCTATGAGAAAGTTTGTGATATAGTCTGATACTTTCATTACACTCTTAAAGAATCGAAACTTTAAATGAGTAATGAAGCTCACATACACGATTCAAGTGTGTAACGAATCACGAGAACTCTTTTCACTTTTACAATTTATCACCAGAGTCAAGGACGAAGAAGATGAAATAAACGTCGTGGTAGACTCGACCAACAAGACTGAAAAGGTGGACATGGTACTCGAACATTTCAAGGACACCGTCAATGTATACGAGAGACCTTTCGACCAGTTTCATGTGAACGCTCAGTTTCATACAGAAAAGGCAACGGGTGATTATATTTTTGGTATGGATGCAGATGAGATGCCTCAAGAGATGCTCATCAAGAATATTAAACGCATTATCGACGATACCCAAGCTGAAGTGATATCCATCCCAAGAATTAATATTCACCCGGGCATCACAGAACAAGAGGCGAAAGATTTTGGATTCCACGTGAACGAGGTGGGTTTCATCAACTGGCCCGATTATCAAACGCGTATTTTCAAAAAGTGTGACCATATTCACTGGACCGACACACTTCACACGAAGCTCGTGGGTTCCGATAAAATAGTAGGAGTGAAACCAAATCCATCAATGGCTCTATGGCACATCAAATCCATGGAGAAACAGAAAAGTCGGTGGAAGATTGATGATACGGGTAATTATACCATCGCACCACCGTCTAAGACAGACCTATATGACCTGTTGATGTAATATAAAGATATATAGGTAGATTACTTATATGATTGTTGTGGTCTCTGCACACGATGAGTTTTTTGAACCCCTCGCCGAGTGGACACTCTATAAAAATAAATTGCAATACTGTCTCAAACATGGATACAAATTGCATTACTGTAAAGATGGTGGTGAGAAGGTATGTGGGCACCCCGTGATGGCTAAACTTCCACCTATTCCAGAAACTCACTACCCCATGGGGTGGAGTAAAATGTTTCTTCTCCGGGAGGCGATGGAAAAATACCCCCAGGCGGAATGGGTATTCAGTACAGATTGTGACGTCATGATCACAAACTTTGAAACAAAAGTTGAAGATATCATAAAGACCCATGCACATGAAAATATACATATACTCATACCAGCAGATTGTAACGGTATAAACTGTGGTAATATGTTCATCAGGAACTCTCCTATCGGTAGGGCTTTCGTAGACACTGTCATATCTGGTATGCCCCTGTATAGACACTGGTATATGTTCGAGAATCAACTCATTCAGGATTTGTTTGTGGGTTCACACTTGGAAGAGACTGGACCCACCCCTGGTGGAACCTTCTGGTCTAGAGTTGGCAAGGTTATTCCTCAGAGGGTTTTCAATTCCTATGATTATAAAAACTTACCACGTCTGAAGAATCGTCAAGACTATAAAGATATTTTAGGGACTGATGGTCAGTGGCAAGACGGTGACTTTATCATCCAGTGGCCCGGGACTGACCTAGAGTTTAGGATCCGGGAAGCGGAGAAAATGTATAATCACATTAAAGATTCAACGTGTACTCTATGAAATGAATACGCTCTGCGCTCTCCAAAAGACTGCGCCTCCCACCAACTCTCGAGCTGAGTATGAGAAACTCAAGAATAATCTGAAAAGGTCTACCCTCGCCTATGGGTCTGCCATAGCCTCTTCGTATTTCATCACCCAGGGTGCCGAGGAGGGGGTCTCAGCGACTCTGGGTGTCGTCTCATCCTTCGCGTACATGAACCTATTGAGCATACACGTGGACAGTATAGAACGTTCAGGATTTCAGAAACAGTTGTTGGTACCCGTGGGTACATGTGTTTTTGAAACCATGTGGAATCACGCACCATTCGCGTTTGATTTCGACTACGGTGCGACGTTTGCGGGGTTCTTAGCCTATAAGATGGCATTGTGTGCGGTACTTTACGACGTCGTGAGGGAGATGCTACTCTTTACTGAGAAAGAGCACTGATTCTCACGGTGGGGAGTTCATTCCAAGTGTAAAACATGACCGACACACCAAACTTAGTTATCATCTTACTATTTATATCCGAGTTTATGAATGTTTTCCATCTTTTGATGTCGACATTCATAGCCAATATATTATCACCTACAATATAATCGAATGCTCCTTTCTTTCCCATTTCATACACAGCGGTTTCGAACATAATATCCGCGTTGAAAGTATTTATAGGTCTCACCACATCTATTATATACACACCTTGTTGATCTAGTATGAGGTTGGCTTCTAAAACACCATCTTGGTGATTATTCACGTATATTCTGAGGTCGGGCGCACTGGGGAAGGTCACTATCTTTGCACGGCTGTTTGTGGTAGGGGCCGGGTGAGAGTGATACATTAATTTTGTTTGTGCAGTTCTCCGTGGAAAGTAAACCGACCCTGGTAGCCGATTGGTCCTTATCGTAGGAGAATTGAAATTCGCGTAATTCATATCGAAACTACATTCAACTAACCCAGCGTATTCAAAATCGTCACGTTCTGTCATGGCGTAAATATCCTTTAACTTTCTCATGAGTTCACCCGATAATTTGACTGTTAAAACTGTACCATTCGTGGACATTATCGTACCCTTCGTCTCTATAGCCTTGGGGATGGTCATGATTCCTAATTGACGGGTAATACTACCAGTCACGTTTATTCTTTTCGTATTGATGATTTTCTTTCTTGCGAGTGCCGACATTTTTTTCGCTGTATCCTGCATTTTTTTGAGACGTTCGCTTCTCGGTGTAGCTGTAGTCTTTATGGGTTGTCTCGACTTCATATACGATACACTGAGAGTATTTCTGAAATCGTGGGGTGCCTGATGACATCTTCGGACCCCATGGTCACGTGGTTGATGTATGTGAGTTCAAGACCATCGATGCGGCCAATTATATCAGTGAGACCGTTCGTCTCAACGAGGTCACTTTGCTCCGTGTCCCCAACGATGACCATCTTTGAATTATTTCCAATCCTCGTCAAAAGCATCTTCATCTGATTCGGGGTACTGTTCTGCATCTCGTCGGCGATGATGAACGTGTCATCAAATGTTCGTCCTCTCATGAAACCGAGGGGTTCCACGGACATTCGGTGCGACAAATGACAGTATTCCAACATGACACGGGCCCACGGTTCCATCTTTTCGTCTATATCCCCGGGTAAGTACCCAAGATTTTCATCAACCGCGACAACGGGGCGGGTAAAGATAACCTTGGCGAACTCTCGTGTACTCAACCGTGTCACGGCTTCGTGACACGCCAACATTGTCTTACCAGAGCCCGCGGGTCCCGTGGCCACTAGTATAGGTTTTGAAGATTGAATACCCCTAAGATATACACACTGTCCCGGGGTTTTAGGGAACTGCATATATTTATTTAAGGTTTTTAATCTTAAATAGTGTATTATGATTTCTATGAGATTTAATCAGGGGCATGTGACAAGGAAAGTTAAAAAACTTGTGAAACAGAAAAAACGTTTACAGTCCACATCTCTTAAAAGGGCGGAGACACTCAAGGAAGTTAATACATGCCTAGACCTTATCGAAGACGTACTTAAGGTTTTGGAGCCCAAAATAAGTAAGTAATAATATGGAGTTTCATTTCATCAGTATTAAATCAGGTGCTTCTGCGACTATTTTGGATTCTCGCGAGAAACCAAGATTCATATGTTTCAAAGAGACAAGGGAAGCTAGAAAATATGCCACGTACATATCAGAACACAAGGCAAAATTTGGTACATGGCCAGAAGTAAACCTATCATCACCTTTCGTGAAAGTGCGGCTCGCGCACAATCATATACCAACAGAGGCGTCAATTTTCATAAACCTTTTAGATATTACTCACAAAGACCAAGATGATTTGGATCATATGTCAATCACGACAGGTGTCAATTATTTTTACTGTCATACATTCAACTATGAAGACCTCCTCTCTCTTAATATTCGTGGGCAAGAAATGGATGGATTTGTGAATGATTTCATGTACATGGAGAACCTCGAATACAATATAAAGAATATGTGAGTACACTATATACATGTCGTTCGTTGGATTGTTCGACCCTAAAAATGAAAAGCACGTCATGTGGCTCAAGGATGTTGATGAAGCTATGAACAAAACTACAACTGGGACGAAAGTTGATTTTCAAAAAGTGGTCAATGATAACCCCATGAAAGTCACAGAGAAGAATATGATAGACTGGGCCTTCACACACTTCCAATTGTGTATGAAGTATACACAAAGTGTCCTCCGGGGGGGCGCGTTCATCCCAAAGCCTTGAATTCCACTTTCGTGAAATCTAGGGGTTCAGAATCCTTATCCATTCGTATCAATAGTATTTTACCCAATACCTCTTCCTCGTGGAATGGAAACGGGAGAGTATTCTCGTTGGGTTTACCTCCCCCCACCCCTTTCATGATGACCACATCTATTTCAGGCCACTGGCCTATGAATGTCCCACGCCCTGAAAGGATTTTATAAATTTCATTCTTCTTAGGGTCAATATCCAGGTCAATCTCGTCTATGTTTCCTTCTTCTTCATGTATTACAACAGCTTTTACTTCCATTTGTCATACACAAATAAAAAAGTTGTATGTAATAAATGAACAGAGCTGTAAAGATAGCTATAGCTGTCGTCATCGTCTATATTCTACTCAGCAGGACTGAGTTGTACGTTCCCAGGAGCTTCGTGGACGAAGAGTGGCGTGCAGTCCAGAATGACACCCGTCGTAAGGCTGGCCCCTTCAACACTTGCTCCCCTGAGTCTTTCGATGAATGCGCGAAAGTTGCCTTTCCCATCCTAAGTCGATACTAGATTTTCATATGTGTACACTATAAACATGTCGCGAGATTTCGTTGTGACCCGATACGCTTCCCTTCTCGGTCTTTCCGTGGAACACCCATTATGTGTGAACCTCGAAAAGTCTACACATAATTGGGCAGTTAATAAGACTACGAGTCTGATGGATACGCCTGCGAGTGACAATCATCGTCACATGAGTAGATACAAACATAAGTTTTTAGAAATTCAAAAAAACTTGAAATGCTCACCAACCCTAAAAAACCGGATACGCAATGGACAACTCAAGACTAACAGGGTTTTAGAACTACCACTCGAAAGCTTATGGCCCGGGGGTCCCTACGCCAAGGCGAAGGACCAGGGAATCAAAAGAGATATGGCGAAGGATTATAACGTGGCCCACGATAAGGACTATAAGGGTATTTTCAAATGTGAAAAATGTAGAGAGTATAAAACGACGTACTATCAGATGCAGACCAGGAGCGCGGATGAACCTATGACGGTTTTTGTGACGTGTCACGTGTGCAGACTCACATGGAAATCTTAATACTATGCAAACTATCAGTGAGGTCCGTGTCCATGTCACCGACGGAGAGAATAAAGTTGTATTTAGACGTGCGTTTGTAGTCCCCCTTGTTTTCAGGACTAGCAAACACTAGTTTGTCGTATATAATATTATGTTCCTTCAATTGCCTCTCTGTCCACTTCACGTTCGAATCGAAATGAGGTCGCGCTGTCACGATGATAATTTTAAATCCCATTTGTCTCGATTGTTGATAGATTTTATACACTTCCTCTATTCTCTCCCCTGTTTTAGAAGTGATGAGGGTATCGTCGATGTCAAACATCACAGCATCGTTCGGATGAACCATTTATATACTTTAAGATTTTATCTGTGTATCACATAATGAGATATTGTGATTGTGTTTATAACGCTGTAACAATATATACTTTATGTTGGGTAATTTTCCAATACAACTACAATTTGTTCCGTGCATATGAACAATTTGTAGCACTTTAAGATTAGGTGCGCATATACTACAAACCATGGATGGTCAAATCGTAGATGTTGAATACGAAAATGGTTATGTGAGAATCGTCAAAATAGTTGAGGATACCCCCGAGCAGTTCGTAGTGACCCCCCTGATACAAACACCTGGTGGGTTGCACCGGTTTAGTAAACACTCTCATGCAGTACCTAAAGAGTCGATCGCGGGATTTTACGACACCAAGGAACTTGAAGAGACTGAACTCTTTACGAAAATAGACGATGTGTATTACGAATCTGTAGAAACATCAGACTCTGAATATGAATCTGAAACAGAGAGTGATACTGATTCGGAAGTGAGCCTCGAAATAGAATAAGGTTGTTCGGTTAGCACGTCTCAAATAAATATCTGCGTCATTTTACCATCCTTGGACCTGATGAATAAAACTTCTTTACAATCACCACCACTGAATGCTATTTCTGGTTCTCCACAGGAACCCTTATTATACCTCTCACACGCGTGTAGGGTCTTCACGGCTATACTCATATCCTGACTGTACCCTATGAATGTCTTTTCTTCTTTACCAGTCATCTCAACTGTCGCTTTAATACAATAGTTCCCATAACACTGGTCATTATCTATCATGTTAGGGGGAGGGGGACTATCCAGGACAGCCTGCCTGCGTCTTTTATACATAAACGCCCTTTTCCTTTTGGTACATATACCAGGTAAGATGCATCTGACCACTGAAAACATATGTAATAACTACGTAAAATAAAATAGTGATATATTACACAATGAAAACCACCTCCCAAATGCTCTTACCCCTCGCGGTTGTCGCGCTCCTCGTCGTCTTCGCTTGCAAGTTCACCCCTTCCAAACCCAAAAAGGAAGGATACTGCTGCATGATGAAGTAACTTAAAACAAAAGCTCATAAAAAGAGTAAGAAGAACCATGGCTCCTTACGATCCCCCTAACGCGCATTACAGTCAGTTCGACGTCTCTGAATATTCTGAGAATGACATGTACAAATTTATCGGCAACGGTGGGAAGAAGTTCTATTGGCTCACGAGATATCTCGGACTCGACTACATCTGGTACGATAAGGAGCGAAAGGTTGTCGAGCTCTGGGGTCCCTTTTGCTCCCTCCAAAATTTCCAGGCGCATCATATTCTCGAGTGTGAATTGAACCTAAGTTGCGGAAAAGCGTAATAATTGTATCTTTCCAAACAAACAACACGATGGAATTCCTCAACAAGCCTCAAAACGGTTTCAAGCGACCCTTGACCCGCCCTCGGCATACCACCTTTACCACACCTTCCACCCAACCCGTGAAAGGTGTTGTATATGATATCATCAACTTACCCAAGTTTTGCTATGCAAAGCCCAAGCCTCTCATAGCCCAAGAAAAGTCTGAAGAGTACCTCAGAGACTTGAAAAAAAATTACAAATACCACGGTATCCCCTTCAAGCAACCCAATATCATTGAACTTCAACCCAGACATAGGGTTACAGCTGAATCAGAGACGCATATCGAGTACCTCGATCAGGTGCAGGTGAACCTGAGTGTCCTCAAAAACGGGAACGTGCGTGTGAAGATGGTGTTGCACGGGGCGCAGATGTATGAAAAGTATTACTCGCATGCGAAGGCTCCCCCCCTCAAGACCCTGACCACCGCTTATAAAAACCTGGGGTACTCTGAGGCGTTCATTACCGCCTTCATCGAGAAGCATAAGAAGCGGGTGGTGTTTGGGAAGAAGGTTGAAAAGATACTCGAGGCTATATTCGACAAGTCTGTGAATGCAAAGAAGAAGACTGCCGCGGCGAAGAAGAAGGCACCTGTAGAGGAACCCAAGGTGGAAGAGGAAGAGGAAGAGGCAGAGGATGAGGACGAAGAGGATGATGAAGATGGCCCCGAGGAGGATGAAGCGCTCGTGGCCGACGACGAGGAAGAAGAAGTAGAGGAACCCGTAGATGAGGATGTAGATTTTGAATAAATATATCAGAGTATAATAAATAATGAGCACAGGGAGTGCGAGTATGAATACAGCGGAATCCGGGGGGAGTGTAGGATTCAATAATGGGAATATTCAGCGTTTGGATCAGTCTCAGAGTAACAGTGCGAGTTTTCAATCAGCTGTTTCTGGGAATAAAAAAAAATCACCCATTGTGAGTAACCAGGGGTCTGCGAAGACTGCACAGAAACGAACACCTATAAAGACTATGAAACGAAAAGGGGTTTCCCCGAAAACTGTAGCTAGTATAAGACAACAGGCACAAAGGGCGGCTAAAATAGCAAATGCAAGAACCTTCGCCAGAGCTCAGGAAAATGCTATATTGAATGCAGAAATAAAAAAGGCTAAACCAAAAACAGCTATGACCAAGGCGATAGAAAGTGGGCAAAGATTAAGACGAGTTATAAAAAATATAAGTACTGTGACTCGTATGCAAGAAAAAAAAGCACAAAGAATAATCGGAAAATTAAACGTGAACAATAATACAAAAAATAAATTGATAAGGGAATTGGATACGGTGAAGGAGAATGATAATAAACTGGGCCCGTTTCTTGTGAAAATGGAGAACGCTAGGAAAGCCAACCAAGCTGCGAAGAATGCTGAAGAGAGGCGGAAAGCCAACCAAGCTGCGAAGAATGCTGAAGAGAGGCGGAAAGCCAACCAAGCTGTGAAGAATGCTGAAGAGAGGCAGAAAGCCAACCAAGCTGTGAAGAATGCTGAAGAGAGGCAGAAAGCCAACCAAGCTGTGAAGAATGCTGAAGAGAGGCGGAAGGGAAAAATGGCTATGGAAATAAAATTAAACAGTCGTATAATGTCAGCTGCGGTAAGAAAACGGTTTTTGAATCGTATTGAAGGGTCTAACAATGAAAACTTGGAAAAATTGTTATCTAATATAAATAAACTTCCTTCTACGAAAATCCCGAATCAGGATGGGTTACGAGCTAAATTGTTAAAGATGAAAATTTCAGAACTGACAAAATATGCGAAAGAACTAAAATTAAGTGGGTATTCTAAACTCAAGAAAACCGAATTAATTGCATTCATTTTACAAAACGTTAAAAATAAACCGGTCACGGTAAATGCACCCCCACTTAATAACCCTACACCGCAAATGAAAATTACCCCAACTAAAAACAAACCAGTCACGGTAAACGCACCCCCACTTAATAACACTAAGCCGCCAATGAAAATTACCACAGCTAAAAAACCACAAAATGTTAATACGAAAGGTGGTTCATGGGAAGCGCAAATGTATAATATATTATTATCTAAAATTTCGAAACAATATAAATCTAATGTGAACAATAAACGAGAGGAAATAATTGAAGAAATAAAGAAGATTAACATACGGAGGTCTAGAAACGATATCATAACGAATAAAAATAAAAATATATCCAAAAAACAATATATTGACATCTTGTTACTCGTGTGGTTAGATGGTATTCACGACGGGTACGTGACCACGGGTTTCAGTGCGTGGTATGATATACAAGTGAATCACGGTATATTCCCGAAATACACATTCGAAATTACCAAACTGGAAGGTGTCCTAGGAGGTTTACTGACTTATTTACGAGACCACAAGGACGCTGCAAAACAACGATTATATACTAAAATTGCAGGTAGTTTTAAAACGCAACTTGTAAATTTTGGGGCTGGGTGGGAAAAAAACGTAAAAGAATTTTTAATCGATACGTATACAACGTCGGGGGATATTAGTTCTGGAAATTTCATAGATGATATAGTACCGAGTGATAAAAATGAGGGATTACTATTGGCTGTAGATCAGCAATATTCGTCGAATCAGGAACGCACACTCACCCGGCTCATAAACGGTGAAAACGTCGTTGGTCTTATCACGTTTGGACAGGCCCTGGACCCTGGGTCTACCATGTTACCAGGGTTATTGACTGATGAGTTACAGTCGGCCATGGGAACTGGCCAAGGTATAATGGAGGATTTGGATCCCCGGTACGCTACTAGCAACGCACTTGTACAGCCAGTCACTTTCAAGGGGCAAAGTAAATACGCTTTATTCGGTTATAAACATGTGTTGAAGATTGGTGGTAAATCAGTGTTTGACATTGAACTATCAAACAAGGATACATCTGTGCCCAAATTAGAATTTAATGGAAAAGAATTATATCTGACACAATCGGCTGGTAAAGCTAAGAAGGCTAGTAACGATGACCAAGTTGGTAAGATTTCAAAATATTTCGGTGATGCATTACAATATATACTTTTCACGCATCTCGCGAAACAACCAACACTCCCTTCGAAGAATAGGGGTACCACGCGTTTCATGTTTTTAGGAAGTGGGGATTCTATGGCTTTACTTGGATATAAAATTTTCTGTGACATCGAAAATATAAACCCACAGATGATAATAGACGGGTCAGGTTCAAATTACCCAGGTATACACTGTGTACATTTACCACCCAATTTTAAACTTCGAACCAAACCGCGTCAAGGAACGAGTCGCGCTGCAACTAATGTCATGCAACAAGGTAATAACATAACAACAGCCCAAAGTAAAAAATCCAGGAAATAAAAGGCGCACCCAATGTAAATATATGTTGAGACTGTATATGTTTTAAAGACACCACTCAATAGTAAGTAATGTGCTACCTCGCATGGGACACGGAAACCACGGGACTCCCCATGTCCCGCCAGGCTGCTACACCAGATAATACACATATGTTTGACAAGTGTCGCATCGTGTCTCTCGCCTTTGTCATGTATTCTACAAAGGGGAGGGAACTCAGTTCCTACCACGCCGTCGTGTATCCTGATACATTCACCGTGACTGCTACTGAGATTCATGGTATCACGCACGACCATGCACTCGCGCATGGTAAAAAGTTTGAAGAAGTGTATAACGATTTCATCAAAGCCATGAAGGGTCACATCCTCGTCGCACACAACTCGAACTTTGATGAGAATGCACTCTTCTCGGAGTGCTATAGGAGGGGGTTGAGTGTGGAACCCTTCAAGACTATGAAGTTTGTCTGCACCCTCGACCTCGTGAAAATCAGGTACCTCAAACCTATGAAGCTTGTGGCAGTGTACAAGGAACTCGTAGGGAAAGACCTCGAAAACGCACACAACGCCTTGGCAGACGCTCGCGCCTGTGGAGAAGTCTACCCTCTCCTCCGCGACATGCGGCGCACCTTGAAACCTCTGGGGATCCCTAAGGTTGTCTTGAAGGCGTCAGAGGTGGCGAGTATGATTGATAAGAATAGGTTCAAGAAACCCGACGAAGTCATGATGAACCTGTGGTGTAAATATTCTCCTCAGACTTTCAAGGGAAAGACCAAGGAACAGTTGGCCCTTGAGGCTATCGCGGATTCGCCCATAGCCAGTGGTCTTCTCGACGACGCGCAGCGTTTCAGATCTATCGACAGTTCATCGGTGGAGCAGAAGGCGCGGGCCATCACGAACCAATTGATTTCACGGAGTGGTCTCGAAGACACCAAATTGGACGCCGCCAAGGAATACATCCGTAAGATACTTTACACCAATCACGGTATACGCCACGAGGATAAGACTGCTGAGATTGACCCCAACATGAAGGTGGATGAGACGTTCTACAGATACGACGTGTGTACCGTAGAGGGGACCAGGTACGAGATTGTTGGGCGGATAGATAGACTCGTGTCGAACGAAGATGGGAGTCTGACCATCGTAGAGATTAAGAACCGCGCGAATTACCTTTTCAAGACGGTTCGCGACTACGAGGAACTCCAATGTCAGACGTACATGGAGATGTTAAACATAGATACGTGCAAGCTCATCGAGCAGTACAATGACCAGATGTGCACCCACCTCATTCAGAGGAAGAAGGAGGAGTGGGATTCGGTGGTTCTCCCAAAACTCAAAAACTTTTGTGAACATTTTCACAGTTTATTATCAACCTAACTAAAGATTGTAGTCCACATAAGTTCAAGTAAAAATGCAAGGTTATTTCCCTCCTCATATCGTTGAAAAGTACAGTGACCATTCTCATAACGATATATACGATTGTTATGAGAATGCGTGCATGGACATGGTACTAGACGAAATCCGGATGTTCATCTGGGATAACAAGAATGTCCACCGCAATTCAGTCATCGATGAGAGTACTGTGCATTATATGGGGCAAATTGGTCGTAAAACGAAGGATGGGTTATTCGACGAACTCATAGACGAAAAAATAAAAGGGTTTTTTTTCATTAAAAGTTCGACGGGTCATACGTGTTACGAAGTAGTGACGTGTACTCTACTCTCTGGTAGAGGAGAAAAACACACACCCCCAAAATACGAATTGAAAATCAAAAAAAGGTCCCCAACACATTGTATGGAAATACAATACCCCGAATATTTTGACAATATTCATCTTCACCCAAATGCCTGTATTAAACTGCAATCCATGGCAGACTACGGGTTTATCCCAAGGTATTTTGGTAACGAAATGACCAACGGTGTCTTTACTGGTTTTGAAATAATGAACCTAAGTGAGGACTACTAATTCTTAAACATCATCTCAACATGCAATACACTCTCATTCACGTCTGCGTCGGCAACCACATCCTCGACCGCTCTGTCTTTTTCGACAAGCGGGAGGCGAAGGCCCACGCCCAACAACTTTCCCGTGAAAAAATATGGAACCTCTGTGGTTCTGTATATTTCGGTGACGTGTATATCAAGATGTTTGACCTTGATACACACGCTACTTCTGATGCATAAAAGGAATGAACCATACTCTATTAAGTATGTACGTACGCAAAGTTATTTGTGGTCAATTTGGTGTTTGTGAAGGCGACCCACCAGGGACGTTTGTCCAGACACCATACGATGAGTGGTTATGGGTTAGGGATAGACAAAAGTATTCCGTGCAAGTGGAGGGGGTTGTGAAACGAGTTCTCTTTTGTCAAATTATCTCTCACGAGGAGGTTTTACTCCTGAACAAAGGGGTCTGCCAACCTCACGTCGTTCGTGGTACACATGTTCCAGAGGTTGAGATGATTTATGGAAGATGTGAAGCGTCTATGCACTTTTTAGATGCTAAGCACCGTGACTACGTCAACACTTTAAATCTTAAAAGTGGTGATATACTCGCCATCAAGTCTGTAGCTGGTAGTGGAAAGACGACGACCCTCTTGAAGTTGGCAGCTGTCCACTCTGGGAAGCGTATTTTGTACCTCGCATTTAATAAAAGTCTCATTGAAGAAATTAAACAAAAGGCTCCAACCAATTTACATCCTCGAACATTCGACTCACTCTTGTACAACACCATCACCCCCCGCCCCACGAACATCATGGATATCAAACCGTTTACAATTGGTAAGATTGTTCCGTGGCTGTTGAATAAACCGTGGAAGATGAAGGAGAAGTACGCCTACATGTTTGACGACTACTGTAACCAGATTGAATTTGATAGTCCTGAAATGTATGCACAAAATAAATATAGAAAACCAGAAAAGATTTTACACGCCATGTGGGAGGAGGCTGTCAAAAGAAAGTTTCAGACCTTCGGCACCATTCGTAAGATGTGTCACGATGGGCACCTGTGTCGAGGGGTCATCGATAAACAGTATGATATGATATTCATAGATGAGAGTCAGGACTTTGACCCCCTCATGTTGTCTATCCTTCTTCGGGATACGACAATCCCTAAGATATTTGTGGGTGACCCTATGCAGGCCATCTACCAATGGCGTGGGGCTATCAATGCATTTGAACGACTTCCTAGGCACTCAAAGGTGGTTGAGTTTTATACGACATTCAGGGTTGGTGAACCAGCATGCAGTGCAATCCGTAAAAGGTTCAACGACTGTTGGATGATCCCCGGAAATAAACATGGTACCGGGTTGGTCAGTGAAGGTACGCCAAATACAAAGTACACATACCTGTTCAGGTCTTGGCGAGGACTCTTCGAGACTGCTCGAACTACGAAGGATGTTTGGATCAATGAGTTTGATAAACAGTCGACGTACATGAGGCAATTGAGCGAAAAGTTGAAAAAGTTTGACTTGTCCGAGGAGGACAAAGCGCAGTTTTCAGACGACCTCCCATACTTCCTCCTCTCGTTGGGTCAGGGGGAGCTCGACAAAATGCTGAAGGATATCGAGAAAAACAGTGTCCCCAAGGACGAGTGTACTTGTGAGATGTACACAATCCACGCGTACAAGGGGCTCGAGGATGATATCGTCAAAGTGCATAACGATATTGATTTGGAAAAAGAGGTAAACTTATCCTACGTGGCACTGACACGGGGTAAGTCACTCGTCATTGAGAAGCCACAGGACATGAAGGCTACTAATGCATTTGAGAAATATATTTTAGAACAGTGTTCGTTCAGGTAATTATCTTCTATTATAATAATGGAGTGTGCTGCTGGTACAGACGCAATCAAGGTGACCCCTAAGGGTTGTAAGCCTGTAAGCAAGGATAGGTGTGCATCAGGGTTTATGGCATCGGCGGAGAATGTTACATTTCCCAAAGACCCACTCGAAACGTGTTGCAAATGTAAAGAGGGGGAGAAGTGTGCATATTGTGTAGATGAAGAATGTGAGTCTGACGATGAAGATTGTGAACCGACCGTGGAAGGATGTAAGCAGCCTAGAGATAGAGTCAAATATGTCACGGATAAAGATTGCTTCGCTACCCCCCCAGCTACACAGGTTTCCACAGCAGCAGAAGAAGAAGAAGAGGTGGTAGTAGAATCTTCATTTTTGAAAAAATATACATTTACAATTTATATAACCATATTTTCAGCAATTGTTTTACTCTTAATGAGATGGTTAACATTATCTAAAGAGTCAGCATGGAAATCTCGTATACTTATAACTCAATTCGTATTACTACTTTTTGTATTAGGTCTAAGATTTCTCGTATAAAAAAATGTTATTATACTATAAATGCAATATATGCCAGCACAGGAATCTTCTAAAGGGTTGATTGCCCTTATATTACTCTTGGTTCTAGCCCTGATAGGTGTGGTTGTTTACTTTATGGTGTTTGATGAAAAACATAAATCTTTAATCACATCGGGGGGTGATGATTTAGTGACTGGTACAACGTACATGTTCTCTACCAACGATTTCACGAGTGAATTAACGATTAATAAATCTGGGAGTGATTATACATTCACTACCACCGACGGTGAAGAATATAACTTTGATTTAAAAACCCCACCTAAAACGTACGAGGTTCAGACTATCATTGGTAATACTTCTTACATTAAAGCTACAGACAAGGATGAATATTTGCAATACGACAATGGGAAGTTTACCATGGTTAACGCCAAAACGATGTTGAAAGACAACGAAAGTGTTCTCTTATCTTCGTTCACTATAAGTACCATCGCACCTGAACCTACATACGAAGATATTAGTATCGGTCCTACTGATACTCGCCGCGACGGTGCTATATTAAAAACGATGACCGGCACTCTCCAGGAGTGTAAGAGAGAATGTAGTTCTAACGCCATGTGTATAGGTTTTAATTACAATAATACATCGAGTGCGTGTGAACTCAAAACTTCACCGGGTTTGAATACTATCAATGTATTGAGTACTTACATCCCTGATACCACGACCCAATATTATTTTAAAAAGGGTACCATAGGTTCTTCTAATACTTATACCGGAGTTGTGACCGGGTTTACACTTGGTCCAGATGATTGGAATACGGATCTAACATTTGATGATTGTTTAGATGAAGCGAGGTCTGTGAGTTCTGGGACTGTCACCGGAGTTGGTTATGACCTGAAATCGAAAAAGTGCTATTTTTCTGCTGGTACCACCGCCGCTGATTCTATTACTCACGCCACGGATCTCACCAATCAGAAAATGATGATGTGTTTAGATGATCCAACTCTCGATATAATGGATGGCTGTAAACCGGTGGCATAACTCAATTCGTATTACTACTTCTTGCATTAGGTATAAGATTTCTAGTATAAAATAATGTTATTATACTATAAATGTCTATTCTCAATCAGATGAGAAAGAATCCCGCGATCACAGCGGGTGCATTCATCTTCATCATCGCCCTCATTGTCCTCATTGGGTGGCTGGTCACCAGGGGGTCGAAGGGTGCCGCGGGTCCTAGTGGGAGTGCTCAGGGTAAACCCCAAATTATATTAAACAAAACCCAAAAAATATTACACCCGAATAAGTCTGATGTCGAGACGTATATTGTAGAGTATGCCGAGGGTGGTTCTTCTGCTAAATATATAGATATAAAAATCAATTGGTCTAACGGGGGTGGATTTAAGATGACGGGGGTGACTGCTTTAAAATTCACTCGTAAGAGTGGGGAAAATGTAATTGATACTATAACGACAACCGGCTTATCTGAAAGTGACGAGTACGTCACAGATTTTCAACCCAATTTATCCGTTCTTTTTAAGGGAACTGATAAACTTGATACATTTCTTAGTGAAGGAAAGATTCCTGTTAGTATCGTGGTTGAATATATCACAGACGGTGGTCCACAGTCATTAGCCGAGACTTCGATTGATATCACTGAAAGTGATCTCGACACCACTTTGAACATTGATTCAATTACCACTATAAATTCATTACCCGTGACGAGTGGAAAAGGATTTACTCCAGCACTTGATACATCGAGTACTAAAACCACGTATTCAATAATGTTCGATGATGATGGAAAACAGATCCCTGAACTCCAGGAAATAAGAATGAAAGTTGATGGCAACGGATGGATAGAATTCCATAAAGATGGAACACAGGTGAATGTGGCAGGCAGTGTGGATAAATCACAAACATATAAGTTTGTTGAGTTTGGTGAAGACAGTGGTAAATATTTAGTCATAGGTCGATATAACAACACTGGTGTCGGGTTGTATTGGTTATATACAAAGAATACCGAAAAAGTGACAGGGTGGAGTTTTACAGGGCAAACCCTCGCCGAAGGTCTCTCTAATATTATGGCAGATAAAGCCGTGTATGACAAGGCTTTTGTTGGAATTATAGAGAATTCCCCGAATTCTTCTTCCCGTGTGTACCCCCCGAAGCCTTATCCGTCTGGCACCTATAGTAGTGGTGATCCAGTCAAGAATACTTATGAATGGGATGTAACGGGTGCTAGTTATGGTAATGGTACATATAAGGTGAAGGCGGAAAGTAGTTTAAATTACTCCTCCAAGCCTGCTCTCAACGCGCAACTTGATGCAGAGGGTATTTTTAACACGGGTATCGGTATCAGCTCGCTCCCCGACTCGGAAGATTATAAAGCTGACTTCCAACAGTATCATAGTCCGCTTGATGTGATGGGTGTGGCGACGGCTTCATCGTTTAATTTTTACTTACCGGTATACATAAAACTCGAAAAGGTAAATGTATTTTTCAGATGGACCAACCCGACAACCATAAATCAGATGGGTGGCGCCTGGGCCATCCATGGTGTAGAACGGTCGTCTGGTACTGCCGTTGAAACGGAACTTTATAGCAATAATGAACTGACTTTTGAGAAGGGTGTGACAAAATCTTTAATCGCTAACACATCATCTAGTAAGTTTAATGAATTTAAGGTTTCTTTTGATCCGGCAGGCGAAAACTGGCTGAAGTTTAACGAAATTTTATTTTACGGTACTGATGAGAGTGCGTCTG
>Ga0115007_10000510_pt1 | contig 25676 bp, 24 predicted proteins | sample ArcOceMetagenome_2_FD_87166 | JGI IMG/M metagenome (GOLD analysis project Ga0115007, IMG submission 87166) | Marine eukaryotic phytoplankton communities from Arctic Ocean - Arctic Ocean ARC135M Metagenome | ecosystem: Environmental > Aquatic > Marine > Oceanic | place: Arctic Ocean | collected...
AAATTGTCCAATATTCAACACTTATCTTCCCGTCACAAACAATGTTATCAGTAAAAAAGAGACACCTTGCCAGCGGCGGTTTTCTCGGTTAATACCTATTCAATGAGTTTAGACGGGCTATACGGAGTAACGAAACGTAACCACAACAAACCTAAGAAAACTCCCCATGCAATAGGTGCATCTAGCATTCACTGAAAAGCGTCACTACTGACGACCGTTGGCCGACGTAATCACAGTAATCTCCTTCATTGGTGCTACCTGCTCCTTTATCTGGCTTACTGTTATCAACCACGCTCATGCCTGATCTCTAGGCCCTAAGAAAAACCATAGCACCAAACCTAATACCGGCATCAGAAGAATCAACACGGTCCATAGCACTTTAGCACCGGTACTGGCTGGGCTTTGAATCACTCGGATAATGGCCCAAATATCGAGGACAAAAATGATCAGCCCTAAAAAACCACTAATTTGAATACTCATTGTTACTACTCCTTAAAGGACTCAATAGACGCTACTTTATCTGTAAAGTTCTCTTACATTCCCTATGACCGTTAAAGCACCTAGGATGTTCAATTATAAAAAGTAACCGTCTACTATTAAGTACATTGTGCCGAAGGGGCAACAAGAACAGACTCCTAACACATCATTAAAAAAAGCCGTGGTAAACCCTAATGTGGCCCTTTCTCACTGCAACACTGCTGAGCCCGTTTCTTAATGAGCTCCCCCAACTTACGCGTTAGCGGACCCGCATAGTCAGCTCCACTAAAGATAAGATATAACTGTTCAGTACGATCCCCTCCTACTTCTAACGGCAAAGGTTTCAGCTTACCGCTCGCGAGCTCTTCTCTGATTTTAAGTTCAGGCAACCAAGCATAGCCTAAACCCGCCACAACAGAACTGATCGATAAACCGACATGGCTAACGCTCATGCGTTGATGCGCCCCGAGCCAACCTCGATCTATGCCAGCTTTACCCGAATCCATAACTACCAACTGCCGATGCAAACGTAAGTCTTGGACACTGACTTCGCGGCCAAGATTGTGCAGCGGATGTGTAGGGGCAGCCACTGCTTGAAAGCCCACTAACATAAGCGGATCCCCCATAAACCCTGGAGGCGCCCGACCACCAATCACTATATCAGCCGACCGCGTCAATAAAGCCTCAGAGCTACCGCTTAAGACAGTTTCTTTTAACTCGATACGTATTTGCGGGTGGATATCGCTAAACTCTTTCAAAATATCGAGCATTAACCATTGTGGGAACAAAGCATCCATTGCGATGTGTACCTCAGGCTCCCAACCTACGGAAAACTGGCTAGCTACCGATTCAATTTGCTCTGCATCCTGCACTAGCACAGTTGCACGTCGGTATAGAGTTTCCCCGGCGGGCGTCAAACTTGCTTTTCGCCCCGCTAATGTAAAAACACGCACGCCAAGCTGGGTTTCCAACTTTTGAATGGCATAACTTACTGTGGATTGGCTTTTATTGAGATGCTCGGCAGCCGATGCATACCCACCCTGCTCTACGACAGCGATCAATGCTGCCCATTGCTCTAATGAAACCTGCATAACCGTCCTTAATTATAAAAATATTAGATGCCTATAAGCGACAAAGAACACACTACACCCGTCTTAAAATAGAAAAACATCTATATATTCGATTATAACGCGCTATATATACCCGTTTATAACCTTTTTTATCAATATATACTAAATTCAAATTGAACATATCGCTAATCAGCGCTAGGAGATTACCATGGCTACATTGTTATACATCCAGAGCAGCATCTTTAACGAAAACGGTCAATCAAGCCAACTGGCGGCTACCTTTATTGATACGTTAAAAGCAAAGCAACCTGAGCTTACTGTTGTAATACGTGATGTTGTCGCTGATAACCTACCACACATCGATGCTAGCATTGCGGGTGCTTTTTTTACGCCGGAAGCTGACCGTAACAACGAACAACAATCCATTGTTGAACGCTCCGATGCCTTAATCTCAGAAATAAAAGCCGCTGACTACATTGTTATTGGCTTGCCTATGTATAACTTTGGTATCCCCTCACAGCTAAAAGCTTACTTTGACCAAATAGCACGTGCTGGCATTACGTTTAAATACACAGACACTGGCGCTGTTGGCTTAATCGATGACAAACCGGTTTACCTATTGACTGCTCGCGGCGGTATCCACAAAGACAGCGGTGACTACGAAGTACCTTATGTTAAAGAATACTTAGGCTTCCTTGGTTTAACATCTGTTGAAACCATCTATGCTGAAGGCCTTAATATGGGCGATGACGTTGCTAATAAAGCTCGTGCAGAAGCGACTAAAGAGATTAAATCAGCCGTAGCTAGCTTATAAACACTAGCAACAGCGGTTAAAGCGCTTAATGATTAATCGACTTTTTATTGATTGATTAAGCGCTTTAATGCAAAGCACCTACAATAAGAAACGTAACATAGTTCGGAGATATCATGGGATTATTAGTGAACGGTCAGTGGAAAGACCAGTGGTATGACACTGACGCAACTGATGGAAAATTTATCCGTGATGCCTCTCGTTTCAGAAACTGGTTAACCGCCGACGGCTCAACAGGCCCTGATGGACAAAAAGGGTTCATCGCAGAAACAGACCGTTACCATCTTTATGTTTCGCTGGCATGCCCATGGGCACATCGCACCCTGATTATACGCCACCTTAAAGGGTTAGAGCGCTTTATAAGTGTAGATGTCGTACACCCCCTGATGTTGAACGATGGCTGGACGCTATCCAACAACTTCACTGGTGCAACAGGAGATTCATTGTACCAACACGACTATTTACATCAGATTTATACAGACGCCCAAGCCGATTACAGCGGACGTGTAACGGTCCCTATTCTGTGGGATAAAAAAGCACATACTATTGTGAGTAATGAGTCGGCGGATATCATTCGTATGATGAATCATGCGTTTGATGGACTTGGCGCCATCGAGGGTAATTACTATCCTGACAGTAAACGCGACGAAATTGATCAATTGAATAATTGGATTTACGATCAAATTAACAATGGCGTCTACCAGGCCGGTTTTGCTACTACCCAATCGGCTTATGAAGCAGCGGTGTATCCACTATTTGAAGCACTTGATAAAGCTGAAAAAATTCTCAGCCGTCAGCGCTTTCTAACCGGTCCTGAGATAACCGAAGCTGACATCCGACTCTTCACGACACTCATTCGTTTTGATGAGGTTTACCATGGCCACTTTAAGTGCAACATCCGCCGTATAACTGATTTCACACACCTCTTTGGCTATATGAAAGATATTTATCAAACACGGAACATCGCATCAACAGTGAGCTTTGAACACATAAAGACCCACTACTACAGTAGCCATAAAACGATAAATCCAACGGGCGTTATACCCGTTGGCCCTCATTACCACCTAGACACACCCCATGGGAGAGATTAAAAATGAATACTCAAGTGACAACGACCTCTCGTGATATTGCTCGCATTATTCCAGCGATAGATGCGGAAGACGGCGCAGGCGTAAAACTAAAACGCAGTTTAGGGCGTGGTCAAAATACCCGTGTCGATCCATTTTTGATGCTCGATGCCTTTTCATCAGCTAATCCAAATGACTATATTGCAGGCTTTCCTCCGCATCCGCATCGTGGCTTTGAAACCGTGACCTATATGTTGGATGGCCACATGGTCCATAAGGATCACATGGGTAATGAGGGTGATCTCAAATCAGGCGGCGTTCAATGGATGACGGCTGGGCGCGGTGTTATTCATGAGGAGCGGCCTAAACTATCTAACGGCCTAATGCGTGGTTTCCAGCTATGGATTAACCTACCCGCCGCTGAGAAAATGAAACCAGCGCGCTACCAAGATATCCCGGCTGACCAAGTCCCCGCGCTTACCTTGGCCAATGGTGGTGTTGCTAAAGTAGTTGCTGGCTCACTTGAGCTTGAAGGTCACACACTAAACGGCCCAATTTCCGGCATCAGTACCGAACCAGTGTTCGTCGATGTAAGTTTACCTGCTCATAGCCACGTTACCCTGCCTGTTACAGAGGGCCACCACGCGCTAATCTATCAATTTGAAGGCGAGTCAAGCATTCAAAACAGAGCGCTCCCACAACATAGCGCGGCGGTGCTTAATAATGGGACAACAGTGACGGTTAAAGCAGGCGTTACACCAGCACGTTTTCTATTATTAGCAGGGAAACCGATTGGCGAACCTATCGCTCAATACGGCCCGTTTGTTATGAACACCATGGAAGAAGTTGAACAAGCTATTCAAGATTACCAAAATGGTGTACTGACTGATTAAAGCCAAAAGACAGACGAAAAAAAGCCGGACAAAAGTCCGGCAAGTTAAAACTAACTAAAGCAGTAATTATTTCGGCAGGCTTGCCGAAAAATCCAGCATTCTTTGCAATGGCCTTCTAGCATCTTCGATTAAAGACTCATCCACTAAGACTTCGCCCTCACCGGTTTCTAATGCTGAAATAATATTCTCTAGACCGTTCATCGCCATCCACGGACAGTGAGCACAGCTTCGACACGTAGCTCCACTACCGCCTGTTGGCGCTTCGATAAAGCTTTTACCCGGCGCTGCCTGCTTCATTTTGTAAAAAATACCGCGGTCTGTCGCCACAATAAACATATCGTTAGGCAATTCGCCCGCAGCTTTAATCAACTGGGTCGTAGAACCCACGACATCCGCTAGGGCAATCACCGCTTGTGGAGATTCAGGGTGCACAAGGACAGCGGCATCAGGGTAGACTTTTTTAAGATCTAAGATCCCTTTTGCCTTAAACTCTTCGTGTACGATACAAGCACCATCCCACATCAACATCTCGATGCCAGTCTGGCGCTGCACATAATCACCTAGGTGCTTATCTGGCGCCCAGATAATCTTCTTCCCTTGATCAGCTAAGTGTTCGGCCACTTTTAGAGCGATACTTGAAGTCACTACCCAATCAGCACGTGCTTTAACAGCCGCCGATGTGTTCGCATAAACCACCACTTCGTGGTCAGGATGCGCATCACAAAAGGCCGAAAACTCATCAATAGGGCAACCAATGTCCAGCGAGCACGTCGCTTCCAAGGTTGGCATCAAGATACGTTTTTCTGGATTCAATATTTTTGAGGTTTCGCCCATAAACTTAACACCAGCAACAACCAATGTCTGCTCTGGGCGCGTGGTGCCATAACGAGCCATTTCTAATGAGTCAGAAATACAACCACCGGTTTCTTCGGTGATTTCTTGCACGATCGCATCCGTATAATAATGGGCAACGAGACAAGCATCCTTTTCTTTCAGTAATTGCTTGATCCGTGCTTTATAGAGGTCTTTTTGCTCCTGACTCATTTCATCCGGTAGATGTTCCTGGGCGAAATGCTCTTGAATCAGGATGCTGTCAGATATGTCCTTTTTGCTCAACATAGTCGGTCTTGCCATTCTTTTTTGTGAGAATAATTTTGACAAGATTATACCATGACAGCGTAAAATTACTGCCACGGAAATAATTAGTGGTAAAAGAAACAGAAACGATGAGTCAGCAGCCTACTTAAGTATATAGCGAGTAGGGTCAGCGACACCCGCTTCTGTAAAGCCCACAGCGCGTAATCGACAACTATCACATATGCCGCAGGCTCGACCATCATCATCAGCTTGATAACATGAAATAGTATCCGCGTAATCGATACCTAATGCGACACCCGCTTTAATGATATCTGACTTTGTCATCGTCATTAGCGGTGTATGAATCTTGATCGGATGACCTGTGACACCTGTTTTGGTCGCTAAATTAGCCATGGTCTCAAATGCGTTTATAAATTCAGGACGACAATCGGGATAACCTGAATAGTCGACGGCATTGACACCAATAAAGATAGCATCGGCTTCAAGGACTTCAGCCCAACCCAACGCTAACGACAAAAACACAGTATTACGGGCAGGTACATAGGTAATAGGAATGCCTGATGTTTCTTCGTCTGGCACATCAATTGTGTGATCTGTCAGTGCGGAACCACCGAAATCTTCTAAATGCAAACGGATAACTCGATGATCCGCGACTGCTAGCTGTTGCGCCACTTGTCGTGCCGCATTTAATTCAGTTAATGACCGCTGCCCATAATCAAAACTTAATACGTAACAGTCAAAACCTTGATTTTTTGCCATTGCTAATGCGGTTGCCGAATCTAAACCGCCCGACAACAAAACCACAGCCTTTGGTGAAGGCTTACTCATAAAACAGTGTCCTACATCTGGATAAATAAAATAAGCATAGAGCAACTACAGCAAAGCTATAGTAAAGCGCTCTCAGCTAAACGTGCAGCAGAACTTTCAGGGTATTCTTTAACCACCCGTTCCATAAATGAAACGGACTGTGCCGTATCGCCCTTCTGCTTGAACAGTATACCTAATTTATAGAGTGCATCAGAAGCTTTACGGCTATCTGGATAGGCTTTTACTACTGTCTGAAACTCTGTCTCGGCATTTTCTAAATCACTCGTAGCCAGATACAACTCGCCAAGCCAATAATGCGCATTTGGAACACGCGGACTTTGCGGGTAGGCCGTTAAGAAATTGTCGAATTTACTGATCGCGTCGCTAAACGAGCGTTGTCGTACTAAATCAAACGCGGCTTGATAATCAGCTTGATCATTACCTGAACTGATTGTCGTGGTAGACGTCGTTTCTACGCTAGAGCCGATGTTCTCTGATTTAACTTGATTGCTTGACGCCGCTTCAGGTTCAACCTTTACCGCCGGGGCTTCTGCCTCAGGAGCTAACGGTAACGCACCCAGTGCTAATTCGTCAGAAACGGAACTGGACTGTTGTCGCATTAATTCACTAATACGTCGATCCAAATCTTTATAGCGTTCTTTCTGTTGTGATTTCAGCTGATTAATTGTGTACTGCTGCGACTCAACCATGCCTCTCAGCTGTCGAGTCTCATCCTGTAACTGTTGGATGGTAATAATCAATTGGCTATTGTTTGACGGTGTACGATTCACACCCGCCGCCGAGTTACCCGAATTGACTTGGATAACTTGTACATCTTCAGCGTAACTGGCTGTAGCAGAAGCTACAGCCAGGAAAGCAGTCGATGTAAGCAGTGCTTTCTTTACATTCATTAGCGGGACACGTATTTCAATTCAACACGACGGTTTTGAGACCAAGAACCATCACCTGAACCCATCACTACCGGCTTTTCTTCGCCGTAGCTGATAGCTTCTACTTGAGCACCAGACACACCATTAACGCCTAAGAAACGCTCAACCGCTTTAGCACGGCGTTCGCCTAGAGCCATGTTGTATTCACGCGTACCGCGTTCATCCGCATGGCCTTCTAAACGCACGGATGCAGAAGGATGTGACGCCAAATATTGCGCGTGTGCTTCTAAATCACCCACACTATCAGCACGAACCGTAGAGTCATCAAAATCGAAGTAGAAGATTGTCTTTAAATTCGCAACATCCAAGTTGCCATCTGTACCCATGCCAGAAACGCCTGAAGCATCACCTGTACCGTAAGTGTTAGATGAAGAACCAGCTGTAGAGCCGCCAGTTGAAGAATCGTCTTCTGATAGAGTGCTAGGTGAACTACAACCCGCAATCCATGCTACGGAAACAGCTAAGGTTAACGCTTTAACAGCATTTGATGCGCGCATGATAACTCCTAAATTACTTGGCAAAACGCCAATTTTTTCGATTAAGTAAATGGTTGGTAACATTTATTGCAAGTACGGTGACCAAGCAGGTTCGCGCACGTCTCCATCACCATTCGGCATGGTAAAACGCACACGGCCGTCTAAAGAGACACCGGAGAGAACCCCCTTTCCGCCTTTCTTGGTCGCATACAATATTATGCTACCGTTAGGGGCGATGGTCGGTGATTCGTCGAGACTAGAACTTGTTAAAATATCAAGTCGGTTTGTTTTCAGGTCCTGAACTGCAATGTGAAAACCACTAGAGTCCTGGTGGACCATCGTCAGGAAACGACCATCCTGAGTCAATCGACCGCGGCTGTTATACTTACCTTCATAGGTTAAGCGCTTCAGCTCACGAGTCGGAAGATTGAGTGAATAAATTTGTGGTAACCCTGCTCGATCAGAGGTAAATAAAATAGATTGCCCATCGGGTGACCAAGTAGGTTCTGTATCAATACCATAGTGATGCGTAATTCGATCCAACTGGCCAGTAGCTAAAGTTAAAACATACACCTCAGGATTACCGTCTTTAGATAAGACTAATGCCAAGCGTGAGCCGTCCGGTGACCAAGCAGGTGAGCCGTTTAATCCACGGAAGGTTTGAACCTTCTGACGCTGCCCTGTTGCTAACTCTTGCACATAGATCGCCGGGCGGCTGCTTTCAAATGATACATAAGCAAGCTTAGATCCATCCTGTGACCATGCAGGCGATAGAATAGGCTCTTTAGATTGCAAAATAGTACGAGGGCGAGCCCCGTCTGAATCTGCCATTTGTAACTTAAAAGTAAAGTTATTAGGCGCAAGCATTTTAGCTGTCACGTAAACAATACGAGTCGAGAAGGCGCCTTTAAGCCCAGTTAACTTCTCAAACACTTGATCAGAAATATAATGGGCTACATCACGAAGATTATTACTATTGCCTGTTACTGTCTCGGACCATATTTGACGTTCTTTTAATACATCATAAAGCTCAACTGTCGCTTGCACCTGACCATTAACTCCCGGTGCTATCCGGCCAATGACCATGTAATCATTACCCGAAACACGCCAATCTCTAAAAAAGACCTGTTCTTGTGTCGATGGGGTCCCCAGCATATTGGCTCGACTCATGGATTTAAAGAAACCACTGCGCCCTAAATCATCGGATACAATTTGAGCTATATCATCACTCAACGCCAACCCGGAAGCTTGAAATGGAACAACGGCTATCGGTGTAGGCGCATCAACACCTTGCGTCACCTCAACCACTAAGTCTGCACGTGCGGTGACTGCAATCATCAATAACAGCGTACTTATGAACCATTTTTTCATTGTTTTATTACCTTAATACCGTAAGCCTTCTGGCCTAAAAATCACTTTGATACGACGTAGGTTCCGATCGAATAATGCCGGATCTATCTCTGACGCACGTGAGAAGCGCCCTACCTTGTATACCGCATTTTCAGCAGAACGATCAAATCCAAGATCGCCACTGCTTTGTACTATTTCTACACTATCTATTTCCCCTGAAGGGAATAAAACAACCAATGCCGTAGCCTGCATTCCATTTCGAGCGGTTGCTGGGCGAATCCAACGTCGAGATATCTCACTCACTACATAGCTGCTAAAGTCAGCAACCGTTTGTTGATTCTTTTCTACAGCAGCTTGACGACGCTTCTCTAAATCTGCCTTTTGCTTCGCTTCTGCTTTCGCTTTTTCAGCGGCTACTCGCTCTGTCTCTTTACGTTTAGCTTCTTCAGCCTTGCGCTGCTTATCCGCTTCCGCTTTTTTCTTGGTCGCTTCTGCTACTTTTAACTTTTCGGCTTCGGCTGCTTTTTGTGCGGCTTCCTTTTTCTGTTTCTCAGCAGCCGCTTTCTTCGCATCGTCTGCTTTACGCTTTTTTTCAGCCTGTACAGCCTCAGCTTCAGCTTTTTCTTTTTTTATTCGAGCTGTTTCAAGCTCTTTTGCTTTCGCTTTTTCTAATTCTTTTTCTTTACGCTCGGCTTCAATTTTTTGTTTTTGCAGCGTATCTTTAACTTGTTGCTCTTCTAACTTTTTCTGTATTTCTTGCTTCTTCTGTTCTTCTGCTTTTTTATGTTGAGCTTGCTTTTCAGAGACTTGCTTCTGCTCTGCCTCTTGTTGCAATCGAGCCTGTTCAGCCAGTTGTTGTTTTTCCGTTTCAGCCGCTTGCTTAGCCTCTACGGCCTGCTTTTTCGCCGCTTCCGCTTTAGCTTCTGCAATTTGCTGTTGAGCCGACACATCAGTGGCTAGCGACTTCAGGTCAATCATAGAAGCCTGAATATGTCGCGGCGTTTTACGCGGGTCATCTTTTTCCTGAAACCAATGCGGCACCAGTAATAACACCACACAAACATGCACAAGTAACGCTAATATGACCGGTAAAATATAACTACGGATACGCACAAATAATTACTCAGTCACCAAACCGACGCTCGCTGCACCTGCTTGCTGCAACAAGGCCATTAAATCGACAACGCGCTCATAGCTCACGTTTTTATCACCGCGAACCAGTAGTAACTGGTTAGGTGTTGTATTTAATATTTTCTCGACGCGACTAAACACATCTTCCCGGCTGACTTGTTCCGTATCATCCCCACCTATATTGATATAAAACGCACCCTCTTTATCAACTGTAATAATAACGGGCTCCTGCTCCTGATCATTAACCGGATCCGATGCAGCTTGAGGTAAATCAACACTAACACCTTGTGTCAACATAGGCGCTGTAATCATAAAGATGACCAAAAGCACCATCATTACGTCGATATACGGTACGACGTTAATATCCGCATTAAGCTTTCGTTTTTTCTTATGGCGTCTAATCATTATTAATACCTATAGAGAAAACGATTACAGCGGTGAGTGAATGCGGCGGTGTAAAATGGCATAAAATTCTTCAGCGAAAGTTTCGTAGTGACTTAGCATCCATTCGGAGCGTGCTGAAAAGCGGTTATATGCAATAACGGCAGGAATAGCCGCAAAAAGACCAATAGCGGTAGCCACTAGTGCTTCAGAGATACCCGGTGCAACCGATGCCAATGTAGCTTGATGGACATTAGCTAAACCGCGGAACGAGTTCATGATGCCCCATACCGTACCAAAAAGACCAACATAAGGACTGGTCGAACCAACCGTAGCTAAAAACGGTAAATGCTGGTCAAGCTTTTCTTCTTCACGTGACAAAGCAACACGCATACTACGTTGCACCGCATCCATTACCGCATCTGAGTCGTAGTTTTTTTGCTGGGTCATGCGGGTGTATTCTTTAATACCCGAGCAAAAAATATGTTCAGCACCCTCTAAAGCGTTATCCGTATCGCTTAACTCTCGGTATAGCTGACCTAAATCGACACCTGACCAAAAACGTTCTTCAAATACTCGTAGCGCTTTTTTAGCTTTTCCGAAAACGGACATACGCTGAAAAATGACAACCCAAGAAAGCACTGAGGCTAAAACCAAAATAGCCATAACAATTTGTACGACCAAGCTAGCGTCTACCACCAAACTCCAGATCGAAAGCTGTTCACCCACTATTAAAATCTCCAATACCAAAACGATCTCACTTACGTCATTTCATAAGCAAGACACTAAAGATGCACGATACATCTGCCAACCTATTACCTAGGTAACAAATCCTGTGATTAACGACCTTGGCAAAAGTTCAGAAGACGGGGTAATTAGGCCGCATTTAGCGACTAAATTGCCCTATTTCGATGTGCACACAATATCAGGCGGGTAAATTTATACAAGATGAGTCAGCGGCAAACAGCCATTATATTTTCAGCCGTGAGCCGTTTTAAAAACAAATGCTAAATGCACTAAAATAAAGCAGGATATTAGGTCAAATCTGGCTTGTTGATACCAAAATGTAAATACGCATGATCCGTTACCACTCGACCTCTTGGCGTACGCATAATATAGCCTTGCTGAATAAGGTAAGGTTCCAAAACATCCTCTATCGTTTCGCGTTCTTCACTAATAGCAGCCGCCAAATTATCAACGCCTACAGGACCGCCCGCAAATTTTTCTATCATTACGAGCAATAAACGACGGTCCATATGATCAAAGCCCTGCTCATCCACGCTTAACATGTTAAGAGCTAGATCAGCGATCCCTTTGGTAATTTCACCATCACTCTTCACTTCGGCGTAATCGCGTGCTCGACGTAACAACCGGTTAGCAATACGCGGTGTACCTCGACTACGCTTGGCCACTTCTTTGGCACCCTCTTCACTAATCACTGTCCCGGATAACCGTGCAGAACGCATAACAATGGTGGTGAGGTCTTCAATATTATAGAACTCTAGACGCTGCACGATGCCAAAGCGGTCGCGTAAAGGTGATGTCAGTGATCCAGCCCGAGTCGTAGCTCCAACTAACGTAAAAGGCGGCAAATCAAGCTTAATGGAACGAGCAGCGGGCCCTTCTCCAATAATGATATCAAGCTGATAGTCCTCCATTGCTGGATATAAAACTTCCTCTACGTTTGGGCTTAAACGATGAATTTCATCGATAAAAAGAATATCGCCCGCTTCAAGATTAGTCAGCAAGGCAGCTAAGTCACCTGCTTTCTCTAGAATAGGTCCGGAGGTAGTCTTTATATCACCTTCCATCTCATGAGCAATAATATTAGCAAGCGTAGTTTTACCTAAGCCTGGAGGGCCGAATATCAGAGTATGGTCTAACGCCTCTCCTCGATTACGAGCGGCACTAATGAAGATTTCCATTTGTTCTTTAACAACAGGCTGCCCAGTGTAATCAGCCAATTTTTTAGGACGAATAGCACGATCAAACTGCTCTTCAACTTTATTCGTCTTGGTTGGTGCAATAAAGCGATCCGCTTCTATCATCTAACCGTGCCCCGTTTATTCAGCCTAATGCAACTCAATATCGCTAACCAACAACCATTGATTTTAGTGCCAAGCGAATGAGTGACTCACTGCTGTTCACTTCATCTAACTGCTTTTCTGCTTGAGCAATGGCTTTAGACGCCATCGCAGGCTTGTAACCCAACGCGACTAAGGCGCTTTCAGCTTCGTGACGATAACTATCGATAGCAGCCGCTGAAACACCCGGTAGTTCATTACCGGTTAACTGGAAGTCTGCCGGCTCGGCAGCAGGTAGTGTTTTGAGCTTATCTTTAAGCTCAACAATCAGTCGCTCAGCCGTTTTCTTGCCAACGCCTGGGATCCGCGTCAGTGCAACCGCATCTTCACGCTGCATACAAGCCACCAGTTCCTGCGCCGTCATGCCTGACAAGATAGACAAAGCCAACTTAGGCCCTACACCGCTGGCCTTGATTAAAGCACGGAAAAGCGAGCGCTCGTACTTATCATAAAAAGCATAAAGTAACTGAGCATCTTCACGAACAACAAAATGTATATGTAAGGTAACCATGCTGCCTAAATCTGGCAATTTGAAGCAGGTGTTCATAGATGCCTCAACGTCATAACCCACACCGTTAACATCTACCATAAGATGGGGAGGCTGCTTTTCTGCTAACTCACCTTTTAAGCGTCCGATCACAAGATTACCTATTTAAGTTATGCTATTCGCAATGTAGTGGATGAATATACAGTAGTGTTATCTAAATACCAACTACCACTTACCGGCAGCCGCGCACAACACTTTACATACCCATAAGCCGCACTAGATCACTCATCAAATAAGGCTTGAACAAACTCGTCCGCTTTAAATGGGCGAAGATCATCGACTTGCTCACCAACGCCGATATAGCGAATAGGCAATTTAAGCTGTTTAGCGATCGCAAAGATAATACCGCCTTTTGCCGTACCATCTAGCTTAGTTAACGTGATACCCGTTACGCCAACCGCTTGTTGAAAAATTCTCGCCTGGCTCATGGCGTTCTGTCCTGTGCCCGCATCAAGCACAAGCATCACTTCATGAGGCGCTGCTGGTTCAATTTTACGCATAACACGCACAACTTTTTCCAGCTCTTCCATTAAATGGTCTTTATTCTGCAAACGACCAGCGGTGTCAGCAATGAGTACATCGACAGATTTAGCTTTAGCGGACTGCAACGCATCAAATAGAACAGAGGCCGAATCAGCTCCAGTATGCTGAGCGATCACCGGGACATTATTACGATCGCCCCACACTTGTAGCTGCTCTACAGCAGCGGCACGAAACGTATCTCCTGCCGCTAACATGACACTTTTTCCTTCACTCTGAAAACGCTTGGTGAGCTTACCTATCGTCGTAGTTTTACCAACGCCATTAACACCCACCATTAGAATGACAAAAGGCCCACTGTCCGATTTGATAACTAATGGCTGCTCAACATCACCTAATAAACCCGCCAATTCCTCTTTTAGTGCCTGATGAAGCGCTTGAGCATCAGCGAGTTGTTTGCGCTGTACGCGCGAGGTTAAACGATCAATAATTTCAGTGGTTGCTTCTACGCCAACATCGGACGTGAGCAATAAAGTTTCAATATCTTCAAGCAGCTCATCATCAATCTCTTTCTTACCCAAAAAGAGAGTACCTAGCTGTTCGGTCAAATTCGCTTTGGTTCGGCTTAAGCCTGCTTTAATCCGAGCAAACATACCTTTTTTCTCTGCTACTACTTCATTAGCAGACTTAGTATCTGGAACGATAACAGCAGGAGCCTGTAACGCCTGCTCGATAGATTCGCTGGCGCTACTCTCTTTGGGTATGTTTTGTTCAGCAACGAGTTCAGCGCCTAATATCGGTGCTTGAGTAACGATTATTTTTTCTGAAACTTCGGGATCTAAAAGCTCGTTTTGACTAAGCAGATGTGCACTTTCATTAATGGTCTCAACAGCCGGCTCCACTCCCATTTCTTTTATTGTTTCTTCAGTGCGAACTACCGAGTGCTTATCTATTTCCGGCAACACGGGTTGAGTTACCGCATTTTTTGCTTGACTGGCCTCCGCTGAAACGTCATCCACAGAATCTGGTGCTACAGACGCTTCCTGCTGTCTGTCAGATTCGATAACGTCCTTTTTATCTTCATTGGATGAGAAAATAGATTTCAGCTTTTTGAACATGGATAATCCCCAAACACCTAAACCAATCTCCTATTGAAAGTATCATAAAAGAAAGGCTAACTATTCTGTTGTTACTGGTATGATTTGAAAGGCTAATCTTATCATAGAGAGCCGCTGTACAAACCTATTGATGGAAATTTGTAACGTCTATGGAATTTATTTGGGTACTTTTCGCATTCGTCTGCGGTCTAATTGTTAAATACTTTAACTTCCCTGCACTTATTGGCTTTCTTATAGCCGGTTTTTTGCTCAATTTTTTAGGCTTAGAGCCTACTGATAGCTTAGAGAGCTTAGCCGACTTAGGCATTACCTTGATGCTCTTTACTATTGGTTTGAAGCTGCATGTAAGCGACCTACTCAAAAAGGAGGTGTGGGCCACCTCACTCATTCACATGGGTGTATGGACAATAGTCGTAGGCTGTTTATTGATCGCCTTAAGTATCGTTAGTCTCCCGTATTTCTTAGATATAGATATCAAAACAGCCGCTTTGCTTGGCTTTGCATTTAGCTTTAGTAGTACGGTCTGCATCGTTAAATTGTTAGAAGACAGCGGCGAAATGAAAACCCGGCATGGCCAAATTGCTATTGGCGTCTTGGTTATGCAAGATATAGCTGCAGTTATATTCCTTGTATTTGCTACCGGTAAAGTGCCATCAGCATGGGCATTGTTATTATTCGGCTTAGTATTTATTCGTCCAGCACTCGATGTATTATTACTTCGGGTTGGTCACAGCGAGATGCTGCCCCTGTATGGCTTTTTCTTAGCGATAGGGGGTTATCAACTGTTTGAGCTTGTTGGTGTTAAGGGTGATTTAGGTGCATTAATTTTCGGGGTTTTATTAAGTCATCACCCAAAAGCGACAGAGCTAACAAAGTCTTTACTCAGCTTTAAAGATCTATTCCTAATAGGTTTTTTCTTATCCATTGGTTTTACCGCCTTACCTACTTGGTCAATGTTAGGTATTTCCGCGATTATCTGTTCACTCTTACTCGTTAAAATGGTGCTCTTTTTTGCTGTTTTTACGCGATTCAAACTCAGAGGACGTACCTCCTTCTTAGCGGCACTGGCACTGAGTAATTTTAGTGAATTCGGCTTAATCGTTGCAGCCCTTTGCGTGGACTCAGGATGGTTGAGTAAAGAGTGGTTAGTGATTTTAGCCCTATCAGTCTCACTTTCATTCATCGTGACGAGTTTGCTGTACCGCCACGCCCACCATTTATATTTAGTGTATAAAAATAAGATCAAAACCTATGAGAGCGTAAAGCGCCTCCCTGAAGATCAATTTACTCAACCACCTGATGCCGACATATTAGTGATTGGTTTAGGTCGTGTTGGTACGGGATCCTTTAAAGCGTTACAAAACATGATCGATAAACGGGTTGTAGGCCTCGATGCGGACCGCCAACGCGTAGAACGCTACCAAAAAGAAGGCCTAAATGTGTTCTTTGGAGATGGCGAAGATGCTGATTTATGGGAAAGTTTTGACCTGTCTAACATCAGTCTGGTTTTGCTAGCTTTACCTTCAATTGATGATAACCGCAACATCACCAACCAGCTTCACAGAGCTGATTTCAAAGGGAAGATTGCTGCGATTGCACGCTACCCAGATGAGCGTAATGAGCTACTAGAAGCGGGTATCGATAACGTTTTCAACTTCTACACTGAAGCCGGTATTGGTTTTGCTGAAGAAAGCCTGTTGCTCATCGGCGAACAGCCAAATGGGGCCGCATTTAACAGCTAAAACCCTAGCGGCTAATGAATACTATTAAACGTTATGGGAATGAATTTAAACCCAAAAAAAACCCCGCTATAGCGGGGTCAAAGAAGTAGTAACTCACTATCCCTGATAGGTAACATAGTGAGTTAGGAATCTACTTCAAATACTATTCACTGCAATATTGAATATAGACGGTATTAAAAGCTATCGCCGGGTATTCGCACCCAACCTTCCATCAGCACTCGAGCGCTTCGACTCATGACTGCTTTTTTAGCCTGCCATTCACCATTCACTAAAGAAGCTTCTGCACCAACTCTAAGCGTGCCTGAAGGGTGCCCAAAACGCACAGCTGTCCGCTCTCCACCGCCAGCAGCCAAATTAACCAGCGTACCCGGTATCGCAGCAGCGGTGCCGATAGCTACCGCAGCTGTACCCATCATGGCATGGTGTAGTTTACCCATAGACAAAGCACGCACTAATAAATCGATATCTTCCGTTGTCACCTGCTTACCACTAGAAGACACATAATCAGCTGGCTTGGCTACAAAAGCGACTTTAGGTGTATGCTGACGTGTAGCGGCTTCGCTTATATCCTGGATCAAGCCCATACGCACGGCACCGTAAGCACGAACTGTTTCGAACATAGCGAGTGCTTTTTCATCACTATTAATGGCTTCTTGCAACTCTGTACCTGTATAGCCGATGTCTTCTGCATTGACGAAAACAGTCGGGATACCCGCATTAATCATTGTCGCTTTCAGCGTACCTACACCCGGCACCTCAAGATCATCAACTAGGTTGCCTGTAGGAAACATAGAGCCCTCACCATCAGCTGGGTCCATGAATTCTACTTGTACTTCCGCTGCGGGAAAGGTTACACCATCCAACTCGAAGTCACCCGTTTCCTGTACTTCACCGTTAGTGATAGGCACATGGGTAATAATAGTTTTCTTGATATTGGCTTGCCAAATGCGAACGATAGCCACACCATTTTCAGGAATTCGGCTAGCATCCACAAGGCCACTGCTAACAGCAAACGAACCGACTGCAGCCGATAGATTGCCGCAATTGCCACTCCAATCAACAAAAGGTTTATCGATGGATACTTGACCAAACAAGTAATCAACATCGTGATCTGGCCGGCTGCTTTTACCCACGATAACACTTTTACTAGTGCTAGAGGTTGCACCACCCATACCGTCAGTTTGTTTACCGTAAGGGTCAGGACTACCAATAACACGCAATAACAATGCATCACGCGCAGCACCCGCAACCTGTGCGGATTCAGGGAGATCTTTCAGGCTGAAAAATACGCCTTTACTGGTACCGCCACGTATATAAGTCGCGGGGATTTTAATTTGAGGTACGTGAGCCATGGAATGTGTCCTGTAAGCTATTGTGCGATATTTAGGCTAGAAGCCCTAAAAAGCACTGCTAATAAAACAGAAAGACCGTGAGTGCTCTTTAGCATCTCCCGCTCAGCGGGTTACATTAAGCAACGAGCTGAACGAGAGATACAAAAACACACACTGCTGCGCTAACTAATAGATAGTCGCGTTTTAAGCTGAGGCTAGGAAGTCCTGCGCGAAACGCTGTAGAACACCACCCGCTTCATATACAGAAACTTCTTCAGCTGTATCCAAACGGCAAGTCACCGGCACTTCAACCTTCTCTCCATTCTTACGCGTAATGATGACAGCCAACTCAGAACGCGGCTTTATTTCGCCCACCACATCATAAGTTTCAGTACCGTCAATAGCGTACGTATGACGGGTTTCGCCAGCCTTAAATTCGAGTGGTAACACACCCATACCGACTAAGTTAGTACGGTGGATACGCTCAAAGCCTTCAGCAACAATCGTTTCTACGCCAGCAAGACGAACACCTTTAGCCGCCCAGTCACGTGAAGAGCCTTGACCGTAATCAGCACCCGCAATAATAATAAGTGGCTGCTTGCGTTCCATATAGGTTTCAATCGCTTCCCACATACGGCTTTCAGTGCCTTCAGGCTCAATACGTGCTAAAGAACCCTGCTTAACTTCACCTTTTTCATCCCGGCACATTTCGTTCAACAGTTTAGGGTTAGCGAATGTTGCGCGCTGTGCTGTTAAGTGGTCACCACGGTGTGTCGCATATGAGTTAAAGTCTTCTTCAGGAAGACCCATTTTATGTAGATAAGCACCCGCAGCACTGTTCAGCATGATAGCGTTTGATGGCGATAAGTGGTCGGTAGTGATGTTATCACCAAGAACGGCTAATGGGCGCATACCTTTCATGGTGCGCTCACCTGCCAATGCACCTTCCCAATAAGGAGGACGACGGATATAAGTGCTCTGTGGACGCCAGTCATACAAAGGGCTTTCTGATTTTGTAATCGTACCCAAATCAAACATTGGAATATAAATCTGTTTGAATTGTTCCGGCTTAACGCTTTTCGCCACAATAGCGTCAATTTCTTCATCAGAAGGCCAAATATCTTTCAAGGTGATTGGATTACCCGCTTTATCGGTACCCAATACATCTTTTTCAATATCAAAACGAATAGTACCGGCTAGCGCATAAGCAACGACTAGCGGAGGTGACGCTAAGAAAGCTTGTTTAGCATACGGATGAATACGGCCATCGAAGTTACGATTACCCGACAATACCGCCGTTGCATAAAGGTCACGATCAATGATTTCTTGCTGGATTTTAGGGTCCAACGCACCACTCATACCGTTACAGGTAGTACATGCGAAACCAACGATGCCGAAACCGAGTTTTTCCAACTCAGGTAATAAGCCGGAGTCTTCCAAGTACAATTGCGCTACTTTAGAGCCCGGTGCAAATGATGTTTTAACCCAAGGCTTGCGCTCAAGACCAAGCTCATTAGCTTTACGTGCAACCAAAGCAGCCGCCACAACGTTACGTGGGTTACTCGTGTTAGTACAACTAGTGATAGCAGCGATAATAACCGCGCCATCCGGCATTTTCCCTTCTTTTTCTTCTGCTAGTGCACCCTCTAAGCCGACTGCAATACCACGGTCATGCAGATCAGACGTTGGTAAACGACGGTGCGGGTTAGATGGGCCAGCCATGTTACGGCAAACCGTAGACAAATCAAAAGTCAGTACACGCTCGTATTTAGCATTAACAAGATCATCAGCCCATAGACCCGTTTCTTTCGCATACTGCTCGACCAAAGCAACTTGCTCTGGTTCACGCCCTGTTAGTTTCAAGTAGTCGATGGTCTGTTCGTCGATGTAAAACATACCAGCGGACGCGCCAAACTCTGGCGTCATGTTAGAGATAGTAGCACGGTCACCGATCGTCAGGTTTTTCGCGCCTTCACCAAAGAATTCTAAATAGGCTGATACGACTTTTTGGTTACGTAAGAATTCAGTGATCGCTAGAACGATGTCTGTTGCTGTAATGCCCGGCTGACGCTTGCCTGTTAGCTCGACACCAATGATGTCGGGTAGACGCATCATAGACGGACGACCTAGCATAACGGTTTCCGCCTCCAAACCACCGACGCCAATGGCGATAACACCCAACGCATCGACGTGTGGTGTGTGGCTATCAGTACCTACACAGGTATCAGGGAAGGCGACACCATCACGCGACTGAATCACTGGAGACATTTTTTCCAAGTTGATTTGGTGCATGATGCCATTACCAGCAGGAATTACATCCACGTTTTCAAAAGCAGTTTTAGTCCACTCGATGAAGTGGAAACGGTCTTCGTTACGACGGTCTTCAATCGCACGATTTTTTGCAAACGCGTCTTTATCAAAGCCCGGGGCTTCAACTGCGAGCGAATGGTCAACAATCAACTGTGTAGGTACAACAGGGTTTACTTGTGCAGGATCGCCACCCATGTCAGCAATAGCATCGCGTAATCCAGCTAAATCGACTAGTGCTGTTTGACCCAAAATATCGTGACAAACAACCCGAGCAGGGTACCATGGAAAGTCTAAATCTTGTTTACGTTCAATAAGCTGCTTTAAAGCAGCGGTAAGATTTTCAGGTTCACAACGACGCACTAGCTGCTCAGCCAATACGCGCGACGTATAAGGCAAGGTGGCATAAGCATTTGGTTGGATAGCGTCTACCGCTTCACGGGTATCAAAATAGTCGAGCTGCGTACCAGGAAGCGACTTACGGTAATTAGTATTCATAGCATTGTCCAAATATTGATTAGCACAGTCATCACTTACCCATCGATGCTATTAACGCGAAACGATAGTAAATGACACCGAGCCAATTCAGTGAGTGACGAGCGGCTTATCGATGACAAACCGCTCACTAATAGCCGAGTTTATGCTCGCTCAGCAATCGGCACCCATTGACTGGAATCCGGGCCGGTGTAATCAGCACTTGGACGAATAATACGATTGTTCGCACGCTGCTCCATCACATGTGCCGCCCAGCCTGAAGCGCGTGAACAGACAAAAATAGGCGTGAACAATTTGGTAGGAATATCCATGAAGTGATAAGCCGACGCGTGGAAGAAGTCAGCATTACAGAATAGTTTTTTCTCGCGCCACATAACAGATTCAACGCGTTCTGATACGGCATATAAAGAAGTATCACCTACCTGCTCAGATAGCTTTTTAGACCACTCTTTAATAATGCTATTACGTGGATCATTGTCACGATAAATCGCATGACCGAAGCCCATAATCTTATCTTTACGAGACAGCATACCCATAATGGCATCTTCGGCTTGATCAGCATCACTCCATTGCTCGATCATATCCATAGCAGCCTCATTAGCACCACCGTGTAGAGGGCCACGTAATGAACCAATCGCCGCCGTGACACAGCTATGAATATCTGAAAGTGTTGATGCACAAACACGAGCGGTAAACGTAGACGCATTAAACTCATGCTCAGCGTATAAAATTAATGAAGCATGCATGACATCGACATGTAATGGCTCAGGTTTTTTGTCATGTAGCGTCCACAAGAACTGTTCACCGATAGAATCAGCATCTGTTTCTACGTTGATACGCTTACCGTGATGGCTAAAGTTGTACCAATAGTTAATTAATCCAGGGAACACGGCTAACATGCGATCAATTTTGTCGTGCTGCTCGCTAAAGTCCATCTCTGTTTCAAGATTACCTAACATTGAGCAACCCGTTCGCATAACATCCATCGGATGCGCATCAGAAGGTATTTGTTCGAGAACGGTTTTAAGAGCGGAAGGCAAACTGCGCATAGACTTCAGCTTAGCCTTATAAGCATCAAGCTCGGCTTGATTAGGTAACTTTCCATAAAGCAATAAATAAGCGACCTCTTCGAATTGTGCATTATCAGCCAACTCTTTAATGTCGTAACCACGGTACGTTAAACCTGCACCTGATTGACCAACAGTACATAAGGCCGTTTCACCAGCCGATTGGCCTCGCAGGCCTGCTCCACTCAATTTTTTTGCTTCTGCCATTGTCGTTTCTCCTTCTGTCATCGAACTTTCTCTTATCCGTCGCTCGTGACAGTTTTATCTTTATTGTGTACTTAGTCTGACGCTAAGTGATCTAACTTTAACCTGTGATTCACGCCACCTAAAAAGAGGCGCTATGAACCCCGTAATTATTTGTTTTTACCTTCAGCAAACAGCGCGTCTAATTTTTGCTCAAAGTCGTGATAATTTAAGAAATCGTAAAGTTCCATACGAGTCTGCATGGTATCAATAACCGCTTTTTGATCGCCGTCACGCAGAATAGACTCAAACACATTAAGCGCTGCTTTGTTCGCTGCACGAAATGCCGATAAGGGATACAGCACCATAGTCGCGCCATTCAAAGCCAACTCTTCTTTATTAAACAAAGGCGTTGCACCAAATTCTGTGATATTGGCTAGCAAGTGAGCCCCACCGATACCATCGGCAAACGCTTTATAATCATCTAGCGTATGAACAGCTTCAGCAAATATACCGTCAGCACCCGCCTCCAAACATGCCTGAGCACGCTCAACAGCCGCATCTAACCCTTCCATTTGGAAAGAGTCGGTACGTGCAATAATAAAGAAATCATCATCAGTCTTAGCATCAACTGCCGCTTTAACACGATCGACCATCTCTTCTTTTGATACTATTTCTTTATTAGGACGATGCCCGCAACGCTTTTGTGCAACCTGATCTTCTAAATGCACGGCAGCAGCACCGGCTTTAATCATTTCTTTAACCGCACGGCTAATATTAAAAGCCCCACCCCACCCTGTATCAATATCAACTAGCAAAGGGGTTTCTACCGCACTACTAATGCGTCTAACATCCTCAAGAACATCATTCATTGATGTCATGCCCAGATCGGGTAAACCATAGGATGCATTGGCCACGCCGCCACCCGATAAATAAATAGCTCGATGCCCCACTCGCTCAGCCATCATCGCGTGGTACGCGTTAGTTGTGCCGACAATTTGTAGCGGTTGAGTTTCGGCCAGTGCCTGACGGAATCGAGCACCTGCGCTTTGATTAGCCATGTATTTCCCCTTTAATATTGGATGACAAGTTCAGTTTGTTTTCTATGTTCTGACGCGCTGCGCTGATATGGCGACGCATTAAGAGCTCTGCTAATTCAGGATCTCGTGCTTCAATCGCATCAACAATTTGACGGTGCTCTTTTAAGGCACGCTTAGGCCGAGAGCTTGAAACACTGAATTGGTATCGGTACATGCGGACGAGGTGATACAGGTCACTACCGAGTAGCTCTAATAATTTCTCGTTCTTACTGCCTTGAACAATGCGGTAATGGAAATCAAGATCGCCTTCTTTTTGAAAGTACGATCGTCCATCTAGCTTTTGAACACTGCGCTCGTGTTCATCGAGTAAAGACCGCAAATTAGCGATTTCTTCATCTGACATATACATAGCCGCCATGCGACATGCCATACCTTCTAATGCTTCACGTACATGATAAATTTCGACCAGCTCTTTTACCGACAACTTAACAACACGGGCGCCAACATTAGGCTTACGTTCAATTAAGCGGAGACCTTCTAGACGTCGCATCGCTTCGCGTAGAGGACCACGGCTTATACCGTAGGTACGCGCTAATTCCGGCTCACTAATTTTCTGGCCAGAGGGGATTTCGCCTTTGACAATAGCTGTCACAATTTGAGCACAAACACGATCAGCCAGCGTAATAACTTCTACGGGTAAGTCACGAACATTTGATTTGTCTGTCATAACAGCCTTCTCTTGAGATTGTCGACAATAATAATAGGCAAGTACGATAACGCAGCGAAATCAGAGCGTCAACATACCAAAAGTCTAAGATTGTCTACAGAATAGGATTTTTAGAGCGGATCGATCGTTAGGAAGTGTAAAATCTGAACGCTTCAGCGTTCATTGTTTTAGCGATACTGCGTGGTTTTTGGTAAGGCAAAGAATGGTCAGTACCTGGTACCTTAAAGTAATGCCAATTAGGCAAGCTATTATCGAGATATTGATGGTACTGGTGCATTGCATCGACACTGAGACCTCCAATAAAGCTAGTGACGTCACCCTGAGCGGCAATAAGAGAAGGTCTATCGACCTTATTAATCGTTGCAGTCACGCAATCCAATGCGTTTGCAAAGCCTACCGGACGATGCCCTAAACGAGACATGCTTAACGCCTCAACCTGCGGCGATATCCGACGGTTAGGAGAAATAGTATTCATAAAGGCGAGAATCCCTACCTCCTTATCATTACCCCGCAAGTACTGAGTCGCTTCGCTGTATTTCTGACGTATCTCTACCGTTGCATCCCAAGTAGGACGATCCAATAAAGCAGATTCTAGTAAGAACTGCTTACCCACGCGGCTTGCGTATTTCTGCTTATACAGCATGGCGACCATACCGCCCATAGAATAACCACCAAGATCAAACATCCACCAACCTAAGTAATCGACCAAAGCCGATAAATCAGCGACTAGATCTTCGTCAGAAAAAGCCTCTTCTTCATGATTTAGCGCGCGGGTATCACCCATACCCCGTAGATCCGGTATTAATATTTCCTGCCATTGATCCAACATACGGGCGATATATGACCAAGTATCGATGCCCGCAACGCCTGCGCCGTGCAACAATACCAAACGTCGACCATTAGTAACTTCGGGGTTCTGATAAAGACGATAGGTAATGGATTGATTATTCGCTTTTAAAACCCGCGCCGCCCAACGATCTGCATCATTCATAAAACGATATTTCCCTAAAAAATTGATTGACAGTAAAAAACGAACTTACTGACCGTGAAATAGCATCAGCGTTCTATCAGGTAGTGGCTGTTAAATAAGTGTCGACAATCAATTATACCCTTACCGTATTAATTGTCTTACCAACACACTCGCATACGAGTCAGTATTTACATAAAATACGCCTTCCATCGCTCCCTATATAAGGATTAGCCGTGCCCGGCCAGATTCCACTCAATTACAGCGTAACCAATACGGATTACTTTGAACGAATCCGCCCACTCGGTGGAGCTTGGTTTCTGGACAGCGGAAAACCCGAGAGCGAACGAGGACGCTTCGACATACTCGTAGCTCAGCCCATTTTTCGCTTACGTGCTTCTCGCGGAAAAACAGAGCTACTCAACGGCACAACGAATGAGCCTTGGTCTGTCAGCGAGGTATTAGCTAATTCATACCCCTCGTTAATTTGCTACCTTAATGAACTATGCGAATCAGATATATCAGAGTGCAAACCCCTTACTCTACTCAAAACACTCTATCAGCATATATCAGAAGAAACGGCCACATCTGAAACGGTACCCTTCTATTCTGGATTTCTGGGGTACTTTGGTTACGACCTTGGCCGAACGCTTGAAACGTTACCCAGCACCGCTATAGATGAGCTAAACCTACCCGATATGGACGTAGGCTACTACCAATGGGCTATCATCATTGATCATGAAACCAAAAGCGCCGCACTGACCTGCCATGATAAATACCCGGAAGTAGAACTAGACACACTTGTTCGCCACATTAATACACCGCTAATAAAGGACAAAAAGAACCGCTTTGAGATAACCAAACCCTTTACAAGCAACTTAGCGGAAGAGCAATACCACCAACAATTACACCGTATAGATGAATATATACATGCCGGTGATTGCTACCAGGTCAACTTTGCTCAACGCTTTAAGGGGGAATGCCAAGGCGACCCATGGATGGCCTATAAAGCATTGCGTGCTATTGCACCCACGCCCTTTTCTGCTTACTCCGACACTGATAATGGCGCAATATTAT
>Ga0115007_10000512_pt1 | contig 25672 bp, 20 predicted proteins | sample ArcOceMetagenome_2_FD_87166 | JGI IMG/M metagenome (GOLD analysis project Ga0115007, IMG submission 87166) | Marine eukaryotic phytoplankton communities from Arctic Ocean - Arctic Ocean ARC135M Metagenome | ecosystem: Environmental > Aquatic > Marine > Oceanic | place: Arctic Ocean | collected...
AATATTATTATTAACAGCAACACCTATGTTTAATTCAGCAAGTGAAATTATTTGGATAACAAATTTATTAAATTTAAATGATAAAAGATTTCCGATAAATCAAAATGAGATATTTGATAAAAATTTGGATTTTATAAAAAATTCGAATGATGAAAATATGGGAGAACAATTATTAATACAAAAATTAACAGGTTATGTTAGTTATGTAAGTGGTGAAAATCCTTTTAAATTTCCATTTAAAATATGGCCCTCTTACTATAAAAATGAAAAATCTTTAAAAATTATTACTGAAAAGGGATGGCAATATCCTAAAAAGCAAATAAATGGTGGGGATACACCATCAATATCAATACAATATTTGGATTTAATTGTAACAGAATTAAGTGAAGAACAAAATAAAGGATACGAATATGTTGTTGAAAAAGAAAAAGAAAAATATCCTATACTTAACGATCCAAAATCAGGAATACAATATACTGTTATTGACGGACTTCAACAGTCGTTAAATATTATTTATCCTGTTAGTGATGATGAAATGAGAAAAAATATAGATTCGAAAGCATTATATGGAAAAACAGGATTAGGTCGTACCTTAACTTATGAGATTGATAATAAACAAAAGAATTTTAATTACACAGAAAATGCCTTAAAAAGCTATGGTAGAATTTTAAGCAGCGAAGGAAATGAAAATTCTCCACTAAAAAAATATAGTGCTAAGATATATTCTATTATAAATACTATAAAAAATAGTAAGGGTATTGTATTAATATATTCAAATTACATAAACGGTGGTTGTATTCCAATTGCATTGGCATTAGAAGAAATGGGAATAAGAAGATATGGGGATGCTCAAAAATCATTATTTTCTAATCCTCCGGTTTCAGACTTTAAAATAACAGGAAAATCAGGTAAAAAATTTTCCGGAAAATATGTTATGATAACAGGTGACCCAAATTATTCAGGAGTTTCGTCAAATAAAAATGAATTAAAAGCTTGTACAGATGCAGGAAATGTTGATGGAGAAAAAGTAAAAGTAATTATAATATCAAAAGCCGGAACTGAAGGTTTAGATTTTAAAAATATAAGACAGGTTCATATTTTAGAACCCTGGTTTAATTTAAATAGAGTAGATCAGACAATAGGAAGAGCAGTAAGAAATAAAAGTCATTGTGATTTACCTTTTGAGGAAAGAACAGTTCAAGTCTTTTTATATGGAAGTCAATTACAAAATAAAGATATAGAAGCTATTGATTTATACGTTTATAGATTAGCAGAATATAAATCTATTAAAATAGGGAAAGTAAGTAAAGTTTTAAAAGAAAATGCAGTAGATTGTATTATCAATCAAAATCAAAAACAAATGTTACAAGAAAAATTAAATAAAAAAGTCAAATTATTATTATCAACAAAAGAAGAAATAAATTTTTATATTGGTCATAAAAATAATAGTTTAGCATGTGATTTTATGGAATGCAATTATCAATGTAATTCTGATAATTCTAAAAATAATGAAGCTATTTCTAATACTTCATATAGTAAAGGATTTATAGTTATGAATATAGATAAAATATTAAAACGGATAAAGGATTTATTTAAAGAACATTATGTTTATGAAAAAAATCAATTAATTGATAGAATTCGTGCAGTCAAACCATATTCTAACGAACAAATTTATATGGCTTTTAATATTTTATTAGAAGGTAAACATCACTTACTTACCGATATGATTAATAGAACCGGAAAACTTATAAATATTGGTGATTTTTATTTATTTCAACCAATAAACATAAAAGATAAAAAACTAACTATATTTGAAAGAAAATATCCTAATAAATTCCAACATCAGAGTATTATAATCAAAAATTTTAAAATAGATAAATCATTAAATGATAATTATAATGATAGAATAAATCATCTTACTAAATTAAAAGAAGAATATGAGCAAGCCAGTATTATACCCACGAAAAATTTAAACGCTATAGAAAAAAGGATATGGATTAATAACTCAGCAAACGCTATAGAAAATTTAGTGAAATATAATGAAATGAATAAAGAATTATTACAAGAATTCTGTTTAGAACATCTATTTGATATCAAAAGTATAAACATAAAGTTAAATATAATTAATAATTTAGAAAAAGAGAAAGATTCTGATAATGATTTTATAAAAACATTAACTAAAATAGTAAAGACATATAAAATTGGCGATTTATTATTTTTAGCAGATTATAAAATAAAAGAAAATTCAAAAGAATATTCATCTCCTCCAGGGCAAACATGGAAAATTATGAAAAGTAGATCCAATATAGATGATGATAGTTTCTTCAAATTTGATGAAAAAACTAAAATATGGAAAAATTATGTAGGCGATGATGCTGGTAGAGTATTTTGGAATAAATTTAGAAAACCTGCAAATATTGTAAATAGTACAAAGATTGATATTAATAAAATAAGTAATGAAACTCCTATTGGATTTATGACTATAAAAAGTCAGAGAGATAAAACAATTATATTTAAAACTAAAAATATGATTAAACAAAAGGGAGAGAGAATAAATAGAGGTATTGAATGTACATCGAAAGGAGTGGGGAGACAAACAAGATTAGATAGTATAAATAGTCTAATTATAAATGGTATTAATTATCCTGATGATTGTAAAGAAAAAAAATATATATTAGAAGGGAAAAAAGAAGTTTCAATATTATGGAAAAATAATAAAAAAATAAAAACAAAATCAATAAATAACACTCAATTATGTGTTGAGTTAGAATTTTTATTAAGATATTTAGATAAAATAAAATATAATGGAAAAAAATACTTTTTTTCCACAATAGAAGATGTATTATATGGAAGAATTAGTAAAATAGAGAAAAGTATATTTAAATAAAATTGAAATATAAATAAACAAATTATATTATATTATATATAAATGTCTTCTGCAAAAAAAAAGATAAAATATAAAAAAAAATCACGAAAAGGTATTTTTATGAAAAATATTTTAACGCGTAAAATTATTTTACCTTTTCAAAGTGTTGGAAGTAACATAAAAGAAAATATTATTAAAATATTAGAAAAAGAATCGTATAATAAATGTTCAAAAGAAGGATATATCAAAAATAATTCTATAAATATTTTATCATATTCATCGGGTGTAGTAGAAGAAAACCATGTTGTATTTGATATTTCTTTTGAATGTGATGTATGTCATCCGGTAGAGGGTCAATTAATAAAATGTCAAGTTCAAAATATTACAAGAGCTGGTATTAAAGCAGTTTATGTAAAAGAAAAAAAATCACCTATTATTGTATTTATCGCACGAGACCATCATTATAGTAATGATGGATTTAATAAACTTAAAGAAAATGACAATATTACGATTAAAGTTATAGGTATTAGATATGAATTAAATGATGAATTTATTTCCGTCTTAGGAGAATTAAGACAAAAAATTAAATCTAAATCAAAGGTTACTATTATTGAAGAATAACTTCTTTGATATAATTTATACTTAAACATAATTTTCAGTTTTTTTATATGAATGATTTAAATAATTTAATACTACTTAAAAATCAAATTGAAAATATCGATAAAATTCATCATATTAAAATATTAAACATATTAAAAAATAATAATATAAAATATTCTGAGAATCGTAATGGAATATTTGTAAATATGACTTCCTTTAATTCAGAAAGTATTCAAAGTATTAAAAAAATATTATCTTATATTAAAACTCAGGAAAAACGCTTAATAGATGTTGAAACTATAAAACAAGAACTTAGTAAAGATTATTTTGTAAATGATAATAAAGACAAAAAAAATAATAATATAAATGAATATTCATAAGATTATTAATTCTTTTCATCAATATACGTTTAATACTAATAATATCCAAAAATTATTAGTATGCAAAAAAATAAAAAAATTTGAAAAAATAAATAAAAATATAGTTAAACCTAAATTAATTGAAGTAAAACAGGATGATTTTTTTATACCCAAAGAAAAAGATTTTTTATTTTGGGTGTGGCTAATATTTTTATATGGATTTAGTGAATATGAAATATTAGGTAAAAATACATTTATAACTGAAAAAAAATACAAAATTAATTTTATTGAAAAATTAAGAAATAAAGAGAACAAACATATATTAAAAAAATTAAAAACAAAATTAGCAGAAATCGAGGGTAATTTGGCAAATGAAAATTTATTACATTTAAAAAATTTAGAAACTATGTTAATTATAGATAAATTTAATTTTATTTATATGGATGATAAGGTATATTATGAAAATATTTCATATCCTGGTAATAAAATATTAATAGTAAAATATTTTAAGAAAAATGAAAATTATGGATTATTATTAGATAATAAAAAATTGTACGAATATCGTAATAAACTATTCGTTGTTGATAGCTATATTAAACCTATTAAGGGCATATCTACTTACAAAGCTCAAGGTTTAAGAGATATATGTAAAAAATTAAATATTAATGTTATGAAAACACCAAGTAAAAAAAAAACAAAAAAAGAGTTATATCAATTAATATGTGAAAAAATACAATAAATAAAATTGATTTATATATAAAAATATATTGTTTTATATATAATTATGGCCGATGATGAAAAAACTCCCACCGAACAAATAAGAGAATATATTTCTTTATATTTAGCATCATATAATAGAAATTATAATGGTGATGAATTTGAAATTAAGTTTGGAACTAACACTTATAATCAAATAACTAAAATAGATTTTGATAATATAATACAAAAATTAAAGTCGTTAAATTTTCATTGTTTGAATGATTCTGGAGATTATACATTAAATATAATAAATGAATATGCTGACCCTTTAACAGGTAATATAAAAGATTCTAATATTAGAACGACTATATCGGGTATTAGTAATATTCAAAAATATTGCAAAGAAAATATGATATATGAAGATAAATTACAAAATATTGAATTCTTACAAAAATTTCGAAAAAAACCATCCAGAGATGAACCCGCATTAAGACCTATTGATTTTCGTGATTTTCAATTCAGAGTAAATTATAAAAGTGAAAGAAATTTAACTCCTTCATCTTCAAGTACAAATATTAAACCAGAAATACTCCAATTATTAGATAATTGGAGGGATTCAAGAAAATTATTTAGATTTATAAAAAGATATACATTTGTTCATAAAGATACCGTTAATTATCCATTTAAATTTGATATCAGTATTGTTAAAACAAATAAACAAAGAAAATTACATAATAGAAGAAAAATATTTATAAAAGAATATAGTATTAATGATGCTAATGTATTTAATGAACCTGAAAATTATGAAATTGAAATGGAACTAGTTAATTCTTATGCAAAAGTACCTGAAAATACATTAGATGTTTTACATAATAAAATCAAACGCGGAATTAAATATATTCTATCTGGTTGGCAACAAACTAATTTTCCCGTATCATATAGAAATCAAAGAATTGTATTAGATGAATATATGACTTTAATTCATGGAAAAAAAAATTTACCAAAAAATAAAGACGGTAAATTAAGAAATGCTCATAGTGGAGATTTTATTGGACCTTCTTCGATTAGTCTTGAAATGAGAAATATTATGCCAATTGATGTTGATTCTTCTGCGCCTAATATAAATAAACCATATACTGTTACTGATAAAGCTGATGGAGCAAGAAAATTATTATATATAAACAATGTTGGTAAAATATATTTAATAGATACTAATATGAAAGTACAATTCACTGGTAATATAACAAAACATAAAAATTGTTGTAATACTATTATTGATGGCGAACATGTTTTAAATGATAAAAATGGTAATTTTATAAACCTATTCTTGAGTTTTGATATTTATTTTAAAAATAAAGAAAATACTAAGGGATTTCCTTTTATGCAAATACCTGGAGGTGAATTCAAATATGAAAATAATGATATTCCTAAGGATAAATATAGAGGTAATGAACTTAATAGTTTAATTAATGATTTAGATTCTATTTGTGTAGTTAAAACATACAATACTCCTTTAAATATTAAGATGAAAACATTCTATTCTAATATTGATAGTAATATTTTTCAAGAATGTAAAAAAATATTAGATGGTCAAAAAGAAGGATTATTATTTAATTATGAAACGGATGGTTTAATATTTACTCCCTGTGATAAAAGTGTAGGATCATCAAAAGTAGGTGAAATAACGAAATCAAAAAAAATGAGATGGGATTATTCATTAAAATGGAAACCTCCTGAATTTAATACTATTGATTTTCTTATTAAAACTAAAAAAGATGAAAATAAGCAAGATATTATTGGAAATATATTTACAGATGGTAATAATTTAACAAGTTATGAAAAATTAAATCAATATAAGACTCTTATATTGCATGTTGGATTTGATGAAACTAAGCACGGATTTATTAATCCGTGTGATGATATTTATAATGATAAATTACAATATCATAATAATAAAGCGTCTTATAAGGCTATGCCATTTATACCTTATGAACCCATGCCGTCATATCCTATTCATACTACAAATATTGTATTAAAAAATTTTGGAGGCGATAAAAAATTGTTTACTGAAGATAATAAAACTATATTTGAAGATGATATGGTTGTCGAATTTAGATGGGAACAATCTATGAAAAAAGGTTGGCAATGGATTCCTATTCGAGTAAGATATGATAAAACTTCTGAATATCAAAGAAAAGGTCGAATTACTTGTAATGCTTACACTACTGCTGAGGGTGTTTGGCGTTCAATAAATAAACCTATTACTGAACATATTATTTCTACTGGATTAAATATTCCTGATACATTAGATGATAATATTTATTACGATAGAACTACTAATGAAACTAATACCAAATCTCTTAGAGATTTTCATAATAGATATGTTAAGAGAAATCTTATTAAAAATGTTACCAAAAAAGGAGATACTTTAATTGATATGAGTGTTGGAATGGGTGGTGATTTACAAAAATGGATTGATGCTAAACTATCTTTTGTATTTGGTATTGATTATTCCAAAGATAATATTCAAAATAGATTAAAAGGTGTTTGTGCCAGATATCTCAGAGCTAAAAAAAAATATAGGGTTTTGCCAAAAGCATTATTTATTCAAGGAAATTCTTCATTAAATATCAAATCTGGACTTTGTTGTTTTAGTGAAAAAGGGAAACAAATTATTCAAGCATTAAATGGATTTGGTCCAAAAGATGAAGGTATTCTCGGTTCTGGTGTATATAAACAATATGGTGTTGCCCAAAACGGTTATGATATTATAAGTAATCAGTTTTCCATTCATTACTTCTTTGAAAATAAAAATACCTTTTATAATTTTGTAAGAAACTTAAATGAAAATTGTAAAATTGGTGGATATTTTATTGGAACATGTTATGATGGAAAAAGAGTTTTTCAAAAATTAAAAGAGAAAAACACAGGAGAAAGTATATTTATCTTGAATGAAAATGAAACTAAAATGTGGGATATTAAAAAATTGTATAATCAAAATGAATTTTCTGACGATGAAAACTCGCTCGGATATGCTGTTGATGTTTATCAAGAATCTATTAATAAAACATTCAGAGAATATTTAGTTAATTTTGAATTCTTTACAAGAGTATTAGAAAATTATGGTTTCGTTCCTATTACTACACAAGAAGCTAATTCTATGGGATTTCCTCGAGCAATTGGTTCATTCGAAGATTTATTTGATAATATGATGGATGATATTCATAATAACAAATTAAAAAATTTTAATGTTGGTAAAGCGTATAATCTTACATCAAATGAAAAAATTATCTCATTTCTTAATAATTATTTTATTTATAAAAAAATTAGAAATCCTAATGCAAAAGAAATTACTGATAGTATATTGAATATTCCTGAACAAAAAGAAGAATCAAGTAAATATCAAAATGATGAACTTCAAAAAACTCAAGATAAACCTAAGACAAGACAAGTTAAAAAATATAAGAAAAAATTAAAACTACCAAAATAATATAAATACTAACCTCTTTTAATATATAATATGATATATTATGTATTACCTCAAATTGAGTTTCATATAAAAAATAAAAATTTAAAAATTACATTCAATAAAAATCAATCCAATACTACAAATAAATATAGTTTAAAAAAATATTTATCAAAAATAAAAAGTTTAATTGATAAACATATTAAGCATTGGGATAATGTTAAAAAATTTACAAATTCATATGAATTTATTCATACTAATATTCCTAATCAAAAATTATCTGTTAGTAAAATAAAACCTATTAGTAGAGCTTTTTTTAAATTAATTGAAATTTATAACTCCCACAATATTTTTATAAATAATAATCCTATTAAAACTTTTCATTTGGCTGAAGGTCCTGGTGGATTTATTGAAGCTACTGCATATATAAGAAATAATATAAATGATATTTATTATGGTATGACACTTATTGATAATAATATAAATATTCCTAATTGGAGTAAAGCTGATAATATGATGAAAAAATATCCTAATATTCAAATTGAGTATGGAAAATATCAAAAAGGTGACTTATATAATCATGAAAATTTAATATATTGTAAAAATCAATATAAAAATTCTATGAACGTTATCACTGCTGATGGGGGATTTGATTTTTCTAATGATTACAATAATCAAGAAAAATCTGCATTTAGACTTATATTTACACAAGTTGCTTATGCTATTGCTATGCAAGCTAATGGAGGAACATTTATATTAAAAATTTTTGATATGTTTGAAACTGCAACTTTAGAAATATTATATCTATTAAGTTGTTTTTATAATAAAATTATTATATCTAAACCTAATACCAGTCGTTCTGCTAATTCTGAAAAATATATTGTTTGTAAACATTTTAAATATAATAATACAGATGAAATTACCAACAAATTTATTAATATTTTGAAAATTTTTGAAACATTAGATTTTAAAACATATAGTGTTTTTTCTATTTTAAACGTACCTATACAATCTTATTACAAAACTCAACTATTAGAAGTCAACGCTTGTCTCAGTCATAATCAAATTGATAATATACTTAATACTATCAAAATTATTACTCATAAGGACAAAAAACATGAAAAAATTCAACATTTAAAAAGCATTAATATGCAAAAATGTATGACTTGGTGTATTAATAATAATATACCATTTAATAAATATTTTCAACAAAACAATATTTTTTTAGGGGAAAGACTCAAAAATATAAATAATTTCTAATTATATATATGCCCTTTCACACTGATTTAATGTATGCGTATAATTTAACAAATAAAGTTATAAAAACTTTAGAGAAATTAGAAAAAAAACATAATCCTTATAGAAATAAAACTGTTAAAAGAAGAGGAAAAAAAAGGAAAAATATAACAAGAAAAAATTAAAATATAATTATAATTTATAATGGTAAAATACAGAAAAAGAAAATCGCGTTGCGCTGGTAGAAAAAGAAAATCTTGCACTTCTAAAAAACATAAAAGGAGATGCAAAATGACCAAAAAGGGTAAGAAAAAAAGTCACTGCCGTTCTCGCAGAAATCGCACCAGACGCATGCGTAAAAGAGCCTCCACACTTCTTTCACCCGGTCACCGCCGCACACGCTAATTTATAAAATATATTATTTTTTACGATAATATATTTTAAATACTTATCTTTTTTTGGTTCTACGTTTCTTTCTTTTACGTTTTCTTTTTTTCTTTTTGCCTCCTAAATAAACATTTCTACCAGGGGCGGATATCAAATCTCCCGGATTTTTCCGATTTTCTTTGTTAAAGAGAGTCCCTTCAATTTCCCGCCATTTTAGTTCATCTTGAAATAAACCTAAATTGTCTGCATCTTTATATGTAAAGGGGGTGTCTCTATACACTTTATTAAATATTGCTTTCAATTTAGGTTTCTTTGCGCCATTTGCCTTTTGTTTCTTCATTTTCATTATCGTGGTAAAAAAAATTGGGTCGTTCTTGAGAGCTTCCGCCCTTTCCAATTCTTCCTCATGGTCATAGAGTCTTGGTGTGGGTTTCCCCAACCACGAGAATCCGCCTGTTCTTCTTCTTCTTCTTGTTTTACTTTTACGAGATTTTCTACGTCTTTTTGTGCGACGTGACCTTTTTTTCATTGAACGTGCCATATATATATATATATTACTGATTTATTTTTTCTAAACGTTCTATTAACATTGATAGATTCCCAATGATATTTTATTTTCTCTCTTATTTTTCAACTCCCTTAAAAATTATTTGGAGAGAAATATCACTTTCTCTTTCTCTATAAAAAAAATTAATTAAAGCATTATGTTCTAAAAAAATAAAATCTCAAAAAGTTACTACCTACAAGATTTTTATCCAGTAACAATTTTTTGAACAAACTATTTTGCGAAAATGAAAAATGGACATTTTTAAAATGTCCAAAATTGAAATATAGGATAAGTTTTGTAAAATTAAAGAACCCAAAAATTAGTTTTCAAAGCATCTTGTAGGAAATTATTCATAATATTGGTTTTACTTTTGTGACTGAAAAAAAAATCATGCGATAAGGACTTAAAAATATTTTCTGGACATTATATAAAATGTCCAAAAAATGGAGACCAAAAAGTGTTAAAAGTGTTAAAAGTGTTAAAAAATATTATTGCGAAAATTGTGATTACTCAGCCTCACAAAAATGTCATTATGAAAAACATTTATCAAGTAAAAAACATCAAAAAATGAGTCTCCAAAATGGTGTCCAAATGGTGTCCAAAGTGTCCCAAATGGAGACTTTAGGATTTTTTTGTAAATTTTGTGATAAAAAATATAAGACCAAAGGTGGTATGTATAAACACATTAAAAAGTGTAAATTTAGAGATATGGTTAGCTCAAAAAGTGTTAAAAAGTGCAAAAAAGTGCAAAAAAATAGTTCTATGGATGAGATAGATGATCCATATTTACAAATAGAAACTCTTAAAAATGAAAATCTAAAACTAAAAGTTGAAATTAAAGATGAAAAAATTAAAAGTTTAGAAAAACAAATAGAATATGAAAAGCAAATAACGAAAACATGTATGGAAGTAGCTAAAACTAACGCAACTACTAATAACTATAATAACTGCGGTAATCAAAACATATCCATTAAACTGTTTTTAAATGAAAACTGTAAGGATGCATTGAATTTAACAGATTTTGTTAATAATATTAGAGTAACTTTAGAAGATTTAGCATACACAAAAAATAATGGATTTGTAGATGGGGTTACTAATATAATAAAAAAACAATTAGAAGATTTAAAACCAACAGAAAGACCTATACATTGTACTGATTCCAAAAGATTAAAATTTTATGTAAAAGAAAATGATAAATGGGAGAAAGATGAAAATAATGAAAAATTGGATAATACGATAAGAGATGTAAAGTTTAAACAAACTAAAACGATGACAGAATGGGAAAATCAAAATCCAACGTATAAGGATGATTCTAAACTTATGGATGAATGGCAGGATATATTGGGAAATGTAACGGAAGGACCAGATAATCCCAAAAAAGCAAAAACCGCTTTGAAAAAGAAAATAGCATCTTGTACAGAAATAAAAGATGCTATGGAAAAAATCAGTTAAATTTTTCATTAAGAAGAGCAATAGTAACGTCTTCATTTTTTGAAATGGCTAATATACCCTTAAATCGCCTATTGATTTCAGGAAAAGGAATGTTGACAACAACTCTTTGTCCTTCAGCAATATATTCTTTAAATTTTTTATAAAGTAATTGAACAGGAATATAAGTCATATTTAAATTAAATTGAGTTAATTGAATTAAAATTTCAGTAATTTCACCCTGTCTTTCCTTTTTAGTTCTATATTCAATTTGTTTCTTTTCCCTCTTTACTTTTTTCTTTTTATTATTAATCATATAAAATAACAAAAAGATTAATTTTTAAGTTAGTTGCGCGAGAATCTTGATGGAAATATTAAAGTTCTACTACCACCTCTATTAAATTCTCTATATCTTCTTGTAGTGTTTCTTAAAGTATCAGTATCATCAAAATCTTCAATTTGTATATCATTTTCAACAATAGGTCTTGATGATGATTGATTTCTTCTGCATAAAGGACAATTAGGCGTTTCTCGTAACCAAGTATCTACACAATTTCTATGAAAAATATGATTACACGATAGTACCTTTTTATCAGTATTTTTTATTTTGTCTAAACATATAGAGCATTCTGGTTCTTCTTGATATATTACAACATTTCTATTTACACGTTGAAATATATTACCGTTTATTTGTGATGTAGGAAAAATGTACTGAGGCATACCATCGTCATTTATGTTAGCAGCATCAGCTAATCTGGATTGACCAACTGCCATCATTTTCACAAGTTTTTTTGGAGAAAAACAAAAATTACCAAAATTAGGTAATTTACCAGAAAAGCCATTATCATCGTACTTTTTAATTTCAAAATAATAATTACCGGATGGTAAGTAATTACCATTTTCATCATATACTCCCCTTATTGTGCTAATTGTTGTTTTTATTTTTCTAATTGACATATATTTTATTAAATTATTTTATTTTTGAGCAAATAGTGTTTGTATATAAAATTAATCATAGTAGAAGAAAGATTCTTAACAAAAGGTTTCCCATATTTAACCAAACATTTTTCTAATTTATCTATAGTTTCATTAAGTGGATTGTCAATGGAATTAAATATAACCTTTTTATAATGTTTATTGAAATCTATAAAACAAGAATGAATAGCCAAATTAAAATTTCCATTGTGTAACATATCTTGAAAACTTGGTAAATATTTAATTTTGGATTTTACACATAGTTCTCTTTCTTCAGTAAAATATTTTGCAAAATAATAATAAATAATACTGGGAAATATAAAACAAAGTCCATGATTGTCATGTTCTTGTAAATTAACACCATAATAGTTATGAGTTTCATTCATAGTGTAAATAATATTAGTATCAAGATAATTATTACAATATTTGATAATTGTATTCATAACAACAAAATCTACAGTATTTTTCCCGAAATCATAGTTTTTACATCTTTTTCGTGTAACATATTCCTCAAAATATGTATACTTCTTCATAACATCCCCATGAGAATTCATATAGTATAAATGATATTCATTATTTTTGGGAATCAAAATAGCACAAGTTCCGTGAAAAGCATATTTTTTTTCTTCTTTTCTATCTAAACAATAATTTATTGCATTAATGTTCAAGAAAATTATTTTTTTATTAATACAATCATTTTGAATTTTTTCACAAAGAAACTCTTCTTGAATTTGTATTTCATTATCTTTATAATAATAAGTTAATAAATCTTGTATATTTTCTATATTATTTGTATCTTTACATATTTCCCAAAAATTAATTGTTGTTGTTAGAAAGGATATCTTATTTCTAACAAATTTATTAAAATGTGTAAATTTTAAATTGTGTAATATTTTATTAACATATGAAATATCTGAAGCAACATCCAGTTCGCAACAAGAAGCCTTGTCCAATATATCTTTATAAGTAGCTCTTTTATTTAAACAATCTTCATAGACTATCATTATTGTTGTTATAATAATGATAGTTAAATAGTTTTTATTATTCAATTTTATTATGGAATTACAAAAATTCCAGACATTTTGGCTGTATTATTTAAACCATATGTTGTATTACCAGATATATAATATAAGATATCATTTACGGGTTCATTAGGAACCGTAATTGCAACTGTTCCTACTTCTGTTCCTTGTCCAGTTACACCTGTATTAAACTGATATTCTGTTCCTATAATTCTTTCAGTTTTAATATAAAAAGGATGTCCAGGTGTATTAACTTTAAATATATATGTAATATTATGTTCAAGAGTGAGTTGTACGTTATCTTGGAAATTCTCAGGATATTCTGTAAATCTATATGATTCGTTATTATTATTTATTATTTGGTCAAAAACAACAGACTGGGTAATTGACATTGTGGATGATTCAATGGTTTCTTGTTTATTCAAATCGTCAGTATATTGTATTTGAACCTTAATAGATTTACCTATATCATCATCAATTGGAGTATAATTTGGACTATTTATACCAATATTCGTTGAAGAATTTGTGTCATTTATTCTAATCCATTGATATGTAATTTCTCCATTTATACCATTAGGATCAGTAACATTGGCAGTAAGTAGCTGTCCTTTAGCAAATATACCAGTTACTTCTACTTTTCCATCACCATTAATTTCATTAGTTTCAGAAGACTTAATATTTTCATTAAAATTATTAAAATCTGTGTATTGCGTATTAACTTTAATATTTTTACCAGCATCTTCATCAACCAATATATAAGTATTTTGATTCAATATATTTTGAATAGTAGTTTCAGTAGAACCATCAACTCTTATCCATATATATTGAACATCAGTAAAACCATTATTATCAGTTAAATTAGCAGTTAATACTTCACCAACATGAGTTGTTCCAGTTATAGTTAATGAAGGAGGGGTATTAATAATATTTGTTAAGGCAGATGTTATATTTTCATTAACACCTAAATTATCAGTGTATTGTACATTAACTTTAATATTATTACTTATATCAGTATTAACCACTAAATAATTAGAAGAGTTGTCTCCAATATTTATTTCATTACTACCATCAAATCTTATCCATTGGTAATTAAAATATTTATCAATTATATTAATGTTTCCCCTCATATCAGTATGATTTTTACATCTGTAATATAATGTATTGGGTGCATTTTGAGGAATAGTCCATGTCCAAGTACCATTAGAAATATCGTGCATATCATCACCAGTATTTCCACTATTATGACTTAATCCATCACTATATAAACTTCCATTTAATATATCATCGGTTTGTATTCTTATAGGATGAGTATCTGTAACATCAACACCAATAGTATATGTTTTTCCTCTTTCAAGTGTAATAGTTGGATACAAATTAGAACTAATATCGTTCCATATATAAGCATTATTATATGCATTGTATGATATATCCTGTGTAGTATTTGTTTCAACTGGAATTCCATTAGAATCGGTTACTACAGCAGTTAATAATTCTCCAGGCGAATTAATACCAGAAATATTAATAGTTCCGCTTTGACTAATTTCATTGGTTAATATTGAATTAATATTTTTATTAGAATTATTACTTATATCAGTATATTGTATATTAATTTTGATTTTATTTCCACCATCTTGATTCATGAGTATATAATTATCACTACTATCTCCAACATTAAATTCATTACTATCTGTATCTACTCTAATCCATTGATAAGAAATCATTTCAAAACTATTTATATTAATAATTCCAATCATATTAGTATGATTTTGACACCTATAATATAATGTATTAGGTGTATTTTCATCAATAATTAATGTCCAATTTCCATCTATTTTATTTTCCGCAGCTTGTATGCCTGTTGTACCATCACTATGACTTAATCCATCACTATATAAAGTTCCACTTAAATCAGTAGTTGATTGTAATCTTATAGGATGAGCACTGGTAACATCTATATTAATTGTATAAGTTTTACCTCTTCTTAGAATAATATCGGGATACAATGTTGATATATCATTTTCTAAAATATAAGCGTTATTAGCTATATTATATGATATATCATAAGTTGTTATAGTTTCAGTAAATATACCTTGAATATCATCAAATGTTACGCTTAATTTTTCTCCAACTGTAGTTGTTCCAGTTATATTTACTTTTGTTATATATCTTGTGGTTGTAGAGGTAATGTTTTCAGAAAACCCACCATTATCTGTATATTGTACATTAACTTTGATTTTTTTTCCATAATCAGCAGTAACAAGTGTGTATGTAGGATTAGTAGCACCAGTAATATTTGTTTCAGTTATATTGTTTGCATCTACATCATCAAATCTAATCCATTGATAAGTTGCATCGGTAAAACCATTTAAATCATTAATATTAGATGTAAGTATATTATCCACAGTTTCTTCTCCTGAAATAACAATAGTTCCAAGAGAATTTATAATAGTAGTAGCTTCAGATGTAATATTTTCAATATAACCATTATTATCTGTATATTGTGCATTAATTTTAATAGTTTTATCTGTATCACCATTAACAATAGTATAATTAGATTCATTTAAACCAATATTTGTTTCAGTTTCTCCATCCACCCTAATCCATTGATAAATAATGTCTACTGGAACACCATTAATATCAATTACAGACGCAGTTAGTGTTTGTCCAACAATTTTATTTCCAGTTATTGTAACACTTCCAACTGTATTAATAGATAATGTTTCATTTGATGTTATATTTTCAGAAAACCCAGCATCATCTGTGTATTGTGCATTAACCTTAATAGTTTTACCTATATCGTCGGAAATAATAGTATAATTAGGTTCATTTACACCGATATTTGTTTCCGTATCTCCATCAACTCTAATCCATTGATAAGCAATAGTTGAAGGAACCCCGTTAATATCAGTAATTTTAACTTCCAACAAATTATTTACAATAGCAATACCTGAAATATCTATTGTTCCTATTGTATTTATTGTGTTTGTTTCGCTGGAAAATATATTTTCATCATAATTATGAACATCTGTATATTGTGCATTGACTTTAATTGTATTTCCACTATCAGGAGTTTGAACAACATAAGTTTTTTGATTCAAAATATTTTGAACGATAGTTTCTGTCCCTTCCACAACTCTTATCCAAATATAAGAAATATCAGTAGTACCATTTACATCAGTAACCGTAGAAGTTAAAGTTTGATTAGGGGATAAAGTACCAGCAATTACAATAGAGCCTTGTTTATTTATAGGATTTGTACCGGAAGATGTGATATTTTGAGGATAATCATCCAAATCATTATATGATACATCAACTGTAATAACTGTAATAGCATCTGCATCAACTAATGTATATGTAGAATTTGTGGCATCTGTAATTTTATCATTATCTCTTAACCATTGGTATTCAATAGTTTCTGGTACCCCATTACTATCACTAATAGATGTAGTTAGTGTTTGACCAATAGATGTTAAACCAGAAATTGCGACAATACCTGTTACATCATCTGCGCGATATATAATCGAGGTTTCTCCAGAAGTTATATTTTCATTAAACCCGTTATCATCAGTATATTGTGCATTTATCTTAATGGTATTTCCACTATCATCTCTTTGTAAAATATAATTAGTATTATTCGCATTTAGAATATTAGTTTCAGTACTTCCATCGACTCTAATCCATTGATAGTTAATAGTACCAGATATACCATTAACATCATCTATAGAAGCCGTTAATGTTTCATTTTGTTTAGTAGTTCCGGATATGGTGATAACACCAACATCATTAATAATATTAGAATTCAAAGATGTAATATTTTCATCAAAACCATCTAAATCTTTATATTGAGCATTGACTTTTATAGTTTTCCCGGCGTCATCATTAACAATAGTATATTGATTGTTATTTGTTCCAATATTAGTTTCAGTACTTCCATCAACTCTAATCCATTGATAAGTAATCAAATTTTCATCAATTATATTAATAATGCCACTTATATCAGTATGATTTGTAGAGCGATAATATAATGTATTGGGAGCATTTTCAGGAATAGTCCATGTCCAAGTTCCAGAAGATTTATCTGTTACATCAGCACCAGTAGTATCAGTAGTTCCATCATTATAAGTTATTCCTTCACTATATAATGTTGTTGGGTCTGATTCTAATCTTACAGGATAGCCAGTAACATCTATACCAATAGTATATGTTCTTTTTCTTTCAAGGGTAATAGTTGGAAAGGGATTACCAGGTACATTATTCCAAAAATATTGATTATTTTCATTTAATGATATATCTTGCGTAGTAATTGTTTTTATATTATTTGTATCAGTTACAATAGTAGTTAATATTTGTCCATTAATAGGATTTCCTGATACAACTATAGCACCAGACATATCTATTGTATTTGTTATTTGAGAAGTTAAATTTCCATTATACCCATCTAAATCAGTATATGTTACATTTACTTTAATTTTATTAGAAACATCATCTTCAATGATAGTGTATGTATTAGTATTTGTTCCAATATTTGTTTCAATACTATCATCAACTCTAATCCATTGATAATTAATTTCATTAGGCAATCCATTACTATCACTTACAATAGCAGTTAATGTTCCACCTAATATAGAAAGACCCATATTATTATTAATGGTCCCAGTAATATTATCAGCATTTTCAATAGTAGAAGTTTCATTAGAAACAATATTTTCAAAAAATAAATTATTATCAATATATTGGGCTCTGACCTTAATTGCAAATCCAATATCAGCTTGAACAATTTTATAATTTGTTGAGTTAGTACCAATATTTGTTTCTGTAGTTTCATCAACTCTAATCCACTGATAATCAATATTCAAAGGAATACCATTTATATCAGACACACTTGCTGAAATTGTTTGTTTTTTTTTCATATCTCCAGTAATAGTAATAATACCAAGGGAATTAGTTGAAACAATATTAGATGTTGGTACTGATGATATATCGTGTGTATAATTATCATCATCTGTATATTGAGCTCTAACCTTGATTTTTTTATAGACATCCAATTGAACAAGTTGATATGTTTGATTATTTCCACCAACAATATCGGTTTCAGTATTACCATCAATTCTAATCCATTGATAAGTAATCGTAGTAGATACATAATTTTCATCGGTTACATTGGCGGTTAAAGTAATATCTCTTTTTGCAAGTCCAGATATAGTTACAGTACCTATAATATCAGCAGGTTGAGAAATTATATTAGTTGCTGCAGATGAAATATCAGTATAATACATATCATCATCAGTATATTTAACATTAACAATAATATTTTTAGCAACATCATCATTTACTAACGTATATGTATTATTTGTATTTAATTTTCCTGTAATAGGACTTCCTATATACGAATAAGAGTCTCCATCTTTTCTGGCCCATTGATAAATAATTTCACCAGATATGCCGTTCAAATCGGTAACATTGGCAGTTAACGTTTGTTCCTTTATATTAGTACCAGATATTGAGACGCTCCCAAGAATTTCAACAGGTTGTACAATTGTATCAGTTTCATTTGATGTTATATTATTAATATAGTTATCATCATCAATATATCTTGATTCTACTTTTATCTTTTTACCAACATCATCTATAGTTAATGTATATGAGCTATTTATAGCATCAGGTATGTATACCTGAGACGCATTTGAATAAATTCTACTCCACTTATATTCAATATATGGAGAACTTATTTTATTACCATCTGTGATATTTGTAGTTAATGTTTTACCCTTAACTTTATCACCCAGAATCACAATGTTTCCTTGTTGTTGAGGTGGGAATACAATTATATCAGTAAGGGGTGTAGTTATATTTTCAACAAGATTATTATTATCAGTATATTGAATTTTAACTTTAATTTTATTACCAACATCTCCATGAACTAATTTATATATACCGTTATTTGTATTTGATAATATTATTTCGCTATCATCGGGATAGACCCGTATCCATTGATAAGATACATTTCTAATAGGTTTGTCATCATCGTGATAATTAGCAGATAAATCTTGATTTTTAATAGCTTCTCCAGTTATGGATACAGTTCCTGTGAAATTAGTCTCCGCAATCTCTTTGGTATGATTGGATGTAACAGTTTCAAGATATCCTTGATTATCAACATATTTTATTCTAACTTTAATTTTTGTGGCGACATCAGCATCGACTAATTTATAATTTTGATAAACAGCACCAACAATATCTACATTATTTCTTAACCATTGATATGTAACACCAGACATCGAATAACTATTAGAATCAAAAAGTATAGCATTTAAGAAATTACCTTTTACAGTTACACCACTAATCCTAACAATACCAGTTAAATTAGGATTTCTGTAAATAAAACAGCTTTGTCTTCTTCCATTGAAATTAAACCTTTTACACTTAGGTCTATGAGTTCTCATTTTAGTATTAGGTCCAGATTGTTGATACAATGAGCATAATTCCCCATTAACACAATTATTATAACCATCCTTCGTTATTTGACCCGCTAAGGTAGTATTATATTTTAATTGTAGCAGTCTATTTTTACTGGAAACACTTGAATTTGTTGAAAATCCTTTATTTTTATATTTTCTAACCGCGGTTGGAATTTTTTTTTTATCAAATTTTTGACTGTAAAGACCATCAGGTTTTTGATTATAAATACCACAATTTGAATTATCGACGGTATTATAATTTTGATTATAGACAAAACCATCATTTTTAATTTTATATGAATTAGGGTCATTATTTGATCTAAATTCTGGTATGATTCCTACAGAATGTTGAATATGAGTTTTCCCCATTGATTGCAAATAATTTATATAATCACCCCCATTATTTCTTAATCTAACTCCTGCTTTATTTACTAATCTTGTAATACCATAAGTAGTTTTTTGACAGTTTATATCACAAGTTTTTTCTTTTATAATTTTAACATTTGTAGAACAATCAGTAATACAAGTAAATTGTTTTCTATAATGGTTATAAGGTACTCTGTAAGGTGTAGGTTTATGTCTCGCAGATAATTTTTGTTGTTTTGTTGGTTCACAATTAGTAGTATCACAATTACTTCTATTTGTATTAAGATTTTGAATTTTCCCAGATATAATATTATATCTGGGATTTTCAAATTCAGGTGCAAATCTATTAACAAATCTTCCGCTTAAATCAAAAGAGCCTTCTCCTTGTATAAAATTATCATTTTCACAATTACATATTTCTTTGCTCATTATATAATATTTTATATATTAAAAATATTATATTAACCTACATTAAAAATTGTGGTGGTTTATGATTACAACAAATTCCGCCATTTGGATTAACAGTTGTTTTATGACTAACCGCTCCTCTAACTCTGGCTAAAGCACTGGTTTGTGGATAATTAACCTCAGTATGTCCATCATTAAATAAAGCAACATATTTACGTTGCGTATATTGACTACCATTACCTAATGCAAACATTCCTCTTGGTTTTCCTGCAAAATACACACCATTACAATTACTTCTATCTTCTACTGGACCACTTTGTTTTCCAACTGTACATTTACTTTCACCCTTAATAGTATCATATTTCAATCTATCTATTCTTGAACTTGCATCAACTGCCCCTTGTGTTTTAAATTTATTATTATTAAGTCTGTAAATATTTTGTCCTTTCCCTGAAGAACAGTTATCTATGGCTGTACAAGAACCACCATAACCAGATGTAGTAATAGTATTAGCAGTTGGTTCTTGGGTAGCTAATTTTTTCATATATGTATCTTTTCTTCTATTTTTGATAAGCTCATGATAAGAATAAGAATATTGTTTTTTATTTGCATTCATACCACTGTTTTGTTGTCCAGCAGTATTTGGTTGCATACCACTTCGAATCAATGGTCTTAAAGATCTTGTAGAAATACCAGATGATGCTCTATTTGTATTACCGGTAGGCAGTTTTGTATTTGAAAGAGACCCTTTAGTAGTACAATCGTTATTTGAACAATCCGTATAAGTATCTTTATATATTTCAGTTACTCTCCAACACCTATTATTGGAATTATTTGCATTACAATCCAATTTTTTTCTCCATCCTTTCAAGGGTTGCCTAAAAGGAGCATAATAATTTCTTTGTTCTCTTTGACCAGCTTGGTCTGTTCCAACCCAAAATCCATTTCCATCCTTATTGTTACTACAGTTATTGCTCGAACCACAATATGTAGGTTTAATAGGATTATTAGGCATATTTTTACCAATATATTCTTTTTTTATAAAACTTAAAGTATTTGTTCCTTTTATTCTTCTTTTTAATCCTTCGCGCATTATTTATATTATCAAAAGAAAAAATAACTAAATATTATAATATATGAAACCTAAACTATTTTTAGGAATATTATTAATATTTACAATATTATATCAATTATTTTATCAAAATATAAAAGAAGGAGTTTGTAATTATAATGATGATACAGTTGTTGATAGTAACGGTAATGTAATTAAAAGAAATTCTGTTTCGTGTCAGGAAGCAGGAATTTATACAAATAATAATAATTTAAAAGACGTTGAAACAAAATTAAATGAATTAAAAACTATTGCGGCGAATACTCAAAAAAATATAAACATAAATTCTAACTCAATTAAGAAAAATAAACAAAATGCAATTAGATTAGGTAATGCAGTTGTATCTGATGGTAAAGAAAAAAAAGCAGAAGAGGGAGGACATTGTAAAAAATATCCAAGCGCATGTAAGGATCAAGCGCCTTTTCCGACGCCCATCACAGCAAATGAATATAATAATATATATGGATAAGTAAAAATAATCTATCAATAATATAATATGAAAACATTTATTATATTATTCAATTTTTTACTGTTAACCTTAATTTTATATAATTTTATAAATAGTAAAGTAGTTGAATATTTTTCAGGTTGTTCGGGTAGTAGTAAAAATGCTGTATATAGACAACAATCAAAAACAGATATAATGGCTTCTCAAATAAATAAATTAAAAACGCAATATAACTCATTAAATAAAAAAAATACACAGAATAGAGGTAATATAGGAACAAATAAATCATTAATAAGAAGTCAAGTACAAAAGGTTAAGGGAGGAGCAGATAAAATGGAAAAAGAGTTAGACAATTCAGAGAAAGATTCCGGAGGTGATACAGATTACTCTCTTTCTGGTAGTAAATCTACAGCAAATGTTCATAGTGGAAATCCTGTAAATTCTAAAAATTTTGCTTCTGGTATTAGAAGCTCTAAGAGTGGTTCAAGAAGTTAATCAATAATTACATTTATTAATTCTATTTCATATCCATTATTTAATAATGGATTATGGATAAAAGATAATACTTCTTCTTCATTTTCTGCATTCATATCTCTTATAACTATATTATGATGTTTCAGCAGTTTATAGTGCGAATAAGGTATTAAAAAAGTTAAAACTGTTGAAAAATTATAAAATATTATTTCTAAGTTGTTCCATAAAAAAATATAATACAAAAATACAAAATGTAAGTTGAATATTAAATTGGAATAAAACAATGTTTTCATTTGGTTCCAATAAATATTTTTCCTTTTTATTTTATTACAATTATAATAAAAACGAATACAGAAAAATATAGAAATAAACAAAAAAGTAAAATTATAATAAAAAACCTGAGGTATTAAATCATTTTTTAATAAATCTTGAATTATTATTTCATTTTTTTCTTCGTAGTTAAAATTTAACATTTTAACTAATAAATAATCAGTATTATATTCTATATACCATATTAATAACCCGCCAGAAAATCCAAACATAGATTCGCTAAAATATATTACGGGTAATTTATAACGAGTATCATACAAAAAATTTTCTATTGGATATTTACGAGATATAATATATTCTGCATGACATTCCATACAGATATTCCAGGCTTCGCTATTTCTATTAAAGTTTCTCCAATTTGAAAGACATGATTTATGGACATATGCACTTGTACCTTTACATTTACATGGTGATATTAACGGGTCATCATCAGTGCCTTCATCAAAACATATTCTACATTCTTTATTTTCCTCCGACATATAATATATTAATTATATATATATAATTAATGTATAAAAACGCACGTATGGAAGGATTTGATTTTATGAAGAAGGGGAAAGATAGTATGAAAAAAATGAAAGGAAAAATGGGAGATAAATTTAAAGATGTTAAACCAGAAATACCTAATGGATTTTTTTCAAAAGTTGCAAAAGGAGGATCTAATGTTGGGTCCAGTTTTTTAGGACCTACCCATAACTATGCCAAAGAGATTTTGTCTCCTCAGGAAATGGGTATGAGTCCCACGGGTAGTATGGATTCTATGGCAAAAAATGTTAGTGGAATTATTGCATATACAGATGTTTTAGTTAGTGGTGACAGTAAAGCACAACATAATTCAGAATTTAAGGAAGCATGTGATCCTGGTTCGGGGAAAAATTGTTCCCCTTTAGGAAATAGTTTTTATTTAGAAACAGCTGGTAAATGTAAAGATGAAAAAGGTCAATTACGCAAAAGATATATGTATATTAACAATAAACCCACTGGTTCAATTCCTTTTATATCTGATATTACAGGTAAAAATACCCCAGGATTGAGAGGATTAATTCCAGGAGCTATAGAAAATTTAGGTCAAATAAATCCTGTCAGTATGTTTTCTGCATTTTTACAAGGTGCAAATCCAAAATGTAGTAAATTAGGATTAAAAGCAACAGACGGACAAAACGGTAAATACGTAGCTAACGCAGATATTGCCGATTTAGACCCTTGTTATTGGGACTCTAAAGGGAATCCAAGAAAATCTGGGTCTAAAGATAATTCAGGATGGAACAAATGGGCCCCAGAGGGGAAAAACAAAAAAACAGCAGGTTGTTCAACTAAAGCCGGATTTATTAATATGAATAAACAAATGTTAAATAGTAAAAAACAACCATTATATCAATATGAATTAACCACAAAGGAACCTATCGCGAGAGTTTATAATCTTGTGTTTGGTGGTCTTCTTATTTATTTAATGTATAAAGGTATGGTAAAATCAGGCCAATTGTAATTAAAACCAAATATTTTTTAATGATTCTTGTTGAGCAACCAATGCACCTAATATATAAAATATACTGCCTATTACTAAATGAAATAATTTTGTAGGTTTATATTCTATTTTTAAATATTTCATAATTAATGAATGTGGTGATTCTTCCGATGGAGGATATATTCCCCAAAATATTGCATTTACCATTAATAAAGATGTAATTATAATTCTTAACATATAAATGTATATTAAGAATTTAATTTTATAATTTATCGGCTTTATATTCTACAAGCTATCCAACATGAAATTCCTGCAACTAAAGCTACAATTAACGAACTCGTTAGAATTACTTGTTTATGATGAACTAACATATGCATTATTTGCGATTTAAATGAAAGTTTTGCTGCACCATTAGGTGGTTTTATTTCGTCTTTAGTAGCAAATGGAGAAAGAGCTAAAGATAATGCTACATTTAATATCACAGCAATTGCCGCAGTTTTTAAAAATAAATTTTTTTTATGCATATAATATTAATTTAGATAATATATAAATTCAACGGCGTCTTTTTCTACGAGATTTTCTTCTGCGTTTGGTGCGTCTCTTCTTTCTGCGAGATTTTCTTCTGCGTTTTCCACCGATAACTGAAAATTTTGATAAAGTCTCAGGGCCAGCAGAATTGTGCTTATCCTTGCCCACGACCATTTTTTTCATCCCATCCAACACCTTCGCGCTCCAACCCAACCCGCTCTTAGCGATGGATTTATTGGTTGCAAAGCCATTTTTGATTTTGTCTTGAATATTTACCTCAGGTCCTTGTCCTTGTGTGGAATTCATTATAATATAATGTTATAAAAAAAATTATATTATAAATTAACGGCGGCGGCGGCGTTTTGTGCTGCGGCGACTCTTTCTTCTGCGCTTACGTTTGCTCTTTCTTGCTTTACGGCTCTTTCTTCTGCGTTTTGTGCGGCGTCTTAATCTCTTTTTGGCTCCTCCTACCTGCTTTTGCATTTTTCCAAGCATTCCT
>Ga0115007_10000514_pt1 | contig 25633 bp, 21 predicted proteins | sample ArcOceMetagenome_2_FD_87166 | JGI IMG/M metagenome (GOLD analysis project Ga0115007, IMG submission 87166) | Marine eukaryotic phytoplankton communities from Arctic Ocean - Arctic Ocean ARC135M Metagenome | ecosystem: Environmental > Aquatic > Marine > Oceanic | place: Arctic Ocean | collected...
AGCGGTAAATAATAAGATAAATATAGAGCAGCGAAGGCTGCTTTTTTTGTGTCTGAGATTACACATTTTTAAAGTGATCTGGCTACATCATGGTGCCTTTAAACCAACCCCAGATGCCAAACGAGAAGTTGGGGAATATGTTGATGCCCAAAGCCGATTTGATGAGGTATAAGGTAAGCAAGCCCAGCACCGTGCATACCAGTAGAAATACCGCCAATGAGGCGGCTGTTGCGATACGGGACAGATTTCGTTCGGTGCGACTCAGATCTCGGCGGTTTCGGCCAGCAAGTAGCACGATATAATATCGCCAGCGCCAAAGTTTGAACGTGCCGCGTAAATCTAAGGGGTGTTGGCCCCATTGCCTTGCGCCAAAGGCAACTTTTAAGGCCATTAGCTGCTCTTTGGTGAAGGAGTCTTTCAGATCATCTGGAAGGCGTTCTTTGAGTCCTTTTATAAAAGGGTCGTGCTCCATGAATTGCTCCGGCCTAAACGTTTATGCTTTTTTTGCTTTAATTAGCGGTTATAAGGCTTATCTATCGGCCGGAGTTTTATTTTTTTGATGGTTCTCTGAAGCTCGCGTGTACCCTGTTGCTAAATGAGCCGTAAAGATAAGTCCACAGCGCGGCAATGTTTGGTTAGTGCACCAATAGAAATGTAATCCACACCGGTTTCTGCAATAGGAACTAGGGTTTCGTCAGTAATGTTGCCTGAGGCTTCTAGCTTTGCTCTACCATTGGTGATGGCTACTGCCTCGCGCATTTGATCTAAGGTGAAATTATCGAGCATGATGATATCGGCATCAGCGGCGAGTGCTTCGTTGAGCTGGGCTAATGTTTCTACTTCAATTTCTACTGGCTTGCCGGGTGCGGTTTGTTGCGCTGTTGCTATGGCAGCTTTGATACCGCCGCATGCCATAATGTGATTCTCTTTTATAAGAAAGGCATCGTATAGACCAATACGGTGGTTGTAACAACCGCCGCAGGTAACCGCGTATTTTTGTGCTAAGCGCAAGCCGGGTAGTGTTTTACGGGTATCGAGTAGCTTAACGTTCGTCATTGCTACTTTATCTGCATACTGTTGGCTAATGGTTGCGGTGCCGGATAGTGTTTGTAAAAAGTTAAGGGCAGCGCGTTCGGCTGTTAGCAGGGAGCGGGCAGAACCGGTGGCGGTGAATAATACTTGATCTGGATTGACTTGATCGCCGTCGCTCACTTTCCAGTTGATTACCATGTTTGGGTCAACTTGTTTGAATACTTCGTCTACCCAAGCCGTGCCGCTAATGACGGCTAACTCGCGGGAAATAACGCGTGCTGTAGCTTGTTCGTCTGCTGGAATCAGTTGTGCGGTTATGTCACCGTTGCCGATATCTTCGTGCAAGGCTGTTGTTACGTTATGTTCGATAGTTGGGCGCAATGCTTCGAGTGTTAACATAATGTTCCGCTTCAATTCCGTTAGCTGACTGGGTGTCTGGTATGCGAGCTTAGGTTGTTTCAATGCCTAAAAAAGAGTGCATCTTGAGTGAGGCGTTAAGCTGACGCAGCGTTACTGATATGATGTCATTTTAACGGATTCAGTCAGCCACGAGTAGTTAGCTGTGATAAATAATAATGATACCAAAACCAAGGTAAACGAAGATGGCCATTGTCTTACCTCTATTTGTGATGGCGTAGTGGTCGGGGCACGATGGGTCTTTTCTCCTAATTATAATGCCCGTCCTCCAGTGGCCGATATTGATTTGCTGGTGATTCATAACATTAGTTTACCGCCTGCTGAGTTTGAGAATGGGTGTGTAGAGGCGTTTTTTCAAAACTGCTTACCGGCTGAACAACATCCATATTTTGCAGAGATTGCGCATTTACAGGTATCCGCACATCTATTCATAGCGCGTTCTGGAGTGGTCACTCAGTTTGTGAATTTGAATGATCGAGCGTGGCATGCCGGTGTTTCGTGTTTTGACGGTGTGGTTGCGTGTAATGATTTTTCGATTGGTATTGAGCTGGAAGGGACCGATGATATGCCCTTTACTGACGAGCAATATGTCAGTCTATCAAGGCTCACGCAGCTGATTCAGCAGGCATACCCAATGATTTCTCCTCATCGTATTGTTGGGCATAGTGATATTGCGCCCGGCCGAAAAACAGATCCGGGTCCTTGTTTCGACTGGCCTCGTTACAAAGCTGCCTTAAAAAATTGAGTCCACGCAGGTAATTGTTCTTTTTATCTCAAAATGTTGATTGATAACTACAACTGATAATCATTTTTATTTATTATGTGGTTATAAATCTGACACACGGTTGTATTGCATGTCTTTGTTATCGGTTGAATCACTTGCTTGTGCTTATGGTAGTCACCCTATCGTTGATGATGTGACTTTCACGCTAAATGAGGGCGACATTGCATGTTTGCTCGGGCCTAGTGGCTGTGGCAAAACAACTATATTAAGGGCGCTTGCCGGCTTTAATGATGTGTCAGCTGGTTGTATTCAGATGAAGGGCGCGGTTATCTCTGCGCCTCATCACACGGTTTCACCTGAAAAACGCAACATGGGTATGGTTTTTCAGGATTATGCATTATTTCCGCATTTGACAGTGGCTGAAAATATCGCTTTTGGTTTACGTCACTTATCATCGACTAAACGCCGTGAAACGGTGAAGTCGGTACTTACCTTGGTGCGTTTACCTGACCTTTCGCAGCGTTTCCCGCATGAGCTTTCTGGCGGCCAGCAGCAGCGAGTGGCATTAGCGCGGGCACTGGCTCCGCAGCCTTCCTTATTATTAATGGATGAGCCGTTTTCGAACCTAGATACCGAGATGCGAAAAGCGTTATCAGTTGAAGTGCGTGACATTATTAAAGAGCAGGGGTTGTCTGCGATTATGGTGACGCATGATCAGGACGAGGCGTTTGTCGTGAGCGATGTCGTTGGAGTGCTGTCGGACGGTCGTTTGCAGCAATGGGGTAGTGCGGAATCTTTGTATTATCGTCCAGAAAACTTAACCGTTGCTCGCTTTGTTGGAGAGGGTGAGTTATTTGAAGCACGTTGTGTGTCTAATGATGCGTTTGAAACCGAATTAGGCGTTTTGTCGGTAGCTAATAATGAGAGCTGCCCGGTTGAGCAACGTATTCACTTGTTTGTTCGCCCGTGTGATATTAAACCGATTATTTCTGTTGATGCTCAGACAGCTGCGACCATTATGTCTCGTGAGTTTATGGGTGATACCGTGCGTTTTCGTTTGGCGCTGCCGAGTGGGCGAGTGATTACATCCGTAAACTATGAGCACCTAAGCTTTAAGCCAGGTGATCAGGTAGGCATTTCGGTAACAACGGCTAACCCCATCTTATTTGCCTAGTATCTATTGTGGCTTTTCTGAGGTAATGGATCGGCTGCTCGTAATGGATCGGCTCAAGAGAATGACAGGAATTATTCCTACCGCAACAATTAATAGTGCCGCTAATGCGCACTGTTCTAAGCGTTGATCAGACGCGTACTGATATACGAAGGTTGCCAGCGTATCGTAGTTGAACGGTCGCAATATTAGCGTGGCCGGTAGTTCCTTCATGCAGTCAACGAACACAACTAATAGTGAGGTTAACAAACCGCCTTTGATTAAAGGTAGGTGAACACGTAATAGCGTCCCCATGGGCGTCATTCCAAGTGAGCGCGATGCCATATCCATTGAGGGTGTTACCTTATCCAGCGAGCTGCTGACAGCCCCTGTTGAAACTGCTAGGAAGCGTACGCAATACGCAAAGATGACGGCAAAAATTGTCCCGCTGAGTAGTAAGCCGGTTGAAAAATCGAAGTGGCTGCGCATAAAAGCATCGACACTATTATCAAAACGCGCGAGTGGTACAAGTACCCCCAAGGCTAGAACAGCGCCGGGTAATGCGTAACCTAAACTAGAAAAATTAATCGCTAGCTTGAGTGAACGTTTATGTGGGTTAAGGCGCTTGGCATAACCCAGTAAAACAGCAATGACTAAGCAGGCGAATGAAGCTGAAATGGCCAGTGTGAAACTGTGTAGAGCATGGCTTTGGAAATCAGCTGTATAAAACTGCTTGGTATAATTGAGAGAGTAAAAGAGCAATAAACCGACCGGGATTAGAAAGCCTGCTAAAAGCGGTATGAAGCAAGCGATGAAGGCCAGTGCGGCTTTGGCGCCTGTTAGTGAGTAGGTTTCAAGTGCTTTAAAGCGATCGTGATTATGGAATTGCTGTTGCTTATGGCGGCTCATGCGTTCGCCAACGATAAGGAAGACGACAAAGATCATCATCAGTGAGGCGATCTGAGCGGCACCTCCTAAATTGCCCATATTAAGCCACGTATCAAAGATCCCTGCGCTTAAGCTTTTAACCGCAAAGAAGTCGACCGTACCAAAATCATTGAGCGTTTCCATGGATACCAGTGATAACCCGACGGCGATACTCGGTCGTGCAATGGGTAAGGAAATACGGAAAAAGCTTTGCAGCGGGCTGCAACCGAGTAAGCGGCTTGCATCTTTAAGGCTAGACGATTGCTCCAAAAATGCAGCACGGCACATGAGATAAATGTAAGGGTATAACACTAAGGTAAGCATGCTAATGGCGCCGCCTAGGGAGCGGATTTCAGGAAACCAATAATCGCGTGGGGTGTGCCAGCCAAAGAGTTCGCGCAAAAAGCCTTGTACAGGCCCCGAATATTCTAAAATATCGGTATATACATAGGCAATTACATAGGCGGGTACTGCGAAGGGTAGTAATAACGCCCACTCGAACAGTCGCCTGCCGGGGAACTGACACATAGTCACCAACCAAGCTGTACCGACACCCACTATGACAGAGAGGGCGCCAACGCCTATTAATAGCTGAAGCGTGGTTGTTATGTAGACCGGTAAAACGGTGTCGTATAAGTGCTTCCAGATATTCTCTTCTGGAAAGAGGGCAAGATAAAATACAGATATAATCGGCAAAGCGACAATAAGGGCAATAGCCCAGCTACTAACGAGCCAGCTGTTAGTGTTTTTTTTAGCGAGAGGAGTGCTTTGCATGGGGACTCTTAAACAGCAAAATCAGAACGACAAAAAACGGTAGCCAAGAGACTACCGTTTGTAGTGATATTTGTCGATTAAATGGGCTTAATCAGTTATCAAAACCCACTTTATCAACGAGTTTGGCTGCGTCTTTACGTAGCGCACCCACTTCAGTCAAATTGATTTCATCACCTTTAAAGTCACCCATGTACTTATTGATGATATCAGAGCGCTTTGTTTTAGGACGCACCGGGAATTCGAAATTCGCATTAGCGTAGAGGTATTGGGCATCACGCTCAGTTAAGAACTCGATTAGTTCAAGTGCTTCTTTTGGGTGAGGTGCATATTTAGCAATAGACGCGCCCGAAATGTTCATGTGCGCACCACGGCTCTCTTGGTTAGGGAATACTAGATTGATGGCTTCTGCCCAAGTTTTCTGTTCTGGTTCTTCTTCGTTGGTTAGCATGTGGCCGAAGTAGTAAGAGTTACCTAGGGCAACATCGCAAATACCTTCTTTAATCGCTTTGGCTTGAGCGCGGTCGTTACCTTGCGGTTTTTGGCCTAGATTATCTTTAACACCGCGTAGCCATGTTTCGGTAGCTGCTTCGCCGTCGTGAGCAATCATGCTGGCAATCAATGAAATGTTGTAGGTGTGCTTGCCGCTACGAGTGCAGACACGGCCTTTCCATTTAGGATCAGCTAAGTCTTCGTACGTTTTGATTTCGCCAGGCTTTACGCGCTCTTTAGACGTATAGATAACGCGAGCACGTGAGGTAAGACCAATCCAACGGTTTTCTGGGTCTTGGAAGTGTTCTGGAACGTTACGCTCAATCGTAGCGCTATCGATTGTTGCGAATAGACCTTTCTCCGCACCATCATACATAGGGCCAATATCAGGCGTTAACATCACATCGGCTGGTGAGTGCCGGCCTTCTTGTTCTAATCGTTCTAATAGACCTTTATTAGAGTAAACGATATTTACTTTAATGCCGGTTTTGTTCGTAAAAGCCTGTAGTAAGGGATCAACTAAAAACTGTTGGCGATATGAGTAAACATTGACTTCACCCTCAGCATGAGCAGGCGCGAACGAGAAAGCTGAAGTTACTGTGGCTAAAGTGAGTAGAGTTTTACGCAGCATATGCACTAACCTATTATCTGTTTATCGTAGGCGGTAATTATTCAGGGATGCATTCTTAATGTCAATGTACATGAGATTTATTATCAATTGCGTTTAGTTAGGTCAACCTTGTGACTAAATGATAGGGAAGAGTCGCGATAAAAGAGCAGGGACTGCGGTTTCTACTCGCAGAATGCGTTGTCCAATATCGATCGCTTGCATGCCTGATTCCTGCAGTTTAGCTATTTCATAGGGAATAAACCCGCCTTCAGGACCTATCGCTAGTACGCTCGGTTCTAGCGAGCTAGCAGGGCAGGGTTGGGCATCATATGGGTGGGCGACCATAGCTCTTTTAGTGTGGCAAAGTGCAGGGAGCTCATCTTCAACAAACGGTTTAAAGCGCTTACGTAGATGAATATTTGGTAGAGCTGTATCTATGCTTTGCTCTAGTCCCAGAATAAGTTGCTCGTGTAATGCCTCGGGCTGTAAAAAAGGTGTTGACCAATAGCTTTTATCAACGCGGTAGCTATGGATTAAATACAGCTCTTTAACGCCAAGCATGCTGATGGTGCTTATAATGCGTCGCATCATCTTGGGTCGAGGTAGAGCAACGATTAAGGTGAGCGGTAAAGGGGCAGGAGGGGAGGTGTTTAATGTGATCTCAAGTAAGGCTTCTTCATTGTTGATCGTTATAACCTTGCCTTGACCTAGTTGGTTGTTCAGTTTTCCGACCCGAAAAATAGCGTTTTGCTCTGCTTTATTCACTGTGAGTAAATGCTCAAGCCTGCGACCAGTAAGCCGTACGCGCGTTGTGGTTCCAGTAGTGGCGACTATATCTTGATCTGAAAAAATAATGAGATTCATGAAGGTTTGTTTCTTTGCAAAATATTCTTTCTATTATGACGGTTTTTCTTTTTATTATCTGCCGTTAGGATGGCAGTCCCTTTTTAGAAGATAGAGTTATGTCGAGTTCTGATTTACTAAGTACTCCAGTGCGATCTACTTTGATACGTATGACGCTTCCTATGATGCTGGGGATCGTTAGTCTTATGCTATTCAATGTAGCGGATATCTACTTTGTGGGGCAGCTAGGTACGACTCAAATGGCGGCCTTGGCATTTACTTTTCCGGTGACGTTTTCAATAGTCAGTTTAGCTATCGGCTTTGGTATTGGCACATCGGCTATCTTAGCTCGATTGATTGGTAGCGGTGACCATAAAGAGGCCGCTGTATTAGCGACTGATAATTTACTGATGACGTTGCTTGTTGTGTTGTTAGTCAGTGTCGTTACCTACGCTTATATGGATGTCATCTTTACCCTGCTAGGGGCGGATGCTGAGCAGCTACTTTTTATTCAAGAGTATATGAATATTTGGTGGTTTGGCGCGGCCTTTATGGTGACGAATATGGTGGCCAATAGCAGTTTGCGTGCGCAGGGCGATACAAAAACACCGGGCATTATTATGGCGCTATCATCTTTGTTAAATATAATTTTAGATCCTGTTCTGATATTCGGGTGGGGACCAGTACCTGCTATGGGGATTGCTGGTGCTTCGTTGGCGAGTGTTATTTCATGGGGTTGTGTCTTTTTGGTGCTTATTGTTCTGCTTTATAAAAAGTACCAATTAATTGTTTTAATAAAGCCCGACCTAGGACGGATAATTAGGCACTGGACGCGCGTGATGAAAATAGGCTTTCCGGCTGCTTTATCGAATATCTTAACTCCCATCGCTGGTGGCTTTTTAACGGCGATGGTGTCGAGTCACGGCCCTGAAGCTGTCGCTGCTTTTGGTGTCGGTAATCGTTTAGAGTCTTTATCCTTATTGTTATGCCTCGCTTTATCTATGACCTTGCCGCCGTTTGTTAGCCAAAACTTAGGAGCGGGGCAGTTTCAGCGGGTAAAAGTGGCTTATTATGGTGCGGTAAAGTTTGCCTTAGTTTGGCAGTTATGTGTTTTTGCAGCGCTGCTGCTTAATCGAGATGCAATCGTTGGTGTTTTTACTGAAACCGATGCTGTGAAAGTACCATTATTGATGTGGTTGTCTATCGTGCCTTTAGGCTTCGGGATGCAGGCAGTGATCTTTTTGAGTGCATCAACCCTGAATGCTCTTCATCAGCCACTGCGGGCGTTACGCATTAGTTTAATACGCTTGTTTGTTTTCTTTATACCCCTTGCTTGGGGGGCTAATATGCTGTTAGGTTTACAGGCAATGTTTATTGCTTTTGTCATAGCGAATACATGCGCTGCATCAGTTGCTTTTTATTTAGTAAGGCGACAATTGAAAAGAGAGCTTGATTCTGTTCGCTGATTAAGCATAAATTGAATAGACATTAAGCTTTCATAAATTAGTTGTATGATTCAGATCAAACATCGTGTTTATGAAGCTCAAGCTCCACAGAGAGCTAGCTATAATGCTCCATTATTTTTGCATCTACGCTTAATTGAGTGGATGAGTAAGAGGCAATAAAACCCGTCAAGTTAGAACGGGTCTGATACAAAAAAATTAATAATTCAGTATCACTACAAAAACTGAAATGGAAAATGGGGATGTGAAAATGAGTAAACGAGTTGCTCTAGTAACAGGTGGTACGGGTGGTTTAGGTGCTGCGATTTGTCGTTCATTAGTTGATAAAGGCTTTACTGTAGTCGCGGGTTATAACAGTGGTGGAAATCACGAAAAAGCAAAAGCGTGGCAAGAAGCGCAACGAGCTGATGGTTACGATATTTTAGTGGCTTATGGTGATGTTACTAACGATAAGTCATGTGAATCGTGTATCCAAGCTGTGGAAGAAATGACAGGTGGTAACATTGATGTCTTGATCAACAATGCGGGTATTACTCGTGATGGTCAGTTCAAAAAAATGACTTGGGAGCAATGGGATGAGGTGATGAGTGCTAACCTTGATTCAATGTTCCATATGACACGCCTTGTTATCAACCCAATGATTGAAAAGGGTTTTGGTCGTATTATTAATATCTCATCGGTTAATGCTCAAAAAGGCCAATTTGGTCAGTGTAACTATTCTGCAGCAAAAGCAGGTATTCACGGTTTCACTAAAGCATTAGCGCAAGAAGTTGCGGCTAAAGGTGTAACAGTTAACACGGTATCACCTGGTTATATTATGACACCTATGGTGGCTCAAATAGCAGAAGAGGTTCAAAATAAAATCTGTTCTACTATCCCTGTGAAGCGCTTTGGGACACCTGAAGAAATCGGCCGCATTGTTACCTTCTTAGCTGAAGATGAGTCTGGTTATATCACGGGTGCTGATATGTCGATCAACGGTGGTTTACATATGCACTAAGCTTCATTCGAAGCTAATAAAAAAGCCTGCTGATTGCAGGCTTTTTACGTTGTGTATTACTCTACTAAGATTAACAGGCTGTTGTTGCCACTATTCCGCAGCTAGCCCGTCAAATATAGCACTGGTTAGGGTTTCGAAGCGTTCGTACAACGTATCAAAGGTTTGATTGAACGCAACGGTAGACCACTCAAGTTCGAGGAAACGGATATCGAGTAATGTCGTTTTTTGCAGTGGCTGATCAAGTACTTGTTGCAGCCGTTGCATTTGATATTCCATACGCAAGGCTTGATCAGATTCCGGCGTGCTAAGACCTAGAGCAATTTCAAGACGAATACAGAGCTCACGCAGTGAACGATCACTTTGCGCCCACAATAAATCATCGATATCGTTAGTCGATGACTGAGATAAGGCTTCTAGTGCGGTATGACGAGCTTTCAGTGCCGCAGTCAAGTTGTCAGGAAGACCTGAGCTGCAGCTGTTTATATCCGTTGTGACAGCGGTTAGCTCGGTGTTTGAAAGAATCTGTTCTTCCCGTGTATCCAGTTCTTTTGCTAGCGCGAGAAAAGCCTGTGTGCTAGCCAGTGTTTCTAAGCGCTCTAGCTGTAATAGTTGAGCGTCAAGAGGCTGGACAGCTTTACGAAATTGCTCGCTGTCCCGGTGTGGGATTGCAGGAACAGTCTCAATAATATTATTGCCTAGATCGCGTGCTATTAATGCTTGTTGCAGTGCGTTGGGTTTAACCGTAAAACTATGTAACGTATGAATGTGTGTTAGTAATTCCGTTCTGGGGTTAATCGCATTGCGTTGTTCTAATTGGTGGTCATTTAAGCGCGCGAAAATAGTGTCGCACTCAATGCGGAAACGTTTCCAAAGTTTGCGCTCTTGGCTATGGAACGTCGGGCCAGCATCTTTCCATTGATCTTGGAGCAGCTTTGCTTGGTCTGCCGCCGCTTTAGGATCATCACTTGAGATTAACGTGTTGGCTTCTGCGATAATGGTCTCTTTGAGTTTTAAAGCTGTCTCTTTTATTTCTTTAAATCGAGACTCGGTTGCAACGATCAATTGGTTGAACTGTAATTGGATTTGTTGTCCTGGGTTGCGGTCAACAGGGATAAAGCGGCGCCATTCACGTTTGGCGGCAGTAATGACGGTTTCGATATCGCGCCAATGCGTTATTTCCCAATCAACTTGGGCTAGATATTGAGTGACCTCTGCCACAATCATTTCTCGTTGTGACAAGTTATAAGCGCGTAGCTCTCGTTGTTGAGTAAAGTAGCTTTCGCACGGTTCATAAGCTAAATCAGAGGCTGCTTTGAAGCGCTTCCATAGGAGCGCTGAGTGTACAGGGTCGGTAGAATCGAGCAGTTTCCATTGCTGTTGTAATTGCTTAATTCTCTGTGATTTATCCGGCGCTGGCATTTCATCTTGAGCGGCCAGTTGTTCCATTTCTTCGCAAAGCTGCTCTTTTTTGGGGGTAACAGCATAACCTTGCCAATCTTTAAGCTCTTGTAATTGCAAGCTTAGCAGGCGGAATTGCTGTTCATGAGCGTTTGTTAGTTTGTGTTGATGTGCCTTAAGCAGCTCATTAATTTTCTTGGTGGTTTTATCGGCTTGTTTTGCTTCGCCAGCCTTGATGCTGTTGTTTAGCTCATTTAGCCTCTGCTGTATTTGCTGTTGAGCAGCCGCTTTCTGCTGGCTGTTTTCTCTCAATAGACTATTAACTTGCACTAGGGCGCTGTTAAGCAGCCTAACGGCGTCGGGAGCCTCATCATTTTCCGGCCAGTTAAGCTGATCGAGGGCTTTGGTTAACGCAGGCTTGAGTGCTTTTAGTGCTCGGTTATCCAACCCTGTTAGCTCGGGCGCTAACAGCATTTCTACACTCTGCTGCGCATCGCGTATTTTATCTTCTCGTGACGCAAGGTGAGAGAAGTAGCTGCTGAGTGGTTGAGATGCACGTGCGAATGCCGCTTTTTGCTCATTCGATACAGCGGTAAGCGCTGACCATGCTTGTTGGATGTGTCCCCATTCGCTTTCGTCAGCTGATGCATTGGTATCGTTTGTGCGTTCAAGAAGCGTGTTTTGCTGCTGAAGCAGCTGAGTCGCTAATTGCTTTTCTTGTGCTTTGCGTTCAGCTTCGCGCCGTTCGGCGTCCAGAACTGCGTTATGCTCCTGAATACGTTGTTGGCTATGTTGTGATGCCTGTTCGAATATCTCACGTAGGGTATTAATGGCAATGACCGGTAAATCTTCAGCGAGTTGATGCCATGCGCTTAACAGGGATTCATGTTTAGGAGGGTAAAGAGGGAACCATTTGCCCGTACTGAGTTGTTGCATTTGGCTGCAAATGTCCTGGGCTAGCTCTACTTGCTGCTTAGTGAACTTTTCGTGTTCCTTAAGCGCGCTTTGCTTGTCGCGCATAATTTTGTGAATTGCTTTATCGCTCTGGCGTGTTTCTTTAAGCAAGGTATCGATATGCGTGGGCGATGTGATTTTTATAGCTGCTTCTTTACGAAGCTGTATCGGTGCAGTCGATAGGGTTATTTGCAAAAGTTGATCGTTGTCGGCAAGGTTTAGATGATCATGAAGTAAAGCGCCATGGCCGCTAAGGCAGACGATTTGGAATGCGCGCGCGTTTTTACCGCTATTTATTAGCTTGTCGAAAGCTGATGTTGGGTTGTTAGCTTGCCCCAACTGCTGGATTAGCTGATGCTCGATCGCGGATAAATGTGTCTGCTGCTCATTCAATAAATTGATGAGTTGATCAATGTCGGTAATTTTGCCGGCGGCAATCACGCGTACATCCGCTTCGGGATCTTCGGTCGCTAATTGCGTTAGTATCTCAATGTGAGCCGGGTTGTCTTCACGTAATTTACGCGCTGCAGCTGCGCGTACACTTGGATCGGCATGTTGCCATTTAGGTCTAAAAAACTTCGATAACATCAACGTTTACTTGTTCTACGAGCTGGCTGTAAATCATCCAGCAAAATGTGGGTGGCCCATTCTAGCGGTCTTGTCGTGCAATTTTAAGGCTTGACAGTTGCTTTTTGGCTACTGTTCTACAATTGATACATCACCATCGGCATAAAACCATTGATCACCTTGCCGATAAAAGCGCGAACGTTCATGCAAAACACCGCCTTCACCATCGGCAATGAAGTAGGCCTTGAATTCTACTTCGCCTGTGGAATCACCTTTAAGCCCATCTACGCAGTTAATGATTTTTAAACCACACCAGTGCGTATTTTTTACCTGCTCAGTAATGATGGCGTAATCATCATCCTTACGCATATTTGGCGCGGTTGTCGCTATTAAGTAATCGACAGTGCCCAGCGCGAAAGCGGTGTAACGACTGCGCATTAGGGAGACAGCGGTCGGCGCTGATTGTGCACCTTCTATATAAGGTTTGCAGCAACTATTGAATGCTTTCTTTGAACCGCAAGGGCAGGATTGGTCAGTTGAAGGTGTCGTCAACATGAGACTTAGGTTCCTTTCTTATAGGTATTGCAGGGTACTTGACGCTGCAGACTCAGCATCCAGACTTTAAGAGCTAAGCCGTTATCCGTATTATAGCCTGCTCAACTTAGTTTTTTCATGGAATATCCGTTATGACACCACCGCTTACTTTTTTCTGGCATGACTATGAAACCTTTGGAGCGGATCCAAAGCGTGATCGTCCCGTGCAGTTTGCCGGTGTGCGTACCGATGCGGATTTCAACATCATTGAAGAACCCATCATGTTGTACTGCAAGCCAGCGGATGACGTGTTGCCCAACCCTGATGCGTGTTTGATCACAGGAATAACGCCGCAACATGCTATCCGAGAGGGTGTATGCGAAGCGGAGTTTATAAAGGTGGTTCATGAGGAGTTAGCACGCCCAGGGACGTGCGGAGTGGGATATAATAGTATTCGTTTTGATGACGAAGTTACCCGCTATACTTTATATCGTAACTTTTATGACCCTTATGCACGTGAGTGGCAAAACCATTGCTCGCGTTGGGATATTATCGACATGTTGCGTTTAACGCGTGCGTTGCGGCCTGATGGTATCGTTTGGCCAACCTATGAAGATGGTTCGCCTAGCTTGAGATTAGAAGATTTAACAAAAGCGAATGGCATTGATCATGGACACGCGCATGATGCCCTATCGGATGTATACGCAACCATTGGTATGGCCAAATTAGTTAAAGATAAGCAGCCGAAACTGTATGAGTTTGTAATGGCAAACCGGACGAAAGCTGCTGCTCAGCGCTTGCTGGATATCACGTCGATGAAGCCGGTATTACATGTATCTTCTCGCTATCCGGCGGAGCTTGGTAATTTAGCGGTTGTAGCGCCGTTGGCTGGACATCCGGTTAATCGCAACAGTACGCTTGTGTGGGATTTGCGTGTAGATCCGACGCCTCTATTCGAATTGCCGGTGGATGAAATAAAACGCTTAATGTACCTGCCTGCTGATCAGCGCCGCGACAATGATCCTAAAATTGCACTGAAGCAAGTACATGCGAATAAAAGTCCCATTTTAGCGCCTGCCGGTATGTTGAATACAGAGGAAGCCGCTAGATTCCAAATAATAGGGGATCAATGCCGCACGCATCTGACCATGTTGCGAGGTTTTGCTGATCTTAAATCGAAACTGGTCGCTATTATGACTGATGATGGTATGGAATCAGATGGTGATCCAGATCACATGCTTTATGGTGCTGGTTTCTTTAGTGATGTTGATAAACAAGCAATGGTGCAAATTCGTGAAGCGCACCCTGAAGACATAGCGGATTTATCGTTAGCGTTTCAAGACCCTCGATTAGAAGAGATGTTGTTCCGTTATCGGGCGCGAAATTACCCCTATACATTGAGTAGCGATGAGCAAGTGCAATGGGAGCAGTACCGAACGGACAAACTAATGAAAGCTGATAAGCGCAAGTTTATGACGATGAAAGCTTTTTATGAGCGTTTGAATGCGCTTTATGAGTCTCCTGAGTTGGAGCACTCTAAGCGTGAGTTGTTAGAAGAGTTAGCCATTTATGCTGAATCTATTATTCCAATGGACGATATGTTTTAGGTGGGATACGTAAACTAATCCGGGTAATTGAGGGGAGGTTGAGACAATGCGAAAAGTAGAATTACACGATGGTATGACTACTGTGTGGTTACGTTGCCTTTTAATCACCGCTACCTCTGTAGTCTCTGTCGATAATGTCTATGCCGTTGATGAACCCATGCCTTACACTTTAATTGTGCCCAGTGGCTATTCTGAAGGAACGGACAGTGGTGCGACGGCTTATACGCGCAAGCGCCGCGGTGATTATGACAATGAACCAATGACGGTGATAGAGCCTTATGATCGACCTTCAGATTTACCACCGCCTACGATTATAGCGCCTTCTTCATTACCTGCCGTTTTTGAGTTTACAGCTGGAAAGGTCGCCAGAAAATCTGACCTTAAGGGTGAGGATGCGGTTTTTCAGCGTATTTATGACGATCAAGAAGCCGATCGTTGTGTGCTAAATCCCCAAGCGTGCGCCAAAGAGGATGCTGAGAAGAAGAAAAAGCGCCAGTTTGTTCCCGCCGGGGACCTTGCTCCTGCACCCCGATAGATGTCTGGTGCGCTTTTTTCGTTTAGCCTCTGTGATTAACTCTCTGGATCTAATGATTGTGTCTGTAAAACCACCCTGCGCGTGATCATCTTTTTATAAACAGACTTTAGATCATTCAGCGTTAGCGACGAAATGGCATTTGATAGACGTTCTCTCGTATTGAAGTCTAACTCTTGGTTGTCGATATCTCGCCAAAAGCGATTAGTACTGTCGGATAGTTGACGGTCTTGGTCATTAATTCGTGCTAATACGCTTGCTTTAAAACGCTCGAGAGTTTGTGAATCAAGTTGATCAAGTTGTTGAATGAAGTCTTGCGTGAAGGCATCCACTCGTTCTTTAATAACACTAATTTCTGTCGATGGCGATTGGACGACTAGCGCCATGCCCGGTTGCTTACGAATCGACATGGGAGAGGCGAATACGATGTACCCGAGCTGTTGTTCAGTACGCAGCTGAGAGTAAAAAGGTGCAGAGAATATCTCGTTGATAAGAGTGACTGCCGCCATAGCTTGTTCGCTACTGTTCGCGGTTTGTAGATAGGTTACAACCGCATGGTCTTTATGTCTGACGGGAACATCTACCGTAAATTGCTCATCGTCTTGGATTGTTACTAGAGAGGTGTCAGGAGCAACGTTACCTAGAGTCACTGGCAGCAATTGCGCGTGGATATTATCCGTTAGCGCCTCGGCTTCTTTCGGTAAAAGGTTACCGTTCGCCAGAATTCTTACTTCAACTGATTGGTACAAACGATCAACTAGCAAGGCAAGCTTATCAAGCGTATACGTTTTGGTGGCTGCTGCTTGCGCTTGTAAACTGGGATCTTTCAGTAAAAAGTCATAGCCAGCAGAGAATAGTTGATTGTAAGGCGTTTCTTTATCAGCATTGCTTAAACTTTGCAGTAAGTCCTGCTTTACTCGATGAAAGCGTTCAGAGGATAGTTCCGGATGACGCAGAGCTTTTACAACGGGTGTGAGTAATCGTCCGATTTGCTGGTTATAACCGGAGATACGGACACTAATACCACGGGCGTGCGAATAGATCTGGGTTGATAATCCTGCCGTATGAGCATCATAAAGCAGTTTATTGAGTTGTTCGTTCACCATATCTGTATATAGATGGAGACCAATAGACGCTTCTACACCTTCACGAGCCACTGGCGATAAAAACGTGAACCAGACATCGGCTTTTGGTGCGTCGAACTGAGTATTGTTTAAGAACCAGAGTGACAATCCCGGCACACCAGTAGAGAGCTGTTGTGGCGTTGAGACGGTGTTATCAATCTGTTTCATCGATAAGTCTGTAGCGATGAAAGGGTTGATATGGCGTACAAATAAGTCGGCTTGTGTTTTAGCATTGCTCCACTGAGCTAGTTTTTCTTTACTCAGAGACACCTTCCGATAAGGCGTATCGTAATACGGTGCTTTGGTATCGCCTTCAAGGATATTAGCTTGTATCGACAAGACCATATTGTTTGGTGTGATGTTGGCGATGTATTGATGGATTAATGTCGGGTTATATTCTTCAAGTCGATAGGGCGCGTCTAGCAAGTCTTCGATTGGGTAATCATTGTCTTCCATTCGCTGTGATAGTCGTGTGACGTAGTGTATGGGCTCTCTTTCGTCTAGAAATTGAAATTCTTGTTGGCTTAATAAGCGTTCTTCATCAAAGAGCGGCTGGCTAATGCCGTGCTGTTTGAGGGATGCGATATAGCTAAAGAACAGACTCACAACGTCATCAGAGTGTGCGAACCCTTCTGGAGTAAGGCCGATGTAAACACTAAACGACGATTCGTTATCAAAAGACTGCCCGGGGGATGCCCCTAGACTGTTCGCCCACCCTTTCGATTTAAGTAGTGCTAATAAGCTACCATCACCTTCGTAACCAACCATGCTGCTGATTAAGCTAATCGGCTTTGTTCTCCAGTCTGCACGGTCGCTTGGCATCGGAAAGGTTAGGCTCAGGCCGTAATCTTCTTTGAGGGTTTGTATATTGATTGCTAGAGGCAAGTCTTTTTTAGCGAACAGCGGGGTGTCGATGGTGAACTCAGCGACGGACTTATTGGGCACCGCTGTGAAGTACTGTTGGGCGAGCTCGGCAAGTTGATTTAAAGACTGCTTGCCTAGAATAGCGAGTTTCATTTGGTTAGCGGAATAATACTGGTTGTAAAAGGCGACTACATCTTTACGTAACTGCCCGTCTTGGTTATTCAAGGTGTCTAAATTCCCTACAGAGAATCGACTCGCAGGGTGATCTTGACTCATTATTTGTTGGGTAGCTGCATAAGCTCGACGGTTATCATCACGGACTTTCGCACGATATTCCGAGTGCACTGCATTGCGTTCTCGATGGGTATACTCTTCCGAAAATAGCGGGCTTATAAAAAACTGCGAGAAGCGATCAAGTGCAGGTGCTAAGTCGTTGGCATTCACATCAAAAAAGTAATTAGTGTTTTCGAGTGATGTAAATGCATTGTGAGAGCCTCCATGTGATTGAATAAAAGCTTGATAGTCGCCCGCTTTAGGGTACTTTTTCGTGCCTAAGAACAACATATGCTCTAAAAAATGCGCTAACCCTTCTCGTCCTTTTGGGTTGGCAGCGGAACCAATATCTACATTCATTGAAACTGCTGCTTTATCGGTACTCGGGTCGGAAATAAGCAATACTTCTAACTGGTTTGGCAAGGTAACAATTCGATAGTCGCGGCTATCAATGGGGCTTTTAATAATGGTAGTGGCTGCCCGAGCGGGTAAGGTGATCGATAAAGAGAGTAAAAGACAAGTAAGCGTTGTGATTAGTCCGACTCTATTTGTGTGTGCTCGCGTGGCTGGCATCGCTACTTCCTTAATGGGCAGTCTAAAAAAACAATGAAAATCAATTTACTAACAGGGTTGGTCAATAAGCGGATAGACAGTATCCTATTTAGCAGGTTCCGTGAATACAGTAACTGTGTAGGCCAGCAGGCTAATTGCTGTTGTTCTTCTGGATAAACGCCTTAGAATGAATCACTAGAGAGTTTTGCTCTGAGATTGAGTCTGCTAGCAAGGATTGAGAAATGAATCGCGAGAAAGTGATTTTTGCGTTTTTTATAGTTTTAGCGTTAACCATTAACTTCGGCTTTTTTACCGGAGACATTGATGACCCTACTCACCATAACGAGTTTGAGTTATTTGCTGCCTTAGTAGTGAGCTTAATCTGTACTGTGCTTAAGTTTGGTGATCGTACTCATTTGGGTGCGCTGATGTTGGCAACCAGCTTAGTCGCTGACTTGCAGTTGGTTATCGCTGCGTTTCTTTGGGGGTTTGCTGAGCAAATCAGCGGTGGATTAACGCCTCATATGATGGCGAGTATTGTATCGCTATCAGGGGGTGCGGTATTGGCAAATGTGGTCTCTGTTGTTTTGTTGGTGGTTGAAACGGTAGTGGTTCGTCGCTAGTCCATGAATAACATTATCTATTTGGTACTACGTCGTTTGCGTATGCCGCTTATCACACTGATTGTCGTCTATGCGGTATCCGTGCTTGGGTTTGTATTGATTCCTGGGCAAGATGATGCAGGTGATCCGTGGCGTATGGACTTTTTCCATGCGGTATATTTTGTTTCCTTTATGGGATCGACCATTGGTTTTGGTGAAATTCCCTATCCGTTTACTGATGGGCAACGTATGTGGACGCTCATCATGATCTACGCCACGGTTATTTCATGGCTGTATAGTATTGGTTCCCTGCTAGCCTTATTGCAGGAGCCTGGCTTTGGTCGCATGTTGCGTCGCCGATCGTTTACCAGTGAAGTTTTCGCTATAACCGAGCCCTTTTATCTCATTTGTGGTTATGGCGTGACCGGTAAAATAGTTGTCGAAAAGTTAGCGTTACGAGATATTCGTACGGTCGTGATTGATATCCATCAAGAATGTATCGATGATCTACAGATGTGTGGCTTGCCGATGCGCGTGCCGGGGTTGTGTGCCGATGCTTCGCTGCCTGACATTCTTGATGATGCCGGCATTCAACGGGATAACTGTATTGGTGTTTTGGCGCTTACCGATGATGATAACGCTAACCTGTCTATTTCGATTGCAAGTAAGTTACTTAAGCCTAAGCGGATGGTAATTAGTCGTACCGAGTCTGATGTAACGACAGGCAATTTACTATCTTTCGGCACAGATGTAGTGATTGATCCCTTTGTAACCTATGCGCGTTATTTGTCGATGGCGATTAATGCTCGATACAAGCATCTGGTTTATGATTGGTTAATCAACCCAACGCACCGACCTTTATCTAGCGCGAGTCATAAAATTGAAGGGCGTTGGATCATCTGTGGGTTCGGCCGTTTTGGGCGTCAGCTCTATAAGGCCTTTCGTGATTGTGATGTAACAGTGACCATTGTCGATTCAGATCCTATCAATGTGAATAAAACGCTGCACCAAGTATGGGGTGTGGGTACAGAGGCTCATACGTTGAAGGAGGCAGGTGTTGACGGCGCCGTTGGTATTGTCGCGGGTACAAACAATGATGCAGATAATTTATCCATAATTATGACGGCTCGTGAGTTAAACCCTAAGTTGATTACGGTCGTACGGCAGAATTTAGATGCTAATAGCCTTATTTTCTCTAACTCTAAAGCGACGTTTGTTATGGAATCGGGTGAAATTATCGCTAACCAGATTCTCGGGCAAATTAAAACACCGTTACTGGCCAAGTTTATCCAGTCAATGAATGCTTATAACGATATCTGGGCACATGAGTTGCTCAACCGTATGAGTCGTGTGGTGGGTAACCAAGAAGTTGATAGTTGGGCGTTTACCATCAATGAGGACCACACCCCCGCATTAATGATGGCATTGAACGATCGTAAAACCTTAAAGCTGAATGTCTTTATGAAAGATCCGCGCGAGCGTAAGCGAATGCTGGGTGTCTTTCCGCTGATGTTGTACCGACATGGCGAGGTGTATATGCTACCGGGGGAGTTAGATGAGTTAATGGTCGGAGACCAAATATTGTTGTGTGGCCTGACAGGCGCATTCAGCCAAATCGAATGGACTATTAATAATTATAATGTGCTGTATTACGTATTAACCGGGGAAGATCGGAGCGGAACCTTGTTATCGCGATGGTTTCGAGATAAACCTGATCAATAAAGAACCGGTGAAGTAATAAGGGGTCCAAGTGGCATATCTTTTATTGTGCTTAACCGCACTTTTTTGGGCGGGAAATTTTGTACTAGGTCGTGCTATGCATCTGGTATTGCCGCCAATTACTATGGCAGAAATGCGATGGAGTTTGGCGCTATTGCTCATTCTTCCCTTTTTATTACCGCGTTTACGATTACATTGGGCCACTATACGAAAGTACTGGAAGCGTTTGTCCGCCATGGCTATATTAAGCGTGGCCAGTTTCAACACGCTTATTTATATAGGTTTAACTCAAACCACCGCTACTAATGCCACATTACTGCAATCGGCAGTGCCAATCGTGATCTTATTAGTGACCGGTTTGTGTTTAAGAGAAGTGGTTTCTTTGCGTCAATGGGGTGGCGTAGTATGTTCGCTAGCCGGTGTGTTAACGTTAATAACCGCTGGGCATTTAGAAACTTTGCTGCACTTATCGATTAACCAAGGCGACTTGTGGATATTAGGAGCAGTCGTCAGTTGGGCGCTCTACTCTATTTCCTTGCGTTGGAAACCCGTTGAATTAGATGGTTTCACCTTTTTTGGCGTGACGGTTATTGTTGGCGTTATTGTTTTATTACCGCTGACCATCATTGAATTACAGACAGCCGCAGCTCCCGCGTGGTCAGCGTCATCAATCGCGACTATTATTTACATGGCGATATGCCCATCAATCTTAGCGTATATATTTTGGAACAGAGGTGTGGCGGAACTCGGTGCGCCTAAAGCCGGTCTCTTTATCCACTTGATGCCGTTGTTTGGTATCATACTGTCCGCTATTTTTTTAGGCGAAGCGATACATAGCTATCACATGATCGGCATGTTGTTGATTTTTGCGGGTATCTACTTAGCTGTCGTGGCCGATGCGTTGAAAAGAATTCGAAAAACTACTTGAGGTACCTATGCGTAACTTCTTTATTGCTTTAATGATGTCCTTCTTTGTCACTGGAATAACTGCACCTGTTGCCGATGCAGCTAAATTTGGTGGCGGGATGAAACTGGGGAAAACCTACAGTGCTCCTAAAAAGAGCTCTCCTGCAGCTAGCACTACACAACAAAAATCTTCGACGGCTGCCGCCGCGGGTAAAACCGGACTTATGGGCGGCTTACTAGCGGGTGGCTTGTTGTCTGCCTTGTTCTTTGGCGGTGCTTTTGATGGCATCCAGTTAATGGATGTTTTATTAATTGCTGTAGTTGCATTCGTGCTTTTCAAGTTATTTGCAGGCAAAAAGCAAGCACAGGCGCAACCGCAGTACGCAAGCGCTGGTGGCGCTCAGTATCGTGAGTCAGTGGCTGAATCACCCGAAACTGGGCAGATCTATGATACAGTGTCGGTTGATTCTCTTGCCCAAGCTAAATATGCGACAGCAGAGACTCCTGCATGGTTTGATAAAGAAGCCTTTGTAAAAGGTGCTCAAAGTCATTTTGAAAACCTGCAAAAAGCATGGGATGCACAAAACTGGGAAGAGATCGCTAGTTACACATCACCCGAGTTGTTAGCTGAATTAAAAACCGAGCGTGCTAAGCATCCGGCTGATCAGAAAACAGAAGTAGTTTCTGTAATGGCCGACTTGTTTAATTTCATTGATAACCAGAGTGATGTGGTTGCCAGCGTATATTTTTATGGTTGGATCAAAGAGAATAATGCTGAACCCGCTGAGTTTGGTGAGGTTTGGCACCTTACACGCGACATGACTCAACCTAATGCTGATTGGTTTATCGTAGGTTTGGAACAAGAGCAAACGTCATAAGTTCTAGTGTTGGTTGGTGCTCGATAGCCAAGCCAGCACAGTTAGCTTTTATCAGAAGGCACCTAGATAGGTGCCTTTTTTATGCGAGTTATTCGGCCTTTTACCGGGTTGGATTTAATCTTGATGTTCGCGCTTAAAGACAAATGTGTTCCCTTCGGATTCACTCTCGCAATAATAGTAGCCTTCGTAATCAAAGCGTTTGAGTTGTTCAGGGTCCGTGATGGCGTTATCAATAATGTAGCGCGTCATTAATCCACGCGCTTTTTTCGCGTAGAAACTGATGATCTTGTACTGACCATTTTTCTGATCTTTAAAGACCGGTGTAATAATCTGCGCATTGATCTGTTTAGGCTTAACGGCTTTGTAGTATTCATTAGAAGCGAGGTTAACTAAAACGCTTTCCTCTTGCTTAGCTAGATCTTCATTTAGCGATTCAGTTAGCTCATTACCCCAAAATTGGTAAAGATCTTTGCCACCTTTGTTGGCTAGTTTAGTGCCCATCTCTAAACGATAAGGCAGCATCAAATCGAGTGGGCGTAGCACGCCGTATAATCCAGACAGCATACGCAGGTGGTCTTGTGCATACGCGAGTTTATCTTCTGATAAGCTTTCAGCGTCTAAGCCTGTATATACATCCCCTTTAAACGCTAATATAGCTTGTTTGCCCTCACTGTCATCGTAATCCTTAGTCCACGAGTTATAGCGTGCTACGTTGAGGCTAGCGAGCTTGTCACTTAACTTCATTAGTTGAGCTACATCTTGAACCGATAGTGTAGATAGCTCATTAATGAGCTCAGCTGAACGATTCAAAAAGCGCGGCATAGTTTGCGTTTGGGTGGTGGCTGGCGTCTCGTAATCCAGTGTTTTAGCGGGCGAAATAACAATTAGCATGGCAGTAGCTCAACTCTATAATCTGTATCGATAGGAATGATCACTATTTTGCACGCATCTGACAGATTTACCACCCGTTCTTTATTAGATATAGCTATAGCCGCTTTAAAGAAACTTAATGGTTAGGTGAAGGCGATGGGGCGAAATGAGAGGCGAATCAGCGACCGAATTTGTGTATTATGTTGCCTCGTTTTTAACGCTTTATCACCGAGTTTTTGTTATTCAGGATCGATCTGTTATGTCTAAGAAGACGGTTTTAACCGGTATTACAACCTCAGGTACCCCGCATATCGGTAACTATTTGGGGGCGATTAAACCAGCCATCGAAGCGAGTCAGAATGATGCTTATCAAAGCTTCTTTTTCTTGGCGGATTATCATGCATTGATTAAATGTCATGATCCTGCACGTGTTGCGCAGTCTTCCCGTGAAATAGCAGCTACGTGGCTAGCGCTTGGCTTGGATACGGATAAAGCGACGTTTTATCGTCAAACTGATATCCCTCAGATTACAGAGCTGACCTGGATTTTAACGTGCATGACCTCTAAAGGGTTGATGAACCGTGCACATGCCTACAAGGCATCTGTTGATGCTAATCGTGAAGCAGGGAATCAGGATCTGGACGATGGTATTACGATGGGGTTATTTAGTTACCCTGTGCTGATGGCCGCCGACATTTTGATGTTTAATGCCGATATTGTACCTGTGGGTAAAGATCAGATTCAGCATATTGAAATGGCGCGAGATGTGGCGGGTCGTTTTAATCACAACTATGAACCTTTGTTTTCATTACCTGAGGCGCAAGTCGATGAGACGACGCAACTCATTCCTGGTTTAGATGGTCGTAAGATGTCGAAAAGTTACGACAACACCATTCCGTTATTTTGCTCATCCGATCAACTCCGCAAGTTAATTAACTTGATTGTCACGGATATTAAAGCGCCGGGTGAGCCTAAAGATCCTGATAACAGTACACTTTTTCAGCTTTATAATTTATTTGCTAATGAGCAAGAATCCCGTGCAATGCGCCAGCGTTACCTTGAAGGGATCGCCTGGGGCGATGCTAAAAAAGAACTCTTTGAGTTCTTGGATAACCAGCTGGCCCAACCTCGTGCTCGTTATAACGAACTTATGAATGATTTAGGAACTGTCGAAGCAGTGTTGCAAAAAGGTGCCGAGAAGGCACGTGCGGTGTCAGAACCTTTTATGGATAAAGTGCGTATCGCGACGGGTATTCGTCCACTCAACTACGTGCCTATCGTTGCTGAAGCTAAGCAAGAAACCAAAGAAAAATCAGCTGAAGATGTTGCCCGTGCTGATGAGGGACGTCGTCGAGCTATCCTTATGCAGTTAACACCTGTTTTTAAGCGGATTGATGCGGCGGCTGATAAGGCTAAAGAGGCGGCAGTTGTATTAGTTGAAAAAGCAGAAGAAGTTGAGCAGCTTAAGAAGAAGGCAAAACAAAAAGCGCAAAATGAATTGGATATATTAAAAGACGAGCTAGCTAAGTTTTTCTGAGTGTTTATAGGTAGTCATCGTTAGCGTAATAAATCCATGCTATCAATAGGGTTGAAAAATCTTATTGGTAGCCATTTCTCGATCTAAGCTATATTTCTTGTGTAACGCATGTGTTGTATTGCAAATTAAGGAGAGGCAGTTGTGGCTAACCTATACCAAACAGGCATTATTGCAGAAGCGTCCCCCGATGCGTGTTTTTTAACCTTATCTATCAAAGCGGGTAGTGAATCTAACGTTAAATCTTATTTGGCCACTGCACCCCAAATTATTGCCGACTTTACGGCTCGGTACGCTGATCAGAAGCCTCATGCTGTCATCGCTGTGGGTTCCGAAAGTTGGGATCGGCTATACGATGAAAGACCCGCGCTGTTGAAGGCGTTTCCTACCTTGGGAGCCGAAGGTGTAATGCCTAATACGCCAGTCGATCTGGTGATACATGCACGTTCTGATCGCCGCGATATAACCCACTTATTAGAGCAAGCTTTGTACGACCCTTTAGCTGATTTTGTTGATGTGAGTGAAGAAGTTTTTTGTTTCCGTTATTTAGATAGCCGAGACATGACGGGCTTTGTGGACGGTACTGAAAACCCGCAAGGAGAAGATCGTCTAACGGTTGCACTAGTAGGCGATGAAGATGCTGAGTTTGCGGGTGGGTCTTACCTACATTTACAACGTTACGTGCATAAAATGAAGGCCTGGTCGACCCAAACTTTGAAGCAAAAGGAAGATACCTATGGCCGCACACAAGACGATAATGTGGAGTATGCGTCGGCTGATAAACCGCAAACGGCACATACTAAGCGAGCCTCACTCAAGAATGAACAAGGTGAGTCATTAGAGCTGCTTAGACAAAGTTTACCGTACGGGGGCGTAAAGCAATCGGGATTGATGTTTGCTAGTTATTGTCGAACACCCGATAATTTTAATCGCATATTAAAAAGTATGGTTGATGGCGATGGCAAAGGCCACACTGACCGTATGCTACAGTTTACTCAGGCATTAACGGGGCAGGCTTTCTTTGCTCCATCATTACAGTGGCTCGCGACCCACGGCTAAGCGATTCCCTTCAGTATCCCTAAAGCATCAAATGTAGTTTGGTGCTTTTTTATATTTTCTTAAAAACATACGTTTGTTCACAATCCCCACAAGTTTTTCCGTTGTTGGTCGATAAAGCTTTCTAGAGTATTGAATGCAGTGACTGCTAATAAATCTCCTTTAATTAAGGCGTTTTCAGAATTCGTTTCTATACTGAAGATGAAAAATAAAACTAGCAGTAGGATCATAACT
>Ga0115007_10000516_pt1 | contig 25583 bp, 16 predicted proteins | sample ArcOceMetagenome_2_FD_87166 | JGI IMG/M metagenome (GOLD analysis project Ga0115007, IMG submission 87166) | Marine eukaryotic phytoplankton communities from Arctic Ocean - Arctic Ocean ARC135M Metagenome | ecosystem: Environmental > Aquatic > Marine > Oceanic | place: Arctic Ocean | collected...
AAACGTAGCTAAAACCTGGCTGGGATCTTGCGCCCTCGCCACTGAGGCCCAATAATCCGCATAGCCAGCCAACATATGCTGCAATAAGGGTTGCACTTGAGTATCGAGCATCGGCAACAATTGAATATCGGCATACCCATGCGTAAAGGCGTTACGCACGCCTTGCCGATCACCTTGGTTTACAGCCTTAGCCAGTGCTCCTATACCGCTGTCTGACGAAAACCGATAACTACGTTGTAACAAAGCGACCGCATCAGCAAACGAAGCCCCTTGCCCAACTTCCGTCTCTACTCCACAGGCTTGTAAAAGCAATTGCTGCATAGGATCTGTTTTAACGCAACCTATAGGCCTCGCACATAAATCCCCCATGACACTCCCCGCCTCTACCGAAGCCAGCTGTTCTTTATCACCTATCAGTACCAAACGTGCGTGGGAAGGTAATGCATCCAGCAAACTTGCCATGAGGGGGAGATCAATCATTGATGCTTCATCAACCACTAACAAATCTAAATGCAGGGGGTTATCCGCATGATAGTGGTATGCATGGGTATTCGGTCGTGCACCCAATAAACGATGCAGCGTAATACCTAGATTGGGAATCAGCTTTTTAACAGCGTCAGCGACGGGCAAACTGTCCTTTGCGTGAGCAATCGATTCCGACAATCGTGCGGCTGCTTTACCCGTAGGCGCCGCTAAGCGAATAACTGGGTGGCTGTTGGGTGCCTGCTCCAACATACTTTGTAAGTAGATAGCGAGCATACGCGTAACCGTGGTGGTCTTTCCTGTGCCAGGGCCGCCACTAATTACAGAAACTCGTTGGGCAACCGCCGTAGCCGCTGCAACTCTCTGCCAGTCAGGTTGCTCTGCTGAGGAAGGAAACAACGCATCTAGATGCGCTGTTAGCTGTCCTACATCGACCTGACCTTTGCCGGCCAATAACAACAACTTACTAGCAACCTGACATTCGTATTGAAAATATTGATACAAATACAATCGATCTTGATTGAGCACCAAAGGTGTTAGAACCTCTCCCATCCCAAGCACCTTGCCGTCCACCAGTGCTTCGACTTGCGCCGTGCTCGCCGGTAACAGCACATTCAGCGACTCCCTAATGCTTACCGGCCAGTACGCTACCAAGCTTGTAAGCGTGTCTGTACGTATACAGATGTGTCCATCACCCAAGTGCCGGCTAACAATAGCAGCCAACACAAGCACAGCCTCATTGGCCGTAGGGTGTTGCTTATCGAGCCATCGCGCAAAGTGAAAATCAACGGGGCGTATTAATCCAAGACTTGAAAGCTCATCCAGTAACATCATGCATTACGCCCTCCATGAACAACTGATCTAAAGCCTCTATCAGTGCTTTTTTTGGCTTGGTATAAAACACACCATGCCCAACGTGATCGCTATGTAATCCTCGTAAAAAGAGGTAATACACACCACCAATATCACGGTCATAGTCATAACCGGGTAAACGCACTTTCAATAACCTGTGCAGCGCCAGCGTATAGAGCACGTACTGGAAGTCATACCGATGGTCGCACATGGCTTCTTCCATCGCCGCCTGAGAGTAATCTTCCGCTTGGTCACCCAAATGATTCGATTTGTAATCGAGTACGTAATATTGACCTCGATGGCGTAGGGTTAAATCAATATACCCCTTCAGCATGCCCTGTATCGTGTCAAAATGCAGATCTCCTGCCCGCGGAGCAAGGGGATCATATTGCTTCAATAGACGGTTAAGTGCTCCCGAGTGTATTGGCTTGAAAGGGATGATGAATTCCATCTCAACTAAGCGATTTTCTAACGTAATATCAGCCAGACAAAAATTATCGGGCGGTAAATTAACCTGTACCGCATTCAATAGATAATCGCGCAATACGGGCTGCCATCGTTCGTCATAGCCAGCCAGTAATAATTGATGCGTCAGCACCTCATCAACACTCATCGTGTCTAACTGGCTAAAATCGATCTCTTCAAACAGCGTATGCAAAAATGTACCTGCCGTCGCTCCCCGCGGAAAGGTAAAAATACTATCCGCTAGCGGCTCGAGCTCCTCGCCAACACTGAGCTCTGCATCATCTATTAGCTCTAAAAATTCGGTTCCTAACCTGTTCAAAGAATTGTCTTGAGATGAACTTTTCTCCGCGGCATCGGATGAAGACTCATTAATAACTTCTAAATCGATATGGAGATCAGAAATAGGCTCAAAACCCGCATTGGTAGCAACTCCCGAAGCCGCATGATCATGAAAACGACTCAGTGCCGAATAACTACTCATGCGCCAGTTACGCTCGACCCTTATTGAAAATGTACGAGCACTAAAAATAGGTAATACAGGGTCAACCGAAGCAAACATATCATCGGTCCCGGGTATCTTCACATCTGATGGAGGCGATGTAACTGCACATGCATTACACGTATCAACCAACCGCGCTAGGCCATCTTCAAGCCCTGACTCAGGCATTAACAAATAGCCCAGTGCGCTTTTTTCAGTGCTGCCTTTTTTAGAATTGCCGTATCGAATATCGCTAACGCCCATAAAGCAGGCGTGTACGGCTCGGGTAACCCCCACATAGAGTAGCCTCAGATCTTCGGCTAAGCGTTCTTTTTCTACTCGCTCTTTTACATCATCATTCGGCGCTAAATCAAAAACAGTTTGCCCCGTATCATCATGATACATCGCACCACTAGCCGCTCGGTAACGACAAATAAAAGGCAGGTAGACAATCCCATATTCCAACCCTTTCGATTTATGGATCGTAATGACCGTCACCCGCGAACGGTCACTTTCCAAACGAAGTTGCTGTTCTGAAGCGTTATGATTTGGGCTTTGCAGATGTTCAGATAACCAACGAATAATGCCCTGCTCCCCTTCAACGTCTTGGCTCGCTTGCTGCAGCAATTCAGCCAAATGCAGAAAGTCTGTTAGCCGTCGTTCGCCCTGATCCAACTGCATCAACCGCGCTGTAAGTTCGCGTGTTGCCAATAGGTGATGTACCATAGGCAATACACCTAAACGTAACCATAACTGGCGATATTCAATAAACTCATCCACCAGCTGCTCCCACGCTAGCTCATCACGTATGAGTTGATCTATTTCATTCATGGATAAACAAAACAGCCCTGTTGCTATCGCCGCACGTAGCTTTCGCTCATCGGTCGGTTCGAGTACCGCCTGCAATATAAACAGAATCTCATTGGCTTCTACCGTGGTATAAACGCTATCGCGGTTTGATAAAAAAACTGAAGCAACCCCTTTCGCACGTAACGCCGCTTGCACCTCACCCGCTTCCCGGCGATCCCTCACTAACACAGCAATATCCGCAGGCTGAATAGCCCTTTCACCCAGTGTGTAACGATCATCATTGAGTTGAGCGGCGATATGTCCAGCGGATGCCTCAGCATAAACCGCCAAATAATCACGCGAGTGCAGAAGCTCGGGGCTGAGCCACACGGTCAAAGCAGGTTGCGGCTGACCTTGAAAAGAGAATGCCTGCTTATCAGCCTTACCTGCAGCCTGGACCGGCAAGAATGGAATATCATCGGTATAAATAAAAGGGGCTGACGATTGTTCAAACAGGGCATTTGCGGCCGACACCATAGCACTAGATGAACGCCAATTTGTTTCCAACGTATAATGCGCATCTACCGCTCTGCGTGCCTGCATATAGGTAAAGATATCACCGCCACGAAACGCATAAATCGACTGTTTAGGATCGCCGATCATCAAAAGTGCTGTAGACGGATCCGTGTAAATATCACTAAAAATTTGGTATTGCAATGGATCGGTATCTTGGAACTCATCAATCATAGCAATGGGGTATTGATGGCGAATCGCCTGGGCGAGTTTTGCACCGCCCTCTTTCTGTAAAGCAGCACCAAGGCGTGTTAACAAATCATCAAACGCTAATAGCTGATGCCGTGCTTTCTCCTGCTGCAAGCGCACCCGCATATTGGTTAAAGCAATAGACTCCACCACCCCTTTAATGGGCACTTCTGCTGCAAGCATTTGTTCAATACGATGAAACAAAGGATGAGTCGGGACGTTTTTTCCTTCCGGTGTATTTGCTTCTAGTTCACTGGTTCGAAAATAATTGAGTTCATTGAGTGGAATCTTAGCGAATTCGTTATCGACAAAGTAAGCAATTTTCTCTAAACGAGTAGGGACATGGTTTGATCTATACTTCGATTTTTTAACATCAGAGCTAGCAATAATGAGCGCTACGTCGTCAGTATTTTCACGCCATGCTCGCTTAAATGCGTGACGTGCAGCTTGCGATACAGACCACTCAGCCTCCACGTCATAACCCGTGTAATCAGGCTGGACCGTGACATTATTCATACCCAATAAAGGTCTAATCGATTTAAGTAATGCCTCCGGCGTTTTGAATTCATCCAGTACGGCATTCGCTAGGCTACCTGTTAACGGGTAAACCAGATTTCGCCATACGTCGAGTAACGCTTGGCGTATCAAAGGTGCGTCATCAGGGGTCAATTCTTGATTAAACAGCGCCCCACTTTCGAAAGCATGCTGCTTCAGCATCCGCTGACAAAAGCCATGTATCGTGAAGATTGCGGCCTGGTCCATTTCAGCCGCAGCGAGTTCCATCAATTTAGCTTTTTCGCGATGATTTTCCGTTTGATCGAGTAACGCCTGTAAGAACGGATCCTGTGTTTCCCCCGTTAGAAATGCGATACGCGCTTCGCGAATCCGATGACGAATACGGTCCCTCAATTCTTGGGTAGCCGCTTCCGTGAAAGTCACCACTAAAATTTGCTCGACACCCAAGGGCGTATTGGCTTCTAGGCTATCAGTACTACCAGTTTCTGGATTGCAGGCGCCTAAACCTGAGGCAAAATTTCGGCGCCCTAACCCCAGTAGTAAACGTAAGTACAACGCGGCCAAAGTGAAGGTTTTACCGGTACCAGCACTGGCTTCTATTAGGCATTGGCCGCGTATTGGCAGCGTAATGGGGTCGAGTAGCTGTGTTCTCATACTGGATTTAGCTCCACATAGTCCGCCATGCCATCAAACAGTGAGCGCTGGTAGCTCAAGAACCCAGGTTCAAAATGCGACCATTCAGGATACGTGCGCTGCACGTAAAGGCTCGCCCACTCGCTGGTTTGCGAGTTTTCGAAGTTCTCCCGAGCTTTTTTAAAAGCGACCTCCTCACCTTTTCCGGCTAGATCTAACAGCAAATAAGCAGGGCCGGGGAGCCAACTAACAGGGAAACAGAGCCCATCGATGTACGTGGTTAGGAGTCGTTCCAGATGCGCTTTAGCCGTCAATACAGGGACGGGGCTAAGCTTAAGTAAATCACTTAACCCCCGGAAATAAGTTGTCCTTGGATAACCCTCGGCACAGGTAGCTAAATGCTGAATCCAGCTAGTAAACACCTGCTTCCCTGATACATGTACCACATCAAATCGCAAAAAATGTTCAGGGTAGGCTTGATCTACCCAACCTTGAAGCTGTAACGCTTGATGTGCCACCGCAAAGCTTAAATTGATCTCTACTCGCTCAGGTTCGCCAGAACGCATTAATGGCTGAAGCTTCACGTGAAGTTCAGATACATCCTTCATACGCTGTTCGAGTTCCCGCTGACCCGCGATACCAACGGGTAACCGACCCGTTTGAGTAATAAATTGACCAACATGCGATAAATCATCGTCGTTGAGTGATGCGCTCAACAACTGCTTTCGAAGGAGATAATTGGATAGCCCCGCCGACTCAAACGGTTCCTCATCAGACAACACATCCGCATCCGTGCTAAAAAAAATCTGCAAACGCTTTTCAAAGAAGAAACGAATAGGGTCACGATAAAAACGAATTAGGTCTGACAGTTCGACTACGTCTACCTCAGGCGGGTCTAACTTGCGTGTTAAAAAGGCAGGTACTTGCGTTACATTATGGGCCGCCAACCATCGCTCGTTATAGCTAAACAGCCTTTCATTCGCATTTGGTAAAAAATACTGCGTACTATAAGCGGTCAAGGGATGATCTGTTGTAATGTCCTTAATAAGACTGCCTGAAGTAGCCCTATGAATATCTGCACTACCGTACGCTTGATCGCAATATTCAAGCAGCTCACTGACCAATACCGATGGCACACGCGGGCTGCTATCCGCAATGGACCGACCCACAAAGCTTATATACAGTTTATCCCGGGCAGATAACATGGCCTCTAGGAACAGATACCGATCATCATCGCGGCGAGAACGATCCCCTTTCCGCGGGTGCTCTACCATTAAATCGAAGCCCATAGGCGGTAGTGCCCGGGGATAATCGCTATCGTTCATTCCAAGTAAGCACACGACTTTGAATGGAATCGCCCGCATTGGCATTAACGTACAAAAGTTAATCTGGCCGGATAAAAAGCGTTGTGTGGATCGCTGACTGCCTAACTGCTCTTTTAGATAGTCTTGAATCACCACGGCGTCTATTGAATATTGGAAACCAACTTCGTCTAGGGTCTCCCGTAAGGACTCTAATGTGTGATAGATCAGTTCCAAAGCTTCCTGATCTCGCTCATCAGCAATATACAAGCGCTCTGTGACTTGATGAATTTTCGCTATCCATACATCAACCGCCAACGCTTGTGTGAGTAGCGCCCGAACATCAGCTAACACCTGCAAAAAAGCAGCTAACTGCCCCAAAGCGGCGGAAGAAATACCGGTTACACCGCCATAAGGAGCAATACTCTGCCAAAGCTCCTCCACATCACCCATCGCATAACCACTAAACAACCGATCCATACCGAACTGCCAGCTGTTTTGATGGAATGAAACACCATCCATCTCGGCCCGCGACTGCGCATCTAACCCCCAATGGATACCCGACTCTTCTACCCAACGGCGCAGTTGCTCGAACTCAGCCGCCGATAAATCAAAACATCGAAGTGTGGCCGGCAACTCCAAAATATCTAAAATTTCAGGTGTCCCGAATCGACTTTGATTAAGCGAGATTATTTGCAAAAAATTAGCAATGAGCGGAATCTCTTGTTCGGCAGACCGATCGGATATTGAGTAAGGCAAATAGGTACTGTCAGCGGCATTACCAAAGACGGCATCAATATACGGTGCATAACCCGCCACATCGGGCATCATCACGATGATATCGCGCGGCTTGAGTGTTTCATCTGCCTCAAACATCGCCAGTAATTGATCTTGCAACACTTCCACTTCACGCATCGCGCTGTAATTGGCGTGAACTTGGATACTGTTATCGCACTCGTACCCTTGAAACTGAAAACCGTCCGGCTCTGTATCGGCCGTACGGTTATATAAATCGAGAATGTCCGACTGCACGGCATGTAATAATGAGTCATAAACTGGCTCACCAAATAGACCGACTTCATCTAAGGACATTTGTTGAATCATATGTAGATAATCACGGCCTAACTTCCCCATGGAGCTTAATAATGGGTGGCCTGAATCATAATGATGACTATTAGGATCTATCCCTTTACCTAGCCAAAGGCGATTAAGTTTAGCCAAATAGCTAGGATCTATAATATCGCCCCAATAATGACGGCACGGATTAGCAATCATTAAATGCACATCAACGTTGTTACCTAAGGCAACTAATGCTTCAAGATAGTTTTGCGGCAATGCAGAAATACCAAAAACAAATATACGCGGCGGTATATCCGCTAATTGTGATTCATTATTCGCTAGCGCCCTGACGAATGTTTCGTACATATTAGCGCGGTGCCAGTGAGGCAAACCACGCGATTGAGTATCCGTCACCAGCGCTCGCCATAGCAAAGGCTGCCATGCATCATCACCTGCCGCAGGCTCATCACTTCCCGACTCCCACGCCGCTATCCAATCAGGGCGGTAGACCAAATATTGATCGTACAAATCGGCAATTTTCGCGCACAGGTGATAATGCCTCAGCGGGTTATCATCTTGTCCTAAATAGGTGAGCAGAACGTCAAAGCCGTCGTCGTTAATCAAGTCAGGTAGAATCCGCATCAGAGCCCACGTCATTGATTCTTTGTTATAAGCCGAACGCTTAGGGACATCATCCAAAACGCTCACAAAGACTTTCCAGAGAAAACTAGCCGGAAGTGGAAACTCAATATTGGCTGCAATACCTATTTGCTCAGCCAGCTCTAACTTGAGCCATTGCGCCATGCCTGGGCTTTGAACAAGAATTTGATCCGCTAAAAACGGATCATCTAGCGGTGATCGTTTGACCATTTCGACCAAAAGATCGCGTAAGTGATCGAGCGCATTAGAGTGATAAACATACAACATGCAAGATCCCTTTGAGACTATAGGAAGGTAATGTAAACCAACACACTAATTCAGCCCCCTTACCCAGGCGGACTCGCTGCATCTACCAGGACATTCGGTGCTTCAATAAAGTGATAGCCTTCTTCTTGAGACCAAAAATCTTTACCCTGCTCGACACGAACCACACCCGTAAAACGATCTTGGAGATAAACAACAGCATCTTCAAGCGTATCTATGTCGCAAAGCATTACGCCACCACGATCGTTCTCAGTAGTAAATAAATAACTTTTCATGTCCGCGCAAACCTTTTAAAACGTGTTAAATACAGCCAAGACTCAGTGCTTTATCTTACTGAAACTTGATACTTTCAGCCATTGGTAAATCCTTGTTTTGTGTGCGAATATGGAGTTTACATGAACGATCCTTCTTAGCAGGCCACCGCCCATGCAGCATTCGCTAACAACCTTAACTGCTCTGGTTCAAGAAATCTCTGGTGCAGAGAACGCAATGAGCGCGATGCAGGTCATTGTCGCTCGTCTTAGCAATATTATGGAGGTGCCAGTTTGTAGCCTTTATCTCAAGTCACCAACGCGCTCCAAACTGATATTAGCAGCAACACAAGGCTTGGCTGAATCGTCCATTGGCAAAATCAAGCTAAATATAGATGAAGGCCTCGTCGGGACTATTGCAGCGACTAAGCATACGCTTAACTTAGCTAACGCTCCCGCCCACGATAAGTACGCCTTCTTCCCGCAAGCGCAAGAAACCGCCTACCGTCAGTTCATGGGGGTTCCCCTGATTCACTTGCGCCAATTAATTGGTGTTCTAGTTGTTCAGGGGACAGATAAAAAACCATTCTCCCAAGAAGCCGAAGCCTTTTTAGTCACGATCGCCTCTCAACTTGCGGGAACTTTATACAATATACAAAAATCAGGCGAATGGATTACTACCCGCAAACCTAAGCGACTTTTTCAGCGTTATTCGGGTGTCGTGGGGTCGGCGGGCATTGGTATTGGCGAGCTTACACCGCTCCATACTCATATCGACCTTAAGCAGGAACCCGAGAAAAAAGGATTAGGCGTTAGCAAGGAGCGCAGTCAATTTGATAACGCTTTAGAAAAAGTGTGTGATGATTTAGAACTCGGCGCAAACCGGATCGAGAAAGAGCTTCCTGAAGACATTCTGTCTCTTTTTGCTGTGTATCAAATGATGCTCGAAAGCCCTGAGTTACGCGAAGGCACCCGAGAATTAATTGATCAAGGTTGCAGTGCCCGCTGGGCTGTACGAGAAACCGCACTTCAACTAGCAAGCTCATTTGAGCAAGCTGACGATCCGTATTTAAAAGCACGCGGTGAAGATGTTCGTAATATCGCCATTAAGCTAATGACACAGATGGCGCGGAAAGAACAAACAATATCGCCGGACAAAAAGACGCCTATAATCCTAGCGGGTGAGCTAATTAGCATCGCCGACCTATCGGAGTATCAATCAGAACAAATTCAAGGAATTATCTGCCGCTCAGGCTCTGCGTTATCACATACCTCAATTGTAGCCAACGCGTTAGGTATACCTGCGATTATGGGAGTATCTGATCTTGATATAAAACGCTTTAAAGGCAAACTCACTGTCATCGACGCAGGGCGCGGAGAAGTCATCATAGCGCCGCCCGAAGAAATGGTCGCCGAATACCAGCGCATTAAAGATACTGAGCAGCAATTTAACCAATCACTAGCAGGCCTGAAAGATTTGCCCGCCGTCACAACGGATGGTTTCCATGTCAGCCTACTCACTAATACAGGGTTATTAGCTGACGTCTCGCCTGGTTTACGCAACGGTGCAGAGGGCATAGGACTATACCGCTCTGAGATTCCTTTTATGGTCCACGACAACTTCCCGACAGAAGAGGAGCAGTACCTCGTCTACAAGGAGGTTATCGATGCTTACAGTCCACGCCCGGTTTCAATGCGAACACTCGATATCGGTGGCGACAAGCAACTCCCCTACTTTGAATTTAAAGAAGAGAACCCGTATCTAGGCTGGCGAGGCATCCGCTTCACCCTCGATAACACTACACTGCAGGTTACCCAGTTACGCGCTATGGTTCGCGCGGCTCACGGGCGCGACAACCTGCAAATACTCATACCGATGGTCAGTCGTATCGATGAAATAAAAACCATTAAAGAACTACTGAACCAGGTTATTTCCGAACTGATAGCGGAAGGTAAGCAAGCGGTGATGCCTAAGCTTGGCATTATGATTGAGGTACCATCCGTGCTATTGCTCTTGGATAAAATTGCGCCTTATATCGACTATGTATCCATTGGATCTAACGACCTCACTCAATACCTGCTCGCCGTAGACCGTAACAATCCGAAAGTATCCCGATTATTTGATAACCTGAACCCGGCGGTATTGGCTGCACTTTACTTTATACGTAAGAAATGTGCTTCACTGCAGTTACCCGTATCGCTCTGCGGTGAAATGGCCGCTGATCCAGCGTCAGTACTGTTGTTGGTCGCCATGGGGTTTGACCGCTTAAGCCTCAGTGCACATAGAATCCCAAAAATTAAATGGCTAATCCGCAATATCAGTCGGGAAGAAACACAAAAATTACTCGCCAAAGTTGAAGCAGCTGAAGATGAAAGCGAAATAAGAAAAGTACTCAATAAAAAACTAAAAGAGTTAGGCCTGAAAAAATAGTGCTTAAATTAGCGTATACTTTCTATACCACCTCAAGAAATCAATCACTTGGACGATATAGAACTAAGCTAGCCTAATTTTAAACGTAGCCTAGTAGCGCTCCATTCAAGGCAGAAAATTAAATCAGTGTTACACTGATTTAAGCATGATAGTAATATCTAATATTAGAGACGGATTATGAATTACGAAGATCTTTTTGTACTGGTTATCGAACCCTCCAAAGTACAAAGGACCATTATTACTAATCACTTGAAAAGCTTTGGTATTCATAAAATTGATGAATACGATGGTGCTGCACAAGCATTAGAAGGCATGCAAGCCCAATTACCAGATCTTGTTATCTCGTCTATGCACCTGCCTGATATGACAGGGACTGATGTCGTCACTTTGATGCGCCAAGACGAGCAACTTGCCCACATCACTTTTCTGCTGATTTCCTCCGAAACTCATTACCGTTATTTAGAGCCTATCCGCCAATCCGGTGCTATAGCCATCTTACCTAAGCCATTTGGCCGCACAGATTTGCTGTCTGCACTACAAAGCACTCTGCTTTACTTAACTGATCAAGACTCAGGATCTAGCTATACAGATGAAGAATTTGAGGAGCTGCGCATTTTAGTCGTAGATGACAGTAAGATGTCTCGTAATTACGTCTCTAAGATTTTACGCAACATTGGGGTCGAAACTATTTTAGAAGCCGGCGACGGAAACGAAGCGATGGATCAAATTGACAAACAGGTATTTGATTTGATCATTACTGACTACAACATGCCTAATTTAGATGGCCGCGAAATGGTTGAGAAGATAAGAAAGACCAGCGGACAAGCAGCAGTCCCTATCATCATGATTACCTCCGAACAAAATGAACAACAACTGGCGGCTATCCAAAAATCAGGCGTATCTGCTCTGTGCTCTAAGCCGCTATCTTACGAAATGGCGAAGCGAATCATCGAACGACTTGTTCTTGATAAGAATGCCTTTTAGTACTCCTACAGCAGCTCTTTGTATCTACCACTTTAAGCATACCTATATATAAACCAAATAAACCGCTCAACATGAAGTGACCCCCAGCAATGGGAATATCCAACTAGTGGGAGTCACTTCATACATCAGCGGTTTTACCATCAATTACGCACTTCACGCATCAATCAGTTAGTAAGGTCTCGGGATTAAAGCCCATGATCAATGATCCCCAATGCTGCTCATTAACATAGAGCGGTATCGAAAGATCATTCAAAACCTCTCCGGTATCCCGAATAAATGTTTGCAATAAAAATGGGCTGGTATGAGACGCACGGCGTAACTCGGCCCGATTACCATTAAACTTACGACGGTGCCGGCTTTTTAAATTATCGACATCAAAATTGCCCGTCATCGCATTAGATACTTTCGTGTGGTGGGCCGCTGCATAGCCGTTTTTATCAACTGCAATGGCATAAATAAATTCTGAACGTTCCGTTATAAACCCATCAAACAATGGACGCATCACGCCCTCATAAGCAGAGGCGTAAGACACATCGAACTTCTCCGGTAATTGTTTTGGATTAATGCGCTTATATTGAACATCAAATAAATTTTGACCACTATCCGACAGCTGCTGTAACGCGGCTTGCGTCTGAGCAGCCCAACGACGGCCCGCTTGAATCATACTTTCAAAACCACCATAACCGATGATAAAACGGGATAACAGTTCTTGAGTCTCTTCCGTGGCAATTTCGAGATCATTTGAGTGATTGCGAGACTCTTTCATCTCATTATCAATATCACGCGCTATGGATGTGATTTCAGTGACATGACCGTGCGATTGCTTATTACTGTAAGACAGCTCGTCGATAGTCTCGCTAATGCCCAATAGCTCACGATTGACCGCTTCAAAGTCTTTTACCAAACTCATAAACTGAGTATTAGTGTTTTCTATAAAACCCTCGGTATTGTTTACATATTCCCTAATATTGTCAGCCCGGTTACGAGTAAAGTCCATCAAACTACCCATTTGACTAATATTCTTATCAATCTCACTGGTTGCTATGCTTACCTTTTGCGACAAGGTACGAACTTCGTCCGCAACCACGGCAAAACCACGGCCAGCATCCCCCGCTCGGGCAGCTTCAATAGATGCGTTAAGTGCCAATAAATTTGTTTGATCTGAGAAGTCTTGAACCATCGATAAAATTTTCGTGATGTTATCTGAGTTATCATTTAGCTGCTGGACGGTTTCTTGGAAGTTATTAACCAATTCGCTAATGGATCGCACCTGCTCTTGAACCTTCATCAGTTCTTCACTTGAGCGCCTAACATCAGTCATATTTGAGCTATTTTGTTCACTGATCCGAAGGATAGTTGCAGCGACTTGTTGTACCGCTAGGGACCCTTCTTCGCTTGACTGGAATACCAATTGCGCTTGTTCTTCTTGCTTGGTGACCGATAGGCTCGCCTTAGAGAGTACTTTTTGCATTTTAGTCGCACATAACGCAACGCTAACCGTACGACGGCGCGATTCAGAAATCATCTTTTTAAGACGCGCTGAAAACTCGTTATAGCTATGCGCCATCTCACGGATTTCATCATAAGTGAACTCCGGCAAGGTAACTGATATATCGCCATCATTATCCTTAATCTGCTGCAGTACGCCTGTCATGGCCTTAATGGGCCGCAGGAATAGATGGCGCATGAAAAAGATACTAAAGGTAGCAGCGGCTATAGCGAAAGCGATGGTCACAAGCCCCCAGGACACAAAGCTATCCATTAACTCAACAAGCGCTAGGCGCTGTGAATCAGCCAATTCAGTCGCCGCTAGCATCACTTTTATTTGATCCGCGTAATGCCAACCGATAAACAGCATCATTAGATGTGGGCATAAAAGAAAAACAACATTACCCACAATTTTCTTGGTTAACGAGTTAAAGAACGTCCGCTCAACCGTTGCGTATAAACTCATAGATAAGTCCTGAAAGTTCTGGTGATTATTAGCCTGCCATTTGAGCTAAAGCCCAGTACGCGGAACCTGATTCAAATGTAGCAGTTATTTATAGATTTACCTGTTCCATCGGCTATGCACAGAAAAAATATAGTTAAAAAGCAGTCTTTTAGCGTTTTCAAGCACAAAACGATACCAAAAGACTAGACAGGAAGGTACGAACTACAACAAACACGGGATAAACAAAAGGGAGTTACCAAAGCAACCAAGACGATCGATCTTGAAAAAAAAGTTTCCACTCTTTGTAATCTGGACACGTACTAGCCACTCTCGCCCAGAAAACTGGCGAGTGATTAAACTCGGCAAGATGAACAAGCTCATGAATGATTACATAATCAATGGCGGCATCAGGCGCCATAATCAACCGCCAGTTTAGCGCTATCTCACCTTTTGAGGAGCACCGTCCCCACATCCGTTTAAAATTAGCTGTTTTCACATGACTGGGCATGAGCTTCATCTCTCGGGACCAATATGAGGTACGTTGCTGAAAAAACTGATCCGCTTGATCAAACAACCAATCTTTAAGCAAGGAAATGGCGGCATCCGACGGTAATTTTTTCACCCGCTGACTGATCGCTATATCGACACCGTCATCGGTTAACTCGACATATGACTTAGCGATCGGCATGACACAAAAAGATATATTCAATGACTGCCCTCGCAATAAAACACGCCCTTGCTCTATGGGGTCAGGCAAATGAACTCTCATTTGCTCGGCTTGGTTTACTACATGCTTCTCAATCCAACTCATGCGGGACTGGATAAAACTCTGCACCCAGACGGTGGATGTGCGTAGCGGTACTCTAACAACAAGCTGACCATGCCGAATTTCAAGCGTAGCGGTTTTACGTCGACTATAGCGCACATCAGGCTGGTAGGGTTCACCATTGAGATGGATGGTTATCGGCTGTTTAGGGGCACTAGCATTCATGAATGCGGCTCGCTTTTCTCTTGTTTCTACAGACCATAAATACTATTACGAAGACTCGTCTACACGCTTAGACGACAAGCGCTTGGCACCACGATAGAAATGACGATACGCACTATTATACGTTTTTTGGATGGGCGAAGCTGTAGACATTGACGGCAAATACTCCAATCGTTCATACGCCGACAACCAAGCAGGCGCTATGCTTGCCAATTCAGGATAACGATGTGTCACTCGCGCTAGATAACCGCGTAAAGTTTCTCCCTTGTTACGGCGTAGTCGCTTATCCTTTCGATACAACAACCGCGACACCTTATCAATATCTCGACTTCTCGTGGCTTGATATTTCTCTTTTTTACGCAACAGCCACCACAGCGTCACTCCCAGCAATAAAGCGATAGGCACGACTACGATCGCGATAAACTTAAGGCGGTTTTCACTATTCAACCAATCACTTAATAAAGACTGCTGACTATCATGGTAACCCAATACCCATTTGTGCCAACGATAATTTACCGCATCGTAACGTAAACGAATTTCGCCTAACCATGACCAACGTTTCTCCCAACGAATCAACGACGTTCTTGAATCCGAAGCAAAGTTCGCATCATCAGCAAACACTTGATCAAAGGATTGCTCGATACGTTCAGGAGCAACGAATGCCGTCGGGTCGAGCCTTACCCAGCCTACGCCTTGTTGCCAGTATTCAACCCACGCATGCGCCTCAAATTGCCGAATCAGCATATACGATTCATAAGCATTCCACTCACCACCTTGATAGCCTCCCACTAAACGAGCAGGGATTCCCGCCAAACGCAACATATAGGCCGTTGACGATGCGAAATGCTCACAGAACCCTGCCTGCGAACCAAACAAGAAAGCATCTTGCTGATCACCAGAGAGCGTCGGCGGCGATAAGGTATAAGTGAAAGCGCGATTAAAGAGTCTGTGTATTTGACTAATAATAGCTTGATCGCTTAAGTTTTGTTCACGCCAACGTGCCACCACTGCTCGCGTTTTAGGATTCCCGCCCGCAGGTAACGCCGTATAACGATCCGGCCACTTGAGTTCCGGTTGTGGAAAACGATCACTCACTGCGCTTTTTGCTTGATATGTAAAACGATTATCTAAGGGCTTCACTGAACGCGTTGTTTTATTGGAAGCAATCCGAAGATTATCACCCTGAATTTCAGTAGGATAATCCAACAAAAACAGCCAAGGATTAGCCGAAGGCTCAGCAATTACCTGATAGCTACTGCCTGAATTTGCACTATCGACTGAGGCATTATCGTCACCTAAAAAGTCATCCATATACCAGCGTTCGCCATCAAAACGACTCAGTGTCATGGCCCGCCAATACCTATCTTGACGCGGTGGGGGGTGGTCGTCTTCAAATGAAACCCTAAAAGCAACCGAGTCAGACCGCGCTAAACGCCCAACTTGCCCCGGAGAAATACTGTCCGACAAACCTGTTTTAGCAGCGCCGTTTTTATACTCAACATTCCACAGCGGCCCTAAACGAGGAAAAACCAAATACAATACAATCATCATGGGTAGGGACTGTAGGAGTACCGCGCTGCTGCGCTTCACAGGCAAAAAGAAGCGTCTACCTATCGGCTGTTTAACAACACTGCCTTCTGAATGCATGGCCACCAAAGTCGTAAAAATCACCACAAGTGAAATCAAGCCAAGTATCGCTGAAAGCATCGTTTGGTCGAATAAAAAGCTAACCGCTGTCCCAAAACAGCTTGTGAGCACAAGAACCCAACCATCCCGACGCGTTTTCGTTTCTATTAATTTAAGCACGGATCCCGCCACCAATAAGGTAGATAGCCCCGCTAGACCATCCGCAGAAACCGCCGATATTAATATAGCTATTATGACCACCGTCATAATGAGATGCTTGATTATTGATGAAACAGGTTTCACTCGTCCCTGCAACGTGAGCCAAGACCACGCCAACATCACTACCGAAAAGCCGATCGACCATAAAGGCAGCTGGGGAATATGGGGCGCACTCATCACGCCGACCATAATCACCAACCAGCATCCAGCAAAGTACGGTAGCGGACTTGTTTTTTTCACCACTATTAAACGCCCCCTTGGTACAAGGCTAAAGACCTCAATGCCGCATGCATGTGGTCATCTCCAAAACCAAGCTCTAAACACCTATCCGGTAGCTGCAACCCAAACGACAGGTTCTGCCTGTTAAGCTCCACAACCCAATACGCCAGCCGAGACAGTCGAGACTCTATTGACAATTCTGGCCATAACGACCAACGCAGCCATATGTTATCCTGAGATTCTCGCTCGAAATTTAATGAATGCAGCCCCTGCCCCTTCGCATACACCTTCCACGCGATACGGCTAATAGACTCTCCCGGCTCATAGTTTTTTAACGCATCCAGATTCTCATCAGAGCGACCACTCCCTTGATCATCAAGCACTCCAGCCTGTAACGACTGTAAATCACCGCCTTTGACGGGCTGTGGGTATACCAATATACGCTGCCCCAAGCGTACTCGACTCCACGCTTTTAATAACCCAAAAGGGAACACGGTCGATATCACCAATAATCCTGGATCTAACCAACCACGCCATCGTGTTGAACGGTTAATGTTCATATGGACTATTGAGTTAACAGGTAAGTTGGTCAACGTTTGTATTTCACGCAGAAAACCCAAAGATACTTGCTGCTGATCACGAACCGACTCTAAGGCGACAGGTACATTGGCCGCTTGACCAGCAAAGACCGGACTCGCAGCGCGTGCTTTAATATGCAAACCTGACAAGTTTGAAAACGTATGTAAGATAGTGGTGACAAATAACGAAATCATCAAAAAACAAACAGCATAAGCAAGGTTGTTTTGATAATTAATACCCAGTAATAAAACGGCTAGCGCCACCCCTAAAAAACCTATCCCTGCCCGAGTGGGCAAAATATAAATACGCTTCTGCGTAAGCTGCACGCTGTCACTTGCAGGAAACCGCTGATCTAGCCATTTGTTTATCCGCTGATTCAACACACCGATCCTTACTGGATTACATCAACTAGCGACAAAAGTTGAGTAGCCGTATCGTTATTGCCCGCATCTAGCTCAGGACGAACTAATAAACGATGAGAGACCACACTAGGGAACACCGCTTGAATATCATCAGGTAATAAATAACTGCGACCACCGAGAAAAGCCCATGCTTTTGCTGATTGAATGACGGCTAGTGCGCCACGAGGTGAGAGGCCTAAACTAATAAATTCTGATTGACGAGAGGCTTCTGCCAATCGCTGTACATAACTGACGACGGCATCCGATAATGATACCTGGTTGCACGCACTTTGCAGCTCGACCAAACCATCGGCCGTGAGGCAAACCGGTAAAGAGGCTATATCATGTCGGGTATCACCATGCATCAATAGGCGCCGTTCCGTTTCAGCATCAGGGTAACCCATAGAAAGTCGCATCAAAAACCGATCGAGCTGAGACTCAGGAAGCGGATAAGTACCTAACTGAGTGATCGGGTTTTGGGTCGCTATAACAAAAAATGGGACAGGTAATTTACGGGTGGTGCCATCAAGAGAAACTTGCCGTTCCTCCATCGCCTCAAGCAAGGCACTTTGTGTTTTAGCCGTAGCCCGATTGACTTCATCCGCTAATAGTAATTGCGTAAATACCGGTCCTGCGTGGAAACGAAACGTCCCAACGTTAGGCTCAAAGACCATACTACCCAACACATCTGCGGGCAGTAAATCACTAGTAAACTGTACACGACGGTAATCCAAACCGAAGACATGAGCCAGCGTATGAGCTAGGGTTGTTTTCCCCATTCCGGGTAAATCCTCTAGCAATAAATGCCCCTTCGCTAATAGGCATGTTACCGCTAGTTTTATCACGTGTTCCTTACCGTAGATCACTGATGATATAGTTTCAATCGCCTGCCCTACGCGATCCTGCATTGTTATATTCCTTCCATTGAGCTTTAAAAAATAGTGCTTTATACCTTCTTGAACCTTAACTATCGGCCAATCTCTCAACTTTTGGACAAAAAAAACGCAGCCACTTCTCAGCGCTGCGCTTTAAATCAATCTTTTCAGCTTAGTGGTGGTGACCGCCTTCGCCGTGTGCGTGACCATGAGTCACTTCTTCTTCCGTTGCTTCGCGAACTTCAACGATTTCAACAGCAAAAGTAAGATCCTGACCCGCTAGAGGATGATTACCATCTAGCGTTACGCCATCTTCTTCTACTTTAACAACGGTAACAGGCTGCTCACCCCAAGGGGCTTGAGCCATAAATTGCATACCTACTTGCAAGTCTTCAACACCTTGAAAGTTTTCGTGCGGTACTTTTTGCACTAGCTCTTCACGCAAAGGGCCGTAACCTTCTTCAGCGGTCACAGTAACATCAAGCTTATCGCCTACGGCTTTACCAATTAACGCATTCTCTAAGCCAGGAACAATGTTGCTAGCTCCATTGAGGTAAGCTAATGGAGCTTGGCCAACAGATGAGTCGAGTGTTTCGCCTTCGCTGTTAGTTAAGGTGTAATGGATTGAGACAACGGATTTGTCAGCAACCTGCATGAGAATCTCCCATATCAATGTCTATTTGCTTCACTGAAAGGATCCGAATCAGTTAGCAAACCAACAAAACCCAAAACCTGACAGAACGTGGCCGACATCCTAACCTGCACAGTTTGAAAAAACTACCGGCTAGGCTATTTCCGTATAAAAGTTTGTGTTTTTGTATCAAACCGCCAGCACCCAGGTGGCTGTAGATGAACACCGCCAATCCATCGATGAATCACATGTTCGTCTAACCAATCTAACTGCCCTGTTAACACCTCCCGTCCTGCCTCGGTAATTGTCAGTTCACGCTCATTAAAGTTATCTGCATGCTGATATAACCCCGGCAATTCAAACTGTGGGTTACCATCGCACATAATGAGTGGTTGACTCGATTCAGCCATCGCTTTCAAAATACGCCAAAAACTCGCATCCCCCATAAAAGGCACTGTTTCTTTATTACGTACGTCATTAAAGAGAGCGTACGGAGCTACTTTGCCTTTTTCTGCCAAGATCGAAAGCGCATAACGCTCCGTTAGCGAAACACCGTACTGATCTGGATACTCTTGTTTTAAGCGCTCAATGCCGGTCTTCAGAAAAGGCAGCGCCGTTTCTTGCAAAGTGGCGGATTCTAAACTGCGCGGATTTAATGCGGTAAACGCCACCCACGCCTGATAGGCATGCTGGATATCTTGGGGCGTTGCCTGGCGGCGATTTGCAAAAGCGTCTCGAACCGCTTCTTCTGGGGTATCGGGGCTTAAATGCTGATCAATAAATGCAAGTTCCGGCTTGGCCTTATCAGCCCCTTCAGTCGCAAACCACGCTAACACTTGAAGTAAATGTAACTGATCGTAAAGCTCATACGTTACCCACAACACTATATCACCCGTATTCGCTGCACTTATAAAAATAGCATCACGTGTTTGAAAGTGAAATTGCGCTTCCATACTCGTAGCCCAACCACATTCGGCAATAAAGTTTGCTCTAATCGAGGACATTTCTTCTAATGTTAAGCTGGCGGGCACCGGGCCTTCATGTAAAACATCTGACCAAGCTAGCTGCCCACCTTCAATACCGAGTTCTCGAATACGCTGAGAGGCAAAGTCGCCATTTGTAATATGTAACATAGATGTTTCCAGTTATTTATTGATGGTGAAATTACATGGCTAGGAAGGCCATTGTACAATTAATTATGCATTTCTATGTTTGTGACGCACATAAGCGCCATCTATTTCAACAAAAATAGCGCGCCACGACAAAAATAGGAATAAGTCCTATTTTTTCGAATATTATTTTCTACTAATATCTATTTATGTTCGAAACTCAGCAAGGATGCTATCCATGTCAACTACATGCCCTGAGTGCAATCAACTACTTGATCAGCACGATAAAAAAGCCCATCAGCACCTAAATCTCATTAGCAAAATCCCGGGCAGCCACCTATTCAAATGTAAAGAATGCGACAGCTACCTACACTTCCATGAAAACATGTGGGAGATGCTGCTTGAAGGTTTTTATAATACGGACAGCCAATCAAAGCATACTCAGCAAGTCGCGTAAAAGGGTTACATCTCAGACCTACATTCAACATTAATTTTAAAAGGTGCTTACTCTTTCAGTATGCACCTTTTTACTGCTTACACGTTTTCTAATTGATAAAACGCCTTCAGTATATCGATAGTAGTAATGACATCCTGAGTACCGGCCATTTCGCGAATAGAATGCATAGCAAACTGTGGAACACCAATATCAATCGTTTTCACACCAATTTCAGCGGAAGTAATCGGCCCTATCGTGCTGCCACATGCCATATCGGATCGAACGACAAACTCTTGAACATTAGCCCCTACTTTCTGCGCCAATAAACGGAACTGCGAACTCGTCACGTCCGTAGTTGCGTACCGTTGATTAGCGTTAATTTTAATGACAGGCCCCTTATTCAATATCGGCCCATGATTCGCATCATGCTTGTCAGAAAAATTGGGATGAATACCGTGTGCGTTATCAGCCGATATCATCATAGAGCGCGCTAGCATTCGGCTCCGCTCTTCATTACTTACCACTAAGCGCTCCAGCAAATGCTCCAGCATCGGACCTTGCGCACCAGCAGCACTCATACTGCCAACTTCTTCGTGGTCATTACATACAAGCAACATAGCTTCTTCACTGTCTGCAGTAAGCAGCGCATCTAATCCCATAAAGCAGCTAAGCAAGTTATCTAAACGTGCAGATGCAATAAATTCATCACCAAGCCCTATTACAGCAGCTGATTGCGTATCGTAAAAACTAAGTTCGAAGTTCAACACTTCACTTACACGATGCCCTTGCTTGGCTAGTTGGACTTTAAGCAAATCTCGAAAATCAGATTTTTTATCAACCTGACCTAGAATAGGGGGTAAAAATGTTTGCGCATTAATGGCACGGCCATTATTCGCTTCGCGATCCAGATGAATCGCTAAACTTGGAATAGTCGCTATCGCCTTTACAAAATTAATCAACGCCGAATCAAGCTGACCGTCGACATTTTTAAAGCTTACACGTCCTGCTAACGAAAGATCCCGATCGAACCAGGGTGCCAATAACGCACCTCCGTATACTTCAACACCTAGCTGCGAATAACCATGACAATGCAGCTCAGGGTTAGGCTTAACTCGTAAACAGGGAGAATCTGTATGCGCACCCACCATACGAAAACCCGATTCGACCAAAGAGTGACTGGCTGGCATGACCCAAGCAATAATAGAAGAGCCATTTCGGTGCGTGTAATAACGACCACCCTTCTGTATATCCCAAGTATCACGTTCATCACGATACTCAAAACCGGCCAGCTCTAACCGCGATATCATTGAAGAAACCGCATGAAATGGCGTAGGTGATTCATTCAAAAAATCGATTAAGCGATCCATCCGAGAGGTAGCGTTAGTCATTTACTTGTCCTTCTGTTCACGGTCATCTTGCGATTGAATATCGAGTAGCTCGACCGTAAAAATCAATGCTGAATTTGCGGGTATATCGGTTGACGGGCTAGTGGCACCATAAGCCAAATTAGCAGGGACAAAAAGCTCCCACTGATCCCCTATGTGCATTTTAATCAAGGCTTGCTGCCAGCCTCTTATTACCTTATTGACTGGAAACACTGAAGGAGAACCCTTTTTTATCGTATCATCAAAAACGTAGTCATCCACGCGACGACCTTGATAATCTACGACGACAAACTGATCAAAGGTTGGAGATACGTCCCCTTTTCCAGACTTCAACACGCGATACTGTAATCCAGAAGCCATCACTATCACATTACTGCGTTGAGCATTATTCTTTAAAAAAGCCTCACCTAAACGACGCGTATCATCATAGACAGCTTTCTCGATTAAGGATTGACGAAATGCTTCACGCTGGCGCTCTTCTTCTACATCACTGCAACCCGCTAATAACAACCCACATACACATAAACCCATACAAAAGGTGCCAAACATAGCCTGATTTTTCATCTAATTTAAACCTTAGCAGTGATCCTACATTACAAAACGAACGTAATAAGGTATTGATTTTACATTAACCAAGCCGATAGCTACACTCAGATAACAGGAAAGAGGGAACATCTTACGCAACTGCCTGTCTTAATTTTTAAGAAACGAAACCGGAAGTAGAGTTGATATGAAGATCAAATTACGTTCATCTTTTATTGCATTGGCATTGGCACCGACACTGGCTTTTGCCAACGTAGAGTTGACAGCTTTACAACCGGAATCAGTGCATGGAAAAACTATTCAAGAAATCACAGCGCGCCTCAACGCGGGTCATTACAACAAAGTTACCGTTGACGATGCACTTTCTGAAGAAATTTTAAACAAATACCTAGACGCACTTGACCCTGCTCGCAGCTACTTTTACCAATCAGATATTGATGAATTTGCAGCGTACAAGAATCAACTTGATAACGATATTATCGATGGTGACCTTAAGCCTGCTTTTATTATGTACAACCGCCTTCAGCAACGGATGAATGAGCGTCTTGACAAGATAATTGCTCGACTTGAAGACCCTACTCCGTTCAATTTCGAGCTGAATGAATCAATTGATACCGACCGCTCTAATGACCCGTGGATAACAACAGAGCAAGACATGAATGATCTATGGCGCAAACGGATCAAAAGTGGGCTACTTAATTTAGAGTTATCAGACAAAACGGATGCCGAAGCCCGAGAAACATTACTAAAGCGTTATAAAAACCAACAAGCGCGTTTAACACAAACAAAAAGTGAAGACGTGTTCCAACGCTTTGCAAACATATTTACCGAGCATTTCGATCCGCATACTTCCTACTTCTCTCCACGCGGTAGCGAGAATTTCAAGATCAACATGAGCTTATCACTTGAAGGGATTGGTGCGGTTCTTCAAGGTGAAAACGAAAACACTAAAGTTGTTCGTCTGGTTCCAGCGGGGCCAGCAGATAAAAATGGCCAGCTGAAACCCGCTGATATTATTGTAGGTGTCGGACAAGACAAGGCTGGTGAAATCGAAGATGTGGTCGGCTGGCGCTTAGATGATGTTGTCGACCTAATTCGTGGCCCAAAAGGTTCGACAGTACGTTTAGAGATCATCCCATCCGATAGCGAAGACAAAACAATTCGTAAAGTCGTCGCGATAGAACGTAATACCGTAAAGCTTGAAGAACAAGCAGCCCAGAAACGCATAATCGATATCGAAGAAAACGGTGTGAAACATAAAATCGGCATCATCGATATCCCTGCGTTTTATATCGACTTTGCCGCGCTACAAAAAGGCGACCCTGAATATAAAAGTACGACGCGTGACGTAGAAAAGTTGATCAACGAGCTAAAAACTGAAGACATCGAAGGTTTAGTTATCGACCTACGAAATAATGGGGGTGGCTCATTACGTGAAGCCAACGAACTCGTGGGCTTATTTATTGACCGCGGCCCTACTGTTCAAATCAGAGACCCTAAAGGCCGAGTCGACATCATGGGCGATTTCAACCCTAAAGTTGCATACGCTGGCCCGCTGGCCGTTGTCGTTAACCGATTAAGCGCCTCCGCATCAGAAATTTTTGCAGGTGCCATACAAGACTATGATCGCGGCATCATCGTTGGCGGCCAAACCTTCGGTAAAGGCACCGTACAAACACTACAACCGATGGACCATGGCCAGCTAAAACTTACACATGCTAAGTTTTATCGCATCTCTGGTGAAAGCACTCAGAACAAAGGGGTTATACCTGATATAGAATTCCCAAGCCTTTATGACCCAGCAGAAATTGGTGAAAGCGCACTTGACGGGGCACTGCCGTGGGACACGGTAAAGCAAGCACGCCATGGCATTTACACTGAGTTACCGCCAGTCAAAAGCAAACTACTCACATTGCACAACGAGCGGGTTAAGAGCCAACCAGACTTTAACTTTATGAGAGAGCAGGTTGAGCGCGCACTCGCCACTAAAGACGACGAGCAGTTACCTCTTAACAAAGCGCAGTTGAAAGCAAAGCGGGACGCCGCCGAGAAATGGCAAATTGATGCAGAAAACCGTAGGCGCTTAGCCAAAGGCGAACAACCCATCAGCAAGCTATCTGAAGTGGAGGACGAACTGACCAAAGATAATTCAGGACGCCCTATTACCAACGAATCAGAAGCCATACTGGAAGAAAGCGCACGTATATTATTAGATCTATCAGTATTAGAGCTGTCATTTAAAACCGCATCTAACCAGTAAACTTTTAGTGAGTAATTAGACACATGACCAAAACAGACACGAGCCCTACCGCTAAATCGTTATCTAAAAAAGGGCTAGTGATCGGTTTGATTGCATTAGTTGCCGTCACTGGAGTTTCCATTGGCGGATACTTTGCTTACGACAGTATTACCCAGCAAACAGCTATAAACGCCAAAGAACTAGAACAGTTCGGTTACGAGATGGTGGCTACGACCCGCAGCTTCGAAACCACAGGTGAACTCGGTACCAAGCAAGTACCTTCTACCTTTGATGAAGGAAAGGTACCACCAACCCAAAAAGTCATTCGAGGCTTGCTTAATGATAAGGAATCCCTCCTCCAAGACAACCAAGCGCTACTCGATGAAATAAACAAACTCAACGCTCGGATTGCTGACTTAGAAGAATACAAACAACTCAATGAACACTTTGCTCCTGATCGATTAAAGGATGA
>Ga0115007_10000517_pt1 | contig 25578 bp, 22 predicted proteins | sample ArcOceMetagenome_2_FD_87166 | JGI IMG/M metagenome (GOLD analysis project Ga0115007, IMG submission 87166) | Marine eukaryotic phytoplankton communities from Arctic Ocean - Arctic Ocean ARC135M Metagenome | ecosystem: Environmental > Aquatic > Marine > Oceanic | place: Arctic Ocean | collected...
AAGTACATGGGCCTGCATTGGACCAGACATAAGTGCAGGAGGCTTACTGCTGGGGCTAACTAGCGCCGCCAGTAGGCAGAGAGCGGAGAGCGGCAATAGCGCTAGGTATAGACTGTGTAGTGGCTTTTTAAGCCCGCTGACGAACACTAAGACATTGATCACCAGTGCCAGCAGAGCAAGTATCTTGAATAGGCTTAGATCCAGACCACCCTCAACCAATAACAGCCCAGCTATTGCCAGCCCATGCAGACAGATACCGATGCCAGTGATGGTCTGTAATGAAATTGGATTAAAGTGGGGGTCTTTGCGCAGCTGCATAAGGTGGTAAACCAACCCAATCATGTACGCAGCAATTGCAGCAAAACCCAGTATGGAGCCTGTCATCTGATAAATTCGCTAATTAATTTCAATGAGTGTGGCATATTCAAGACACAGGGTGAAGAGCAGGGCAAAATTATTGCTATAATGCCGCCCTAAAATGAACCGCCGGAAGTTAACAGCATGGCCATGTTTGAAAATTTAAGTGATCGCCTCTCCCAGAGCCTTAAGAAAATCTCTGGTAAAGCCAGTCTCAGTGAAGCCAATATAGAAGAAACATTGCGCGAAGTGCGCATGGCGCTGCTTGAAGCAGACGTCGCGCTTCCTGTGGTCAAAGACTTTGTTGAGTTGGTTAAAGAGCGTGCGCTGGGTAAAGAGGTTAATAGTAGCCTTAACCCAGGTCAGCAATTCCTGAAGATCGTTCAGGCCGAGCTCGAGCGTGTGATGGGGGAGAAAAATGAATCCCTCAACCTAGCTCAGCAACCCCCGGCCATTATTTTAATGGCCGGCTTGCAGGGTGCGGGTAAAACCACCTCTGTTGCCAAGCTATCTCGGTATCTGAGCGAGCGCGAAAAGAAAAAGGTTATGGTGGTCTCTGCGGATGTGTATCGTCCAGCGGCCATAGAGCAGCTTAAAACCCTGGCTGCTGAAGTTGGCGCGGTATTTTTTCCCAGCGATCCCAGTGAAAAGCCAGTAGCCATTGTTAAGGCGGCTATTGCGGCGGCTAAAACTAGCTTTGTTGATGTACTTATTATTGATACTGCCGGTCGCCTGGCTATCGATAATGAAATGATGGCCGAGATTAAAGAGGTTCATAAGGTCGCTAATCCGGTTGAGACCTTATTTGTTATCGACGCTATGATTGGCCAGGATGCCGTGAATACGGCTAAAGCCTTTAATGAAGCGCTGCCACTTACCGGTGTGATTTTGACCAAGGTCGATGGCGATGCTCGCGGCGGTGCTGCGCTTTCTGTCAGGCACATTACTGGCAAGCCGATTAAATTCCTCGGTGTGGGCGAAAAAGTAGATGCCCTCGAGCCGTTCCATCCCGAACGTATTGCGTCGCGCATACTGGGTATGGGTGATGTGCTTAGTCTTATTGAAGATGTTGAGCGCAACGTTGATAAGAAAAAAGCCGAAAAACTGGCTCAGAAAGTCGCCAAGGGAAAGAGCTTTGACCTTGAAGACCTACGTGATCAGCTTCAGCAAATGAAAAACATGGGCGGTATGGCCGGCTTGATGGACAAGTTGCCCGGTATGGGCAATATGGCGCAGATGGCCCAGCAGCCGGATATGACCAGCCAATTTGGCCGTATGGAACATATTATTGATTCCATGACGCCGAAAGAGCGCCGCAACCCCGATATTCTCAATGGCTCGCGCAAGCGTCGCATTACCGTTGGCTCTGGCACCAGTATTCAGGATCTTAACCGTCTGCTAAAACAGCACAAGCAAATGGGTAAGATGATGAAAAAAATGAAGGGCAAAGGCATGCAAAATATGATGCGTGGCATGGGCGGCATGGCGCCTTCTGGGGGTGGTTTGCCTCCCGGTATGTTCCCGCGCCGCTAGGTTAGAGCCAAAGGCCTGTTGTTACAGGCTTTTGGATAGAAAATCCCACTGCATAAAAGCTGTGTATTTTCCTTTAAAGTGGTTTCCTTTCATTTCCTTTTGACGTAACATACCGCGCCTCTCGTGGGGGTCCCGCTATATTGTTTATTATTGTTGCGTGGCACATGGTTAGGTACTTAATTAAGCATCAAGTTTGGCGATAATGCCGCTTGAACACAGGATTTCAGTAAATGGTAACAATTAGATTGGCTCGTGGCGGCGCAAAGAAACGTCCCTTTTACCACATCACAGTCTCTGACTCGCGTAACGCTCGTGATGCTCGTTACATTGAGCGTATTGGCTTTTTTAACCCAGTTGCCCGCGGTGCTGAAGAGCGTCTGCGTGTAGATCTTGAGCGTGCCACATATTGGCAGGGTCAAGGCGCACAGGTTAGCGAACGTGTTTCTGCATTGTTGAAAGAGGCTGCCAAGCTAGTAGCAGCCTAATTATAGGCACTGCAGCGTGAGTAGCTCTCTAAATAAGCCGGAAACACTTGTTGTAGGCCGGATTACAACAGTGTTTGGTGTGCGTGGATGGGTAAAAATATTCTCGTATACAGAGCAGATAGAGACATTGTTCGACTACCAACCCTGGTGGATTGATACCCCAACTGGTCGACAGCAAATTATTGTTGATGACTGGAAGCGGCACACCGATTGTTTGGTAGTACACATCAAAGGCGTAGACGATAGAGATATTGCTCGCGCCTGGTGTAACCAAGACATCTCCATTGATAAGAGCCAGCTTCCCGATTTACATCGCGAAGACTTCTATTGGTATCAGCTGGAAGGTCTTGCGGTGGTTAGTCACTTTGAAGGTCAGCAGATACGGCTTGGAGTGGTTAAGTCCCTGTTAGAGACTGGCGCTAATGATGTGCTGGTAATTGCAGGCGACACCGACAGTATCGATAGGGAAGAGCGGTTAGTTCCCTACGTTGATCAGTTTGTGACCAAGATAGATTTGGCCACTAAAACGATCGACGTAATTTGGGATCCAGAGTTTTAAGCAACAGTTCGGGTCACAGAGGTGAAATGAATGAAAATTGCATTGATAACCCTGTTTCCGGAAATGTTTGCGGCAGTCACTGACTACGGTATAAGTAGGAGAGCTGTGAAAGACGGGTTGCTGGAGATAACCAGCTACAACCCAAGAGATTTTACCGAAGATCGTCATCAGACGGTCGATGCCAGACCCTACGGGGGTGGCCCAGGTATGGTAATGATGATCGAACCTCTACGCAGGGCGATATCAGCAGCCAAAAATTGGACAGACGAAGACCCGTTGGTGGTGTATTTATCCCCCCAGGGCAAGGTGTTAAACCAGGCAGCAGTTAATGGTTTCGCCACACAGCAGTCACTTATTTTGATTGCGGGTCGTTACGAAGGTATCGACGAACGACTGATTCAGATGGAAGTCGATGAGGAATGGTCCATAGGTGACTACGTTCTCAGTGGTGGAGAGCTTCCAGCAATGGTTCTTATCGATGCGCTGATACGTCAGATACCCGGAGCATTGGGGCATCAAGACTCAGCAGATCAGGATTCATTTGCCAACGGCTTGCTCGACTGCCCGCACTATACTCGGCCCGAGCAACAACATGGGCAGCCGGTACCAGAGGTTTTACTCTCCGGTGACCACGAAAAAATACGACGTTGGCGTTTGCAGCAATCATTAGTGCGAACACAACAAAGAAGACCAGATTTACTGGACCGCCTGAAGCTCAATAAAGAGCAACAGGCTCTACTCAAGGAAGCGAGTGCTGCGCTGGCAGATGATAAGAACGGATAACTTATCCTCTCTGTACAGAGCTCTAAATCAGGTGGCAGTGCCACCAACCAATGAAAATTGAGGAGCAAGAAATGTCGAACAAAGTATCTATCATCGCTGAGCTTGAAAAAGAGCAGATGACTAAAGAAATCCCTGATTTCAGCCCCGGTGACACAGTGGTTGTTCAGGTTAAGGTAAAAGAGGGAGCTCGCGAGCGTCTTCAGGCCTTTGAAGGTGTAGTTCTAGCTAAGCGTAACCGCCAGCTGAACTCAGCATTCACTGTACGCAAAATATCTAACGGTATTGGCGTAGAGCGTACCTTCCAAACTTACAGCCCATTAGTTGATAGCATTGAAGTTAAGCGTCGCGGTGCTGTTCGTCGTGCCAAGCTGTACTATTTGCGCGAACGTTCAGGTCGATCTGCACGTATCAAAGAGAAGTTGGGCTAAGCAATCATCGATTGCTAGCGCAGTATCAAAAAAGGCGATCCTTAGGGTCGCCTTTTTTATTGCCTGTTTTTCACCCTTAGTTGGGTTCTATCTGCGTCTAATATCATTTCTAGTCCATTTCTTGACTGTGGCCATCCATGGTCTATTCTTAATTTTGCCAGTAGTGAAAATGTGAACCACGTCACATTATTGTTTTGCTGGGGGGAAGGACTCTATAGAAATATTATGGACAATATAAGAACTCTAATTTTATCTATTCTTTTTATCACGTCAGCTGGCGCCAATGCGGCCTCGGTTGAGCTAACACTGGTCGACGTTGATCCTGGGCAAGAGATTCAACAGGTTAAAAATCGTCCCTGTGTGATCGGTGATAATTCTTGTAAAAACGATCTTGGTTACACGGTTATTAACAATGGCGACGTTACCAGTGGTGAATGGGACTTGGCCAGCCCGGTATGTCTGGTCAGTGACATTACTACCCTAATGAGCGGCACCGCTTTCTGGGTAGGTATTGATGTTAATTTCAATGCAAAATCCCGAGAAATACTAGATTACTTCGAAGTTTGGGTGGATGGAAACAAGGTTTTCCATTATGGCACTAACGATGATTCAGGCCCCGACCTTGCTGCCGGAGATCAAATTCGTAATGGCACTGGCTGGAGTGATTTTCTGTTTAAAGAAATCGATTTAGCCGGGCTCGTGTTATCCCAAAATTCTACAATACAATTTATTGCAGGGATGGATCTTGTGGCGGCCGGTCAGGAGCAGTTCTTTTTAGTTAGAGTCGACTCTCCTATAGGTGAAGTGCCACTGCCTGCGGCAGCTTGGTTTTTTATCACTGGTCTGATTGGCCTCGCGGGTATTCGCAAGCGTGGTAGCACTCGCTAAATACATAAAGCGAGCGGTGGCATTAACCGAGCGCTTTGCGGACTCTGAGCAACCGTATTTTGTAGATACCTATGCCTGGGCGCTGGTTAAATCAGGTTTACCTGAAGCGGCCGAGCCATTATTTGCGAAGGTGACAGCAATTGCACCTTCTGTGGCTGTCTTCCATTATCACCGCGGCGTGGGTCTAAAACAGCAGGGCAAAGAGCAGGAGTCCAAGCAGGCTCTAATTCTGGCTCAGCAAGCACTGTCTGGCGAGGATCGGTTAAAAGACCTTATTGCACAGGAATTAACCAGCTTTTAAGGGGTTATTCCCGTCTCTGAGCTATGAAATTTAAGGGAGTTTCGGTCTCTGATCGATGCTCCCACAGGTCAGCCTAGGCGGGCTCTCCAGAGAAACAGTCAAAGATAAAAAAACCCGAGCTCTATGCGTTAATGCATTGGCAGAGGCCAGTCTATTGTTTGTTGTTGGATAAAAAGGCAAACTAGCACTTCATCGGGCAGGAATCGCCTGCATGAATCTCCCATACGGAAGTGCACACAAGGAATGAAACATGCACGTTCTCATCGTAGATGATCATGCTTTCGTTTGTGTTGGTCTAAAAGCGACACTAAGCGAAGAGTTTAAGAATATTAAAGTGACCACCACTGACCATGGCGACACTGCGTTAACTATTCTCGCCAAAAATACCATTGATCTGGCGATCGTCGATCTATTTATGCCTGGTGGTGCAGGGGGCTTTAACTTTATTGAGATGCTCTGCGAAAGCTACCCGAAGCTCCCCCTAATCGTACTATCTGCCTCAGAAAATCCTGCACATATTCGTAAATGTCTCGACTTTGGTGTGGCTGGCTTTGTGACTAAATCAGCCCCTAAAGATGCCCTGTTTGAGGCTATCGCCAAGGCATTGGTTGGAGAACGGTATATTCCTGCGTCACTCATAGACTCAATGCCAGAGGTGGCTAGGGTTATAGATGAGGTGGATTCTGGTGCCGATCTGGAAATTATCGCTGGATTGGTTACTCAGCGGCAGATGGATATTTTGCTGCGTATTACCCAGGGTCGATCCAACAAACAAATTGCCCGTGAACTCGACCTTTCTGAGAATACCGTGAAGGTACATGTGAGTGCTATGTTGAGAGCGCTGGGCCTAAGCAATCGTACTCAGGCGGGTATTTTAGGCCAAAAGTTGGGGTTATCTGAAACCTCAGTATCCCTTAAATAATATTTACCAAAGCCATTTCCCAATAGTGTCATAGGTAAAACATGTCAATAAAAATTATAAAAAAACACAGTGTAAATTTGCTCTTGCCCGTTGCGTTAGTAATGCCGGTCTTGACGGCGGCACAGACTATGGTTACTGAAGACGATCTTCTGGGCGACATTCAGATGGTTCACAGTGTTACCCATATGGACCAAACACTACCAGAAACACCTGCCTCGGTGACTATTATTGATCGACGTATGATCGATGCATCACCCGCCCTCGATGTGGTTGATTTATTAAGGCTGGTTCCCGGTTTACAGACCTATTTTGTCAATGCCAACCGTCCTGGTGTTACCTACCATACATTGGGGACTCCCTATCCGCGTCGACTCGAGGTGAAGGTCGATGGGCGCTCTGTTTACGAGGCACTTTTTTCCTCAGTGGAATGGAATACTTTAGGGGTGCATCTAGACGATATTGGTCATATTGAAGTAGTGCGCGGCGCCAATACCTCTGCTGATGGCAGTAACGCGTTTCTGGCTTCGATTAATATTATTACCCGTTCACCGCTGTTAGATAAGGGTTGGAATCTTAGGAGTCATGCTGGTGGTAATCACATTCGTAATGGTTCGTTGAGTTACGCAGGATCGGTGGGCGAAGTAAGCCACCGTACCAGCCTGAGCTTTCGAAGTAATGATGGGTTTGATGATTTTGGCGATACCGCACTTGATGATGGGGCAGAGACCATTACTTTTGGCTTTAAAGGCCTGTGGACACCTAGCGCCAGTGATAGTCTGGAGTTCAAATTGGGGATGAGCAACAGCAATATTGGTGTCGGTACCTTCGTGTCGTCTAGCCCCGGCATAGGCACGGATCCCCGCAAGATAGATGTGCAATATCAGCACATGCAATGGAATCATTTAACGGACGAAGGTAACAAATACGAATTTATTGCTTACCACAATGTTTTAAAAATGACCGATATTACCCAGCCAGTTAGTCTATATGGGGCGCTATCAGTCTTTCCCGATGGCCATCCGGTAAAAACGGCACTTCTTCAATTACCAGATAAGGTGATTATTAATGCCGAGAGTTACGGTCGTTCTGCGAGGGTACATACAGAATTTCGAGCAATATTTAATCAATGGGATGATTTTCGTGGGGTAACTGGCATTGCACTCAGAAACGATCGCGTTTCCAGTGATACTTTATTTGATGGGTTGGGTAATGTTAGTGAAAAGACCTATCGCGCCTATTCAAATGTTGAATGGACCGCCACCGATCGCATCGTACTTAATGGCGGTGTTGTCGCGGAAAATGATGACACAGGCACCTTTACTTCCTACCGTGTCGCGAGTAACTTTCGGCTGGCCGAAAATCAAGCGTTACGATTGGCATTCAATCGCGGCTATCGTGCGCCAACGCTCCTTGAAAGTAATCAGGTCAGCAATGTTCGCTACGACGCAAATTTGATACTCGATATGAGTGTTATTGCCGATCCTGATATCACCCGGGAAGAGCTGTCGAGTTCAGAAATTGGCTATACAGGTTCTTTTGCTAACTCTAGTATCACCTTTGATCTCAGGGTTTTTCGTGAAGAATTAAGAGATGTTATTGATGAACGCCGAGAACAGTATCCGGATGTAGATCAACAGATAAACATTCGTGACAACACAGATACTATTAGTGTCGAAGGTGTTGAGTGGCAAGCTCAGTATCGCCCCAGCCATAAAGTATTAGTTCATGCTAACTACAGCTATGTTAAATCTGGTGGTGAGACGCTATATAGAAGCACGCCAAATGTTGAATATCGTGATCTTGGTGGTCTTTCGCCGGGCCCCGCTGCCGGATTACTCATGAGCTACATGACTGATGGTGGGGTAAGCCTTAGTACTATGGTTAATTACCAGTCGCCGATGACGCATCCTTCCGGCTCTAAGTTAGAGGGCTACACGCGTGTTGATCTTAAGGCGATGAAAAAATTCAGCTTAAATAACTCCCCAGCAGAGTTATCGTTTGTCGTGCAAAACGCTGGCACGGATTATTTTGAGTTCTATGAAAGTAATGCCTTTAAGACCCGCTATGTCATTGGGCTTAAATTAGGTTTCCCCTAAGCCATGACAGCCTTTCTCTATTCAAATAGTAAGCGCTGTTGCTCCTGACATGATGCCTCTAGCGATTCTGCATAGACTTCGTTGTTTGATTAAATCTCAAGCAGTCTGCATCGCTATACTTTTTTTAATCATGCCTTTAATGAGTTCTAGTTCTGTGTATGCGGAGTCGGATTTAAAGACGAGCCGCGTACTGTTCGTTACCAGTAAGAAAACAGCTATTTATACTCAAGTAGTGGATTTGGTGAAGGGTAATTTACGGAACCAGCAAGCTAATAGCTACCAGTTTACTGTAGTGTTGGGAAAGTCCTTTGCAGATGCCCAGATAAACTTTTCCCCCGACCTTATTGTTACTGTCGGTGCAAGCGCGTCTGAACTTGTCATGAAAGAGAAACCTGTCCAGCCAGTGTTGGCGGTATTGATTACTGACAGCGCCTTTGAAATTCTGGCGAATAAATACTACGGCTCCAAAGCGGGCGCACATGCAGCACAGATATCGGTTATCGGTTTGGATCAACCGATCGAGCGCAGTATTAAACTGGCTAAGCTGTTAGTCCCAGAGGCAAAAATTGCCGGAATAATGACGGGTCCTTCCTCGCAGAAAAATTCTGCAGAGTTTGCCGAGCATGTTGTAGCGGCGGCAATGACTCCTAAGTTGGTTAATATCGAATTGACGGACAACCCGATTCATAAGTTGGAGCCTATTATCAGGGACAGCGATGTGTTTATTCCGGTCCCGGATAATCGCCTCGTAAACATTGCGACGGCAAGGTGGGTTTTACAGCTTAGTTTTAGATACCAAATCCCCGTTATTGCTTATTCAAAAACCTATCTGGATGCGGGTGCCACGGCGGCTATTTTTTCTTCGGTTGAGAATGTTGCCAAGCAAACCTCTGAATTTATTACAGATGAAAAAATGCGTATTGAAGCTGGGGCTCATATGCCTGCTTATTACTCGATCAAGTTTAATTATTCAGTGGCCGGCAACCTGAATATCGATTTAAAGACCGAACAATTTTACCGTAACAAACTACAGGCTGATTCGGAATGAGAGATAAGAGAAACTTATCCAGTATTCATGCTCGCCTTCTATTGACGACACTGATACCTCTCACCTTACTGAGTTTGATGTTAGGTTGGTACATAATTACTAGTCAGCGGGCAGTGTTACTGAGTAACCTTCACGATACTGGCAGAGTAGCAGCCCAGCAAATGGCTTCTAATGCAGAGTTTGCCCTGTTCTCTGGCAACCAATCTATGCTTGAAACATTGGGATATTCGGTTCTCGATATCCCGTCAGTGTCAGGCATTATTTTTTATAATGAGATCGATGAAAGTACGGTTCGAATAGGCAATATTAATCTATCGGCCAAACGGATGCCTGAGTCCTTTGGTAGAGACCTGCCCTTTTTTAGCGATAGTTATTGGTATTTTTATGCGCCTATTACCATTAATGGCATTCCTATTATGGACTACGACGAGGTGGGCCAATCCGACCCGGAATCTCTCGGCTGGGTGTTGGTGGCGCTTACAGATCAGATACTCTTAGAGGAACAGAAAGAGGCTATTTTTGGCGCACTGGTGGTCACTACGCTGAGTTTACTCGTCGCCGCCTGGTTATCTATGCGAATTGGCCGCAGTATTTCACGGCCCGTCGAGAGTCTTACGGACATTGTTGAAGTGATGGAAGCTGGCGCTCTTGATTCCTTGGCGACAGAAGATGGGCCCTTAGAAATTCGCAAGCTTGCCTATGGCATTAATCAGCTGGCTACTAGCGTTAGAGAATCCAATGTGCGCATGCAAAGCGAAATAGCCAGGGCCACGGCGCAGCTGCAGATTACATTGATAGAACTCGAAGAGGCCATGGAAGCTCAGGATCAGTTCCTAGCCAGAATGAGCCATGAGTTACGAACGCCTTTAACGGCTGTGATTGGATTTTCTAAGCTGTTAGCTAAAGAAGAAGATGCCAGCAAGCGTAAGGAGCATCTGCGCGTTATTGATAGTTCGTCAACCATGCTGCTAACAATGATTGATGATATTTTGGAGTTTTCTAAAGCCCATCTGGGCGGCTTTACCCTGGAGAAAAGAAATTTCAATATGGATCAGTGGTTTACTGATTTGGTCGCTATCCATCGGCCCAGCGCGGACGCAAAGAATATCGACTTAACCTGCAATATTGCCGATGATGTGCCAAGAAACCTGTGTGGCGACCCAGTGCGCCTGGCGCAGATTGTAAGCAACCTAATAAGCAATGCACTTAAATTTACCGATAAGGGTTTTGTGACCGTCGATATCCAGTGCCAAGCCGCTGAAGATAATTACGTAGTGCTTGAATGCTCTGTGTCTGATTCAGGAAAAGGTATTGCCGCCGACAAAATTCCAATTTTATTTGACCCTTTCGCTCAGGAAGATACCTCTATTAATCGCCGCTTTGGTGGCACAGGTTTGGGACTCGCGATCTGCAAGCGTCTGGCGCAGACCATGGGCGGTGAGATCAAGATTGAGAGTGAAGAGGGTAAGGGTTCAGTCATTAGTTTTACCTGCCGGCTCTATGAAGTAGATGAGTCAATACTGGAAAACAGTGATGGTGCAATGCTGACCGAAAAAGTTCTGGCCGGCGTTACTGTTTTATTGGCAGAAGATAACCCCTTTAATCAGAAATTAATCGTCAAACTTTTACGCGGCTATGGTGCGGACTGTTTAGTGGCAAATAACGGCCTTGAAGCTATTGAAATTGCCGGTGACCTCCATGTGGATGCGGTACTTATGGATATTCATATGCCGGTGGTGGACGGGGTCACAGCCTGTGAGTCGATTATGCAGCAATCGGGGGAAAGTCCTCCCATTATTGGACTGACCGCTGATATTACGCCGATGGAGCAGCAGCGCATGTTGACCGCGGGTGCTGTGAGTGTGCAATCTAAGCCTGTTGACGAAGTAAAGCTGGTTAATAGCATTTTAAAATCTCTAAATGATGTCAATGTAATCAGCGAAAATACAGGGGGCGGGCTCTTGGCGTCGGTGATTCCAGTCGAAGAGCTAAAGGCGGCACTCTATGACAATCTCGATAAACTTGACCTGCAGTTGAGATCCGGTGAGAAAAGCAGTCAGAGACAGATTATTCACGACCTTATGGGCCTTTGCGGGCTCTATGGTATGGGTGAGCTTAGGGAGCTGGTATTGCAGTTTAGAGCGTCTTACGGCACCTCAGAGTCTGAGGATAACATTAAGAAGGTACAGGATATTCGTCAGCACATCGAAGGCTATTTGGTAACAGACTCCAACAAGGCCTAATTTTTTCTGCATCTGCATTGTAACTAATACTTTAGTACTAACTCGTCAGTGTAATTTCTTTTATCTTCGTACTGCATTATCTTATACATAAGTTGACCCCTTGGTATGATGCTTTAACAGGGACTTTACTGGTAAAAATACACAGACCTACACTGCTGTAAGAAAGACGGTACTGAAAGACAGGATGTTTACAGAGCTTAGTTGACAGGGAGTTGACTACAAAGGATAGATGCTCAGTCAGTTACTTTATTTCGTTTGCTACCAGTTGTGCAGTACAGACGACTTGTAAGTCGTGCGCCACGGACGGCGCGGGTCAATCCCTTCTTATTTTACGCGAATGATTTTTGCATAACATTTTTTGACATTACATAGTTTTAGGCACTAAGGTTTTTAGTTCGAGATTTATTGATTCCATTCAGTTTTTTTTGAGCCTCGCTTTGCGAGGCTTTTTTTATGCCGGTGTAACTTAACATTCATCTAAATTATCGATCAAAGGTCCTATAGATGCCTTAAAAAGGCATAAACCCCTGCACTAGAGCGGGTAACCTTTTCAGCGATTTTCTTTTACTCGTCGTCCTATAAGACATAGACTAAGCAGCCTACGCAGTTAAATGTTCTTTAGGCTCTCAGCCAAGCAAAAATTATGTCCAAAAAAACTAAAAATTCCGACCCATTCGCTTCTCGAGAAGCCACCAATTATGCTCGTCCGGTACCCAGCCGTGAGTTCGTTCTTGAGTATCTCACCGAAAGCGGTGGTCCGCTCACCCATGAAGAAATTTGTGCAGGCCTCAGTTTAAACGATGAAGAACAAATTGAAGCTATGCGTCGCCGCCTCCGCGCGATGGAGCGGGATGGTCAGGTGGCGCGAAATCGCCGCGGTGGCTATGGCACCTTAGATAAGCTCAATTTGGTCAAAGGTCGAGTGATTGGTCATCCAGAAGGCTATGGTTTTGTGCATCCAGTGGAGGCTGATGGTCAGGATATCTATCTGTCCAGTTCGCAAATGCGTCGAGTATTCGATGGGGACATTGTGCTAGTTAGAATTGCTGGCTGGGACCGACGTGGTCGTCCAGAGGGCAGTCTTGTCGATGTGGTCGAGCGTAGGACCACTCAGCTTGTAGGTCGCTATTTTCTGGAGAGCGGCATTAACTTTGTGCGTGCTGATAACCCGCGTATTAGTCAGGACATTCTTATTCCTGCAGATAAGCAGGGTGAAGCCACGCCCGGCCAAATAGTGGTTGTAGATATTGTTGAGCCACCTTCACGGAATAGTCAGCCCGTGGGCCATATTGCTGAGGTCCTGGGAGATCACCTTGATCCCGGACTGGAAGTTGAGATGTCGATCCGTAACTACGGTATTCCCCATGAGTGGAATAGCCAGGTTATCGCTGAGACCGATGCGATTCCCGATACCGTCCAGGACGTCGACTTTCGTGTTGATTTAAGAAACACGCCATTGATCACCATTGATGGCGAAGATGCTCGAGACTTTGATGATGCGGTGCACTGCTATCCCAAGCCACGCGGTGGCTGGACGCTGACGGTTGCTATCGCAGATGTGTCGCATTATGTGGGTGTTGATTCGGCGCTGGATAAAGAAGCGTTTGAGCGCGGTAACTCGGTGTATTTTCCCAACCATGTCGTGCCCATGCTGCCGGAGAAACTCTCCAACGGTCTCTGTTCGTTAAATCCGGCTGAAGATCGTCTGTGCATGGTCTGTGAGATGCAGGTCAGTGCCGAGGGTGATATTACTCGCTACCAGTTTTTTGAGGCGGTTATGCATTCCCATGCGCGGATGACCTATACCCAGGTCGCCCATATTATTGCCGAGAAAGACCAAGAAAATGATTCTGGTATCCGCAAACAGTTCGCCTCGATAATCCCTCAGGTCGATGCCTTGCACGATCTGTATAAGGTACTTCACCGTCGTCGTGCTAGTCGCGGAGCTATTGATTTTGATACCAAAGAAACCCGTATTCTGTTTGACGGGCAACGCAAAATTAGTCAGATTATTCCAGTGGATCGCACAGAGGCTCACCGACTTATTGAAGAGTGCATGCTCTGTGCCAATGTCTGTTCGGCAGAGTTTTTAGAAAAGGTTAAGATTCCAGCGTTGTATCGTGTCCATGAAGGTCCCAGCGAAGATCGACTTTCATCAGTCCGTGATTTTCTCGGTGAGTTAGGCATGGGTCTAGGTGGTGGCGACGATCCACAGCCAGAGGACTATCAACGTGTTTTGCGTGCCGCTAAGGGCCGTGATGATGCGACGGTTATTCAGACGGTCATGCTTCGCTCTATGAGCCAGGCAGTCTACCAACCAGAAAATTTAGGTCATTTTGGTTTAGCGTTCGAAGCCTATACCCACTTTACTTCGCCTATTCGGCGCTATGCCGATTTACTGGTGCATCGCGCTATTCGAAGCCTCATAAGAAGTAAGAAAAAAATCTCCAGCGTTCAGCGCGTAGAGGGTGCCGGGATATTAGCCCCGCAAACGATTTACCCCTACGAAACTGAGCGTTTAGACAATGTAGGTGAACATCTTTCTGTGACAGAGCGCCGCGCCGATGAAGCGACTCGCGATGTGGTGAACTGGCTAAAATGTGAATACCTCATGGATAGGGTAGGGGAACAGTACACCGGTGTGGTAAGTGCAGTGACCGGCTTTGGTCTATTTGTGATGCTTGATGACCTGTATGTTGAAGGTTTGATTCACGTTACCGGCCTCCCTAAAGATTACTACTATCATGAGGCGTCGCAGCATCGCATGGTGGGTGAGCGTACGGGTCGAATATTCCGTTTGGGACAGAAACTTAAGGTTAAAGTCGTGCGGGTTAATTTGGAAGAGCGCAAGATTGATTTTGAACTGGTTGAAACTGGAAAGGCTGAGACTAAAGGCGATGATGGATCTAAGCGTCCAAGAAAAGGTAAGGTTTCTCCCGCTGCCAAAGAGATGGCGGCAGATCATGATAAAAAGCGTCGAGGCAAACAGGGAAAGAAACCTGCAGGGGCCGGTAAAAAATCTCCCGGTTCTAAAAAGCGTAAGCCTGGCCTAAATAAAACTAGGGCTGGCTCACCCAATGCAGCCGCTAAATCGGGTGCTGGTAAAAAGAAAAGCCCGCGGCCTAAACAGTAAGCAGCGGGCTAGATTTTTACTTAAGAGGTTTCTCTTAAGATGCTTTTACTTCAGGTACTTTGGCAAAATTCGATTCAGCACTTCTGCGATGTAGCTTAAAAATAACGTGCCCATGCTACTTTTGTAGAAGTTAGGGTCACTATTGCCAACCGCAAGAATGCCATACAGGTTGTTATAGCGCAGAGGTACAGCTGCAACAGAACCGACCTGCAAGCCTTTTTCACCAAACAGAAATGTCATCTCATCTTCTCGCAAGACACCACAGACTGCACGGTTAGAACCCAGCAAGGTACCTACTTTCTCGTTGGCTTTTTCTATACTGGAAACTCGCGCCATTGTCGGGGGCAACTGCTTGTCGTCACCGAGTAATGTCAGACTGTAAAAATCAATCGCGTAGTCTTTACCCAGGCTGTCATAGAGCGTTTCGATCAGCGCAGGCAGATTTTTCGCCTCCAGCAGATTGAGCACTAGGCGTTTGGTTTTTTCAAACAGCAGGTCGTTGTCATGAGCTGTTTCGAGCATATTGTCTAGGCGCTTGCGCATTTCTTTGTTGCGGTCGCGCATAACGCCCACTTGGCGCTCAACCAAAGAGACAGCGTTGCCTGCGTTATGGGGTAGGCTTAGGCTTTCGAGGATGTCGGGGTTCTTATCGAGAAAGGTTGGGTTAGCCTGCAAAAAATCTCGTACTATCTGCTCGGTGGTATCGATCTGCGTTTCTTCACTCATATTCTTATACGTCCATGGAAAACGGTAACGGCCGGTCCAGTCATTATTAGGGGCTGACCTTCTCCCTGCCAATCAATTGTTAAATCCCCACCATTGAGGTGAACAGTTACTGGAGAGTCTACCAGCTCCTGCTGTATGGCTGCCACTGCGGCGGCGCAGGCACCAGAGCCACAGGCCTGAGTTTCGCCAGCACCGCGCTCAAATACTCGCACATTAAGTTGCTGGCGATCCACTACCTGCATAAAGCCAGCATTGACACGATTGGGGAATCGTTCGTGGCATTCCAGTTGGGGGCCAAGATCACTCACTGGTGCGGTTTGTATATCATCAACCTGCAAAATTCCATGGGGGTTACCCATAGAAACGGCTGCAATCTGATAGCTATGGCCGCCAATATCAATGGCATATAGGTTGGCAGGTTCAGCAGCCTGAAAGGGTATGTCCGCTGGGACTAATGCGGGAATGCCCATATCCACCGAGACCAGATTGTCCGCGTTAATGCGCAACTCCATCACCCGATTCATAGTTTTAACGCGAATCATGCTTTTGCCAGTCAGGCGTCGATCCTTAACAAAGCGTGCAAGACAGCGCGCACCATTGCCGCACTGTTCAACTTCGCCGCCATCGCTGTTAAAGATTCGGTAGTTAAAATCAATGTTGGGGTCAGAAGGTGGCTCAACCACTAAAATCTGGTCGCAACCAATTCCCAGGGTGCGGTTTCCCAGACGGCGAGCCATCGATGCGGTCACTCGCACATTTTGCGTCAGGGCATCGATAACAACAAAGTCATTACCCAGGCCATGCATTTTGGTGAACTTCATTAACATATTAAGACCATTACTGAGCTGGCAGAAGCTGTTCGCCTCTCACCAGATCCTGAATCGTTTCTCGCGCACGCACTAGGTGTGCCTGATCGCCATCGACCATAATTTCTGGGGCCCGCGGCCGAGTGTTGTAATTGGAACTCATTACAAATCCGTAAGCACCGGCAGAGAAAAGACAGAGACAGTCACCTTCGGCAATCGCCAATGATCTATCTTTGCCTAAAAAGTCGCCCGTCTCGCACACAGGTCCAACCACATCATAGGTCTTAGTTGGTGCCTTGCTGCCACTGACCGGTTGGATATCCATCCAGGCCTGATAAAGCGCTGGGCGCAACATATCGTTCATGGCAGCATCGACAATGGCAAAATTCTTTTCGCCATTACTTTTCAAATATTCGACCTGGGTTAGAAGCACGCCGGCATTGGCTGTAATGGAGCGGCCGGGTTCCAGGACTAGGGTTTCGTGACGCCCTTCAAGTTGCGGTAATAGCGCCGAGAGATACTCTGCGGCTGAGGGGGCAACTTCATCTTGATAACGCACACCCAGTCCGCCGCCAATATCGATATGCTGCAAATGAATACCCAACTCAGCTAACTGGTCAACCAAGACGAGCAATCGCTCCATTGCATCAATAAAAGGCTGGATCTCGGTGAGCTGTGAACCAATATGGCAGTCGACACCCACCACAGAGATATTTTTCATGGCAGCTGCACGCTGATACACCGCTGCGGCTAAATTAATATCAACACCGAACTTATTTTCTTTTAAGCCCGTCGAGATATAGGGATGGGTTTTAGCATCCACATCAGGATTGACTCGCAAAGAGACAGCCGCGGATACACCCAGCTCGGCCGCTGTATTGTTAAGTACTTCTAGCTCTGCTTCAGACTCAACATTAAAACAGTGAATACCGACGTCTAAGGCGCGACGCATATCAGTGGCCGTTTTGGCGACACCAGAGTAGACGACTTTGGCAGGATCACCACCTGCCATCAGCACGCGCTCAAGTTCACCGAGAGAGACAATATCAAAACCCGCACCTAAATTGGCCAAGGTTTGCAGCACTGCAATATTGGAATTAGATTTCACCGCATAGCAAATCAGATGGTTACGCTCACTAAGCGCTGACTGATAAGCATTAAAGTTTTGGGTGATGGCCTCTTTGCTATAGACATAGCAAGGGGTGCCAAATTGATTGGCTATATCGGCGAGAGCAATGTCTTCAATAAACAGGCTCTGATGTCGAGTAGAAATAGTACTGTGCATGTTAGGATTCTGTCTTTTCAGTATTGTTACCCTGAGTCACGGGGGCATCTTCAGGTAAATATAAGTCGCCAGTATTGCCGCAACCGCTAAGTCCAGCGAAGGCGCTGGCTAGGAGTAGGGCAATAAACAGGGCTTTAGGGACAACAATTTGAGGTAACATAATAACCCACTGTAAAGGCGTGTAAGTAAAGCCTATAAGTATAGCGGCACTGGTAGATTACGCCCAAACAATTATACTGCTGGGCATAAACTTATCGCTATTCCCTTGGCTGTTGGACTCGATTCAGTCGCTAATGGTTCTTTGGCTAATAACCCACAGGGTGAAACATGAACGAAGCAGAATTTAATCAGATTGTCGACGAGCTGATGTTTTCGATTGAAGAGAGTATTGATGACAGCGGTACCGAGATTGATTATGAGAACAGTGCTGGGATGCTAACCCTGACTTGCGACGTTAACGGTACGCAGATTATTCTGTCCCGCCAGCCCTCGATGGGTGAAATCTGGTTGGCCGCGCGTTCGGGCGGATTTCACTTTAAGCTGGATGGTCAGTGGAAGAATACGGTTAGTGGAGAGTTGCTGTCGACCATGCTGGCAGATGCCTGCCTGGCACAGTCGACAGAGGTAGTAACCTTCGATTTCTAGCGAGTTCCTAAAAGCGCTGTGGCTCTCAGGGCTGCGGCTCTAACCTGCACTGGCGCTGTACCGCCGATATGATTGCGCGCAGCAACAGAACCCTCAAGGGTTAACACATCAAATACATCTGCAGTAATCTGATCTGAGAACTGCTGTAATTCCTCAAGACTCATCTCTGACAGATCCTTGTTTTCGGCAATACCATAGGCAACTGATTTGCCTACTATTTCATGGGAGTCGCGAAAAGCAATGCCCTTGCCGACTAGGTAATCAGCCAGATCAGTGGCTGTAGAAAAACCTCTGCGGGCTGCTTCGTACATCGACGTCTTGTTAGATTCGATGGCCGGAATCATATCGCCAAAGGCGCGCAGGCAGTCACGCACAGTATCCACGGTATCAAATAATGGCTCTTTATCTTCCTGATTATCTTTATTGTAGGCCAACGGCTGAGACTTCATTAGGGTCAGTAGGGCGATTAAATGTCCTGTGACTCGGCCAGTCTTGCCGCGCACCAACTCTGGCACATCCGGGTTTTTCTTCTGGGGCATAATTGAAGAACCGGTGCAGAAGCGGTCGGGCAGATTAATAAATTGGAACTGGGCCGAAGTCCAGAGCACGAGTTCTTCAGACATGCGAGACATATGCGTCATCAGCATGCTGGCAAAGGCGCAGAATTCGATGGCGAAATCACGATCACTCACAGAATCTAGGCTGTTTTCGGTAGGCTTGTCGAAGCCCATTTCAGCCGCGGTAAACTCACGGTTAATGGGGTAGGTAGTACCTGCCAGCGCCGCTGCACCCAGCGGGCTTTGATTTAGGCGTGCGCGACAGTCACAGAGGCGACCATAGTCACGCTCAAGCATTTCATTCCAGGCTAGCAGATGATGGCCAAAGGTCACCGGTTGGGCAGTCTGTAAATGAGTGAAGCCGGGCATAATAGTCTCGGACTCAGCGGCGGCAAGTTCGATCATTCCCTGCTGTAATCTTGTAAATAACGGCTTTATCTCATCGATTTGATCTCGCAACCAAAGGCGGATGTCGGTGGCTACCTGGTCATTCCTCGAGCGTCCGGTATGCAGTTTTTTGCCGACATGGCCGATGCGCGCGGTCAGGGCAGCTTCTATATTCATATGCACATCTTCAAGAGCCACGGACCATTCAAAGGTGCCTCTCTCTATCTCAGCGGCAATATCCTGTAGGCCATTGATAATCTGATCGCGCTCTTCAGTGGTCAGTACTTCAGCTTCTGTGAGCATTTTTGCATGGGCGATTGAACCCTGAATATCTTGACGATAAAGGCGTTGGTCAAAATTAACCGAGGCAGTAAAGCGCGCAACGAATTCATCCACAGGTTCATTAAAGCGACCGCCCCAGGCTTGGTTGGTCTGTGGGGTTTTTACTTGCGGGGTTTTGTTCTTGTCCGAATTACTCATCGACGTCAGTGTCCAGTTGTTAAATTGCAGAGCGGATTATAGCCAATCATTGCCCCTAGCAGGGAAAAGTTACAGTAATTTGGGTATGATGAGGCCACTCGGAGTGAACCAATGGAGGGTTGCTAATGATCAAGGTATTGATCGTCGATAACGAGTTGTTGGCGGGAGTTCGAATAGAGCGTCTGCTAACGGCTATGCAAAATATTATTTTTGTTGGTCAGGCGACCAATAGAAGTTCAACTATGGCTATGGTTGAAGCGCAGGCGCCAGATATTGTGTTAATGAAAACGCCTATGCCTGAAATGGGCACCGTCTCATTTCCCAAAGTGTTTAATCAAGTTGTTCTTAATCCTATCGTTGAATTCTGCCCTAGCCTGGATCAGTTTGAATGCGGACCACACAGAGGTAACTTAATTGGTGCCATATTGAGCGCCAGCAAAGAAGTGCATAACAAACGCAGACAATTATATGCCGGTGCGCGTTCATGTCTTTATGCCTATTCCTATCAGGGTATCGATGTCATTCCCATTGAGGACGTTCGCTTACTCAAAGCAGATCAAAAGTATGTCAGGGCCTATACGGCCAACACCGATTTCACCATCAATGAATCACTCAAAGGTCTTGAGCAGGAATTCCCCAATCTATTTATTAGAATTCATCGCAATGCGCTGGTGACCAAAGGGGCTATCCAGGGTATCAGGCGCATTGAAGGGCGCAGCCTAGTGATGCTTGATGATATTGATATTCAGCCGGAGATTAGCCGTCGCCTAGAGCCAAAATTACGTAAATTAACCGCGCAACTCTGACAACAGCCTTTAAATCGTCGATAATACCGACCTAAAAATTAACACAGGTTATTTTAGTGTCACGTATTCTTCGAATTGCTACCCGTAAAAGTCCCCTGGCCCTTTGGCAGGCAGAGTTTGTTAAAGCAGAACTGCTTAAATTCCATCCCGACCTTGAGGTTGAGTTGGTGGCCATGACCACCAAGGGCGACATCCTTTTAGATACGCCTCTGGCCAAAATTGGTGGCAAGGGTTTATTTGTTAAAGAGCTTGAGGTGGCCATGCTGGATGGTAGGGCTGATATTGCTGTGCACTCCATGAAAGATGTGCCTATGGAATTTCCCCCGGGTCTCGATTTAGCCGTTATCTGCGAGCGGGAAAATCCTCTGGATGCCTTTGTCTCCAATCAATATAAAAGCCTCGATCAATTGCCTGATGGCGCCATTGTTGGCACCTCAAGTCTGCGCCGCCAATGTCAGGTGCGCGCCCATTTTCCCAAACTGCAGATTAAAGAGCTGCGCGGCAATGTTAACACCAGACTCGCCAAGCTCGACAGCGGTGACTACCAGGCTATTATTTTGGCCAGTGCCGGGTTAATAAGGCTGGGCATGGAAGATCGAATTGCCAGTGCATTAGATTCTGAGCTCTCGTTGCCCGCAGGTGGGCAGGGTGCTGTGGGCATTGAATGCCGAGCGGAAGACACAGCAACCCTCGAACTACTGGCTCCTCTCCATCATGAAGACACTGCTAGCTGTGTCGTGGCAGAGCGTGCCGTAAACCGCCATTTGCAGGGTGGCTGTCAGGTACCTATTGCCTGTTTTGCGGAGCTTGATGCCTCGAGAAAAACTATTGGTCTGAGGGGCCTAGTAGGCAGTATTGATGGTGCGACCCTGCTGCGAGCAGAACTGCAGGGCCCGCGAGCGAATGCGCAGGCTCTGGGTATTGAATTAGCAGAGCAGCTGTTGGCCCAGGGTGCTGGAGAGATACTGGCTGAGGTCTATGGTAGCCAGTAGTCTTAAAAATAGGTCTGTTCTCGTGGTGCGGCCACTACGGGAGCAGGATGCTTTTTTGGCATTACTTGAACAGTCGGAGGCCGATGTTACCTACACGCCAATAATGCGTATTGAGCCGATCGATGAAACCCAGTCTATTGAAAACCTTATTCTGATCTTGGATCAATTTGATAAGGCGATTTTTATCAGCGCCAATGCTGCTGAATTAGGCTTGGAATGGGTAGATGAGTACTGGCCAATGCTGCCGGTAGGACTCGAACTATTTGCTGTGGGTCAGCAGACAGGGCAGATTTTTAGTCAATATGGATACCCAGTTTTTTGCCCCCAAAATCAGCAGAACACAGAGGGGCTTTTGGAGCTTGAGCAGTTACAAAAGCTGGACGGTAAAGCTGTGGTTATTTTTCGCGGTGGGGGTGGACGTCAGACTCTGGGTGAAACTTTGGAGCAACGCGGCGCCAAGGTTAGCTACTGTGAGTTATATAATCGCGTGATCGAGTCAGGCAGTTTAGAGCGGGCTCGACAGCAGGCAAAGACGACAGGTTGTTTAATAGCCCACAGCGGAGAGTTGCTGCAGGCCATGGCCGATCCAGAAAATTTATTAGTGCCTCTGGTCGTTCCCAGTAATCGGGTTGCGGCTATGGCTCAGGACATGGGATATCAGAGCATAGTCGTTGCCGACAATGCCTTGCCGGAATCAATGTATCGGGCGGTTGAGGGATATTTTAAGACTGCAGAAAACGTCTAAAACAGACTAAAATAGACTAAGCTTTTAATGAGTAGCAGAGGGCAAAAAGTGACTAAAGATACCAAAAAGATAAAGGCTGAAGAAGTGGTTGATAAAAAAACTGTGGATAAACAATCGGCTGAACAAAAGACTGCGGCTAAGCAGGCCCTCGATAAACCGGCCTTTGATAAAGAAACTTCTAATAAAGATGCTTCTGACAAAAAAGCTTCTGAAAAAAAGCCCAATCCCGCATCTAAAGCGCCCAATTCTAGCGGATCCCTCTGGCTGAAATTATTGCTAACATTAATTGTTGTTGCCGGCTTGGTCGTTGCAGGTTGGTTTGGTTGGACTCAGTGGCATCAGCGTGTCACTGCGACTGAAAATTTTAGTGCAAGGCTAGATAGCCTCGATAGGTCGTACGTCACCATTGCGCAACAGTCTCAAAAAGCCGAAAAGCGCCAATCTAAAGATATCGAAAAGGTGCAGCGAGGACTTTCCAATATTCAGCTGCGTCTTAATAATCAGGGGAAACGACTCGCGGAACTTGGCTCTACTACCCGCAGCGACTGGCTTCTCGCAGAAACGGCCTACCTGGCGCGCCTCGCTAATCAGCGATTACAAACTGAACGCAGCACCAAAAACCCCCTAGCACTGTTAGAAAATGTCGATGTTATTCTTAAGCAGTTGGATGACCCAGAGTTACTGCCTCTGCGCGGCGCTGTGGCAATTGATGTTACTGCCCTGCGAATGGCTGGTGAGGTTGACGCTGCAGGCCTCTATCTTGAACTCAACGCGCTGGCAGAAAGCATTGATCAGTTAGTTATTTTAAAGCCGACAGCCGAAGCTGCAGTGGTTACCAATCAACCACAGGCAGCTTTAGAACAGCCAAAAGAACAGCCAAAACTGCAGGGTCTGATCACAGGTTTTGTTGATGGGGTTAGTCAGTTAATTCGGGTAACTCAGCGAGATCAGCCTATCGAGCCATTATTGCAGGCCAATGAAGAGGCGATAGTCCGACACAACTTACGCCTTATGTTAGAGCAGGCTCAGAGTGCGGTAATGCGCGAAGAGCAGGCCATTTATAGTAAAAGCTTGGGCAAAGCTCAGCGCTGGTTGGCACAGTATTTTCAACTCAACCCCAATGCAGAGGTTCTTCAGCAGCGACTGGGTAGCCTAAGTGAGCAAGAAATTATTCAGCAACTGCCCGACATCAATGGTTCACTCCAGGCTATAGAGACACTGATTATACTGCGCAACAGCCGCTTAACTTCTGCCGATAACGACGAGTCGGTGACCCAATAATGCGAAAAATTTTACTGATCTTTATGCTGGCACTGCTATTCGGTGCTGCAGGTATCTGGTTATTACAGCAGGGCAGTGGCTATATTCTGATCAGTATTGGCAATACCAATATAGAGATGAGTGTCTGGGTCGGTGTGCTGCTGTATATCGCCCTCAGTGCCATTTTGGTGTGGCTGTTATTACTGGTGCGCTGGTTGACGGGTGCGGGAGGCCTGCGCCATTGGTGGAACTCTTTTAGCAGCGCGAGGCAGGTGAGTAAAACCGCTCAGGGGTTATTACTTTATGCCGAGCATGACTGGCAAAAATCCGGTCAGTTGCTGTCTCAGTCTGCAGATAAATCTTCAATGCCAGTGATCAATCTATTGTTTGCTGCCCGAGCGGCGGCCGAGAACAATGAAATTGAAAAGGCTCGGCAACTTTTAGAACGACTAAAAATCACTCACCCCAATGCGAGTTTTGCCGCGGACAAGCTATTGGCCGAATTATTAATCATCGACGAACAGTTTGTCGATGCACTGTCATTACTGTCAGGTTTATACAAAGATAAACCCAATGACAGAGCAGTTTTACGTCTTTTGGCCGATGCCTATTGCCTGACCGAAGACTGGTCTGCTCTGCAAAAGATTCTCCGCGACATTAGCCATTATGGTGCCCTCAACAAACAGGCTGCTGCCAACCTAGAAATAGATACCTATTGCAGTCTGTTACTAGAATTTACCCCCGACTCGGAGCTTACTGAGCCGGAACAGCAGAGCCAGCTAGCAGATCTTTGGACTTTAGTGTCCAAACCTCTCCGCAAGCTACCAGAGCTTATCTGTGCCTATGGGGATGCATTGCAGGCGGTTAATGCAGGCAATAAATTACAGCCGCTATTGACCAAAGCGCTAAATAGTAGCTGGCATGCTGATCTAGTTGAACGTTTCGGTGAGTTGCAGGGGGAATCGCCCCAAAAACAGCTGGCAGTGGCCGAGAAGTGGTTATTGAGTCATTCAGAAGATGCAGATTTACTGCTGGCTCTGGGGCGTATTTGTCGGCGATCAGAGCTATTGGGTAAGTCCCGTGACTACCTGTCGGCCGCGGTTAAGTTAAATCCCTGTCCGCAAACCTATCTGGAATTGGCCGAGCTGTTAGGCACAATGAATGATCAGGCTGGCAGCGCCGAGATGTATCGCAAGGGGCTGTTGATTGGTCTCGCGTTAGAGCAGTAGCGAGCCTAGATATTTAGGCGCTAAATACGTTTCTTTTTTAAATCTCTGATCAAAAACCGTGCTGGATGCATCGCCAACCGCAGCTCCCGCTCTAGGGGTGGAACTTCGCCAGCAATCTCAGCCGCGAGTATCTCTGCGGTTAAGGGAGCGTAACAGAGTCCTCTAGAACCCATGCCGCAGTGCACATAGAGATTGGGCTGATAGCTGCCTAATGTGGGCACTAATTTGCGCGCATCGCGCCTTAATACGTCGTAGTCCTCCAATAAAGAGGGCAGGTACGGCACCGGTCCAACAATCGGAAGATAGTCTTTGGTGGTGCAGCGATAGTTGGCTCTACCGTCCATATCGCCAGTATCTTGCCGCCCTAAGGCAACACCCAAGCCGCTGTCTGTGGCACTCATCTGCTCGACATTGGCGCGATGATCTTCCTCGCGCAGGCTAGTGGTAAATACCGCTTTGTTGTAGGTCGCACCGCAGTTATGGGTGCCATTTTGTATTGGTGTAATATAGCCCTCACCGCAGATCACGGTTTTTAACCCCTCGCTGGCCTCTGACGCTGAGAGCAGACTAATCTGTCCCCGAAGCTGGGTGACTGGGAGAAAGTTGGTCTGCTCAAACTGCTCGCAGCCATAGGCGTTGGCAACCACTAGGGTCTCAGTTTCAATAACTATCTCCCCCTGTTCATCTAACAGCCGCCCGCCATACTCCGTATTTTTCAGCTGTTTAATCTCAACTTGGATCAGAGGAATACTGTCCCGGGCTAAGAGTTCCTGACAAACCTGTGCCGGGGGTAGCCAGCCCAGTTGAGGGAAAAACAAACCAAGCTCTGAGCTCATGGTTATACCGCTCAGCTCACATAGCTGGGGATTATCCAGCATTTGCAC
>Ga0115007_10000518_pt1 | contig 25519 bp, 23 predicted proteins | sample ArcOceMetagenome_2_FD_87166 | JGI IMG/M metagenome (GOLD analysis project Ga0115007, IMG submission 87166) | Marine eukaryotic phytoplankton communities from Arctic Ocean - Arctic Ocean ARC135M Metagenome | ecosystem: Environmental > Aquatic > Marine > Oceanic | place: Arctic Ocean | collected...
AATAACAATAACAAAAACAATAATGCCAAGAAAGGAATTAGTAGCATGAGGATGGGTTATCCTGATCCTTTAGAAGTAACACGAACAACATCGAACGCATCATCTATGCCTGATTCTCCTACTAGTAGTAGACTTGGAGAAACATCAGCATCAGTCGGTACTCATAATAGTCCTACCATTACCACCGTCTTTGAATGCGATTACGATCAGAATCCAACGGTCTTATATCAAGCCATAGAAGCAAAGCAATGGGATTACGCCGTATCACTTATTACAAACAAAATCAACAACGTCGATGATGATGATAATTATGACAATGATAATGATGACAATGACAATGACGAAGAAGAACCGTCAGCAACATGGGTAGTCCGAAAGGAAGTTAATGGAAAATTACGTTGGAGGTTACTACCCTTACATGCAGCTGTAATTTTTGGCTCACCGTTGAAACTTGTTGAATTATTATTATTAGATTATCCACACGCTGCGCAATGCAAAGACGATCGTGGTATGTTACCATTGCATCTAGCCTTCCGAAATGAAGCATGTTGGGATATAATTGAAGAATTATTAACAGTCTACCCATTAGCAGTATTTATGACAGATCGGAAAGGTAGGACACCATTAAAATGTGGCGTATCGAAATCATTATTATTACAAAATAATAATAATACTAATGCTAATAATCAACAAGCTATACAGACGGTGAACTCTACAACGAGTAGCACAACTGGTTTTCAGAAAAATAATAATAATGGCTTTGTGACCGTTGCAGCTGTAGTTGAATTATATTCTCAAATTGCTGTTTCTGGTGAAAGAAAACGAGTCGAACAGGAGGCTCGTGTACTTGCACAGAATGGTTTATCTCAAGTACAAGAATCACATTATCGTCAATTAGCAAAAGTACGATCAGAATGGGATAAGGAAAAATTAGAATCGAAACGTCAAAAGGAGAAGATTGAAAAAGAAAATATAGAACTTCAAGCAAGAATAAAAAAATTAAATCATGAATTAGTATTACGAGATGAATATGAAAGGGATATGACAAAGAAAATGAATTTAATGAATGCAGCATTAAATGAAGCCAATGAACGAGTTAAGGCAAACAATCCAGGTATGCATAAAATGGAAGGTACAAATAAAGTACTTCGGATGGTAACGGAAAATCTAGTAAAACAACAGAATGTTTATCATGGTCGTGTCGAGGATTTACTGACAAAGTTTGAAGAATTGGTTACGGAACGAGAACAGATGAGATCCATACTTGTAAAAGAATCAACTGATCAACAACAACAAGACGTTGAGATGGTAGAATCCTTTCGAAATTGGTTCGATGAAGAAGGACTGAAATTGTCTCAACATGCAGAACGGTCATTGGTTGTTGATGACGATGATGATAATGACCAGCCGGTTGTTTCGAGTAAAGCAACAACGTCATTATCATCATCATCGGGAGTAATTGTCGAAGAAGAAAAAAATAAAAAGTTCATATTAGATTCGACGACAAAAATAAAAACAACAAGCACAGATAAAAAAATAACGAGCGTGGTCCAATAGGGAGAAACAAGAACGTCGACGTCAGCAGCAGCAACAGAAACAACAAGAAACCACCTTATCACAAAATAGTAATTCAACTGATGATGGAATAATTAAATCCGTCGTCGTGGGATCATCGAAACGATCCACATAAAATTAAAATAATTACTATTTAATATCACGATTTCACTACATCAATTTATACATCTGAATCTTTAATTCTTTGTTTTCACTTTATTGAAGCTCATCATATATATTTTTTCTTGCATGCATACTAGTAATCTGCTGTTCTGTTAGCTATTGCTTTCTTCTGTATATGATTAGATCTTTAATGAAGACATAGCTAGTAGGCATTTCCTACTTTAGAAATTAGTATGAATACTTCTACAATTAATATTTTACCACTAATAATTTTATACGGTTGTGTGTTTACGGTTGTACTTATTATTTATTTTATTGCTTTTTTAAAGTTATTTTCTTGTTCAACATATATTCCTTTTGATGACGGCAAAATGTATTGTCTACTTTCCCTTCCCACTATTATACTGCTTTTAGATACGAATAGTATCAATAGTATCCTGTAGGTTTGGAAGAATTTCGGTAGTAAAATCCATGTTGTTAGACCGACGGTGACGACGACGTCTTTTTGGTGGACTATCATTAATCTTGTTTTTGTGAACAGTTGCCCAACGCCAGACAATATCATTAGCATTTGTATTATTATCAATATCATCGAATGTAATAACGCTCATTGTTTCGTCTTCCTCAACTTCATCATTATTTCTCTTCACGGTGATGATATGTACGAATTTCTGATCAAGAATAGAGATTTCTTCCTTTGGTTTTTTCTTCAATGAGGACTTCAATGGTGGATTCTTATCGAACGGTGCTAACAACAACGACGACTTCTTTGATGATGGAATTGATTTCTTGAAAGAAAAGGATGGGGATTTCTCTCCTTCAGTATCCGACCTTCTTAGGATATAAGGTACAACATCTTTTGATGCCATCGAATACGATGGTGCAAATTCTCGTGATGCAATCCCATCGATGGAATGTGAATCAGTCCTAACTTTCATCTTAGAAGAGATATTGGTTGGTAGTGATCTATAATTGAAGTTCATCTTTCTTTTGTTGTTTATTTCTTGAAGGAAGTAGTATACGGTTTGTTTTGTTACTAGATGTGTGTGTGTGTGTGTGTGTGTGTGTGTGTGTTTTATCGTTCTGCTTTTGTAAATGCAAAGAAATAACTTTTTATGAACATTATCTTACTTCTCTCTCTCGCATATATACAAGAGAACTGCCTCCACTATTTTTTCTTCATCTTTTTTTTAATCTTGAACACAAATGTCGTTGGTTTTCCGTTTCATGGTTTTCTGTTTCATGTTTTCGTGTATGGTTTGTCCCCTCGAGTTTTAAAAAAATAATTACCATCATCTCGATCGCATCGTGGAGAATATTATTTTGAAAAACGGATACAATGTACAAAGAAACGGATCAATGCAACAAGCTAGCACGACGTCTCACTCGATCCACGATACTTCTAGAAAACAAGAATAAGAAACGGTTTCCCTTGGTACTGGTATTGTGGATACGAGGAAGTGCTAGGCTCAAACTGACAATAGACAATAATAAAAGAAGGGAATACTATTATTCATAAAATAATTCAATTTTTCTTAGTTTTCATATTCATGAACGCACTCGAGATTCACTGACTCACTCGACTCACTCGGGACTCACTTCCTCCGTGCAACGTATACTTATCGCGATGTTTTGCGTGATAGAATTTACACCATAAAAGCACGGTTTTTGAGAGAAAATAGTTGAAATCTTACAATTTTTATTTATTTTCTTTCAAAACCTTTTCTTTTATCGTCTAAATTATATGGTGGAAAACACCTCACGCTAAGTATGCGTTGCACGGAAGGAGTATGTCTTTTCTGCTTCAGTAAAAAAAAGGACTGTCCGTTGGGGCAATTTGTTAAATTGAAACGGCGCCCCTACAGTAACTTACTTATCACCTAAAACAAATAGTCCGCGCCGAACGCCAATAATAGCGAAAGACATCTTATATCACAAAAAATCTTCTCTCACTTTTTTATCATTTGGTGGTGTCAGCAGAAAGTACAACCGGGGTTGTACAAAGGAAGTATGATTGGCAACATACAGTAATTAATATGGTGATTTCTCAAAGAAAGATTGGAAATCAAAGCTTCGTCTCTTTCTCCCACCCAAAACCCCACAACACTTCTCTCACACAAAAAAGAAGATCGAAACACCCTGACGTTTTATAAAGTCTTATCCTCTTTTTCACTTGATCTTTTAGTCAAACTACTACTCACCGCCATGATGAAATTATTCTCATCTTTACTAACATCGATTGCAATCTTGTCTTGCTCTACAGTTTTGGATTTTGTCGGAGCAAATACTCTTGATGGAGATGCGCAACTCCAAATTCTTGTTGGGTTAGAAACTCGATTGGATCATAACGAGATGAACCGGATCTTCTCTACCCCGAATCATCATCGTCATCTGAAGGCCGACAAGGTGGCTTTGGCAGCAAAGGCCAAGGCGCATATCGGTACATGCCTACAACTTTACCACTCGTCAATCGATGATCATAACAAGAGCAACGACGACGGTGGAGGTCTCGAGCTCATTCCATTTTCAAAGGATGGGAGTCGATTCTATTTAACAGGAAGTGTAAATGACTTCACATCATACCTCAAGAATAACGGTGGTGATGATGTAGGTTTCTTCGTCTCGTTCAAAGAGACTACAGACAAACAGAAGCAGGTCACAATTGCGGCAAAGTATGAAGATGGTCAATCTGCTAGGAAATTCTCAAAGGAGTTGGCAGAATGCAACGGCTTTGTCGGTACTTTCCATCGTCGCAATCGTAAAGTTGATCAAGTTGAAATCAGTAAGAATGCTTATGACGAAAAAGAAAGCAGAAAGTTGAATCCAACCACTCCAGATAATGCAATTTCTGCTGTCTGTCCATCCAATTATAATGGAACACGTGTCGTGGGATTTCCGGATTTTCCTGTTGCTAGTGCGGGAATAATTAGAAACATATGGGACATGCTACAGTCCACGTGATTCAGTAGTGTTTGAATCAACTGGAGAGAATATTGGTGTCAATGATCTTGCATGTTATAATCAAAACTATGATTTACAAAACACAATGGTAAAACCTGTACTAATTGAAAACTCCCCGCTTGCTGATTGGCCATCAGATACTCCAAATGGTATTTGTCAACTTCCAGACTGTGTATGCGGAAATGCCGGGGTCAGGTGTGGAGAAGCCAATGTTGATGTTCAGATGCTTTCAGCAATGAGTGGAGGTACAACTATACGATCAATAAGTTATAACATTGGTGCACTTGTTCCCGCATATGAAAATCTCATTATTCGTAAGTAAGACTTCAAATCGCAAACTGTATAGAGCCAATATTATCACTATAAAAAACTAACGAATAGCATTGTCTCATGAATACAGAATTGACAAAATTAGATGAACACGATGAACTTCCGGCTGTAATATCAGTTTGTACTTACCGAACGGAGGATGTATTGATACTACTGATACAGATAAAGTAAAGAGTTATGTTGAGATCTGTAACCATGGAAGGGCAGCCCTAAGTATACAAACAAATAGTTTCGGAAATCCTCTTGAACATGTTTTGTTCTTATTATTCACTCACGAGTGTTTTTTATGTCCCTATAACAATTCTGCAGATTGGTTTGTTGGCGATTAATGGATTAACATTTTTTTCTTGCTTCTGGTGATGGTGGAGCTACGGATGGTGTATGTGGAATATATTGTCAGCAAGGTCTTGCAGGATGCCCTTATGTAACAGGGGTTGGAGGATCATTCGGTTCCACAGCTGGTTCAGAAGTATTGTCCACTAACATTGATCAAGGCACTAACGTTATTTCTGCAGGTGGATTTTCCAAACTATTCACGGAAGAAAATGGATTTAATTTAACGTACCAAAAAACTGCTGTTGAAGCTTGGCGTAATCATCAAAAATCTTCTATGTCTCTTCCTGGATACACTCTGGCTGATGGCTCTATTGGAGCTGGATTTCCTGATGTTAGTCTCAAATCTTATAATATTGAATATGTTGGAGGTTTGATGAACCAGTTAACTACTGGAACTAGTGCTTCATCTCCTTTGTTTGCTGGTATTGTGAATTTATGTGCCTCTCAGCTTGATGACGATGTTGCTGGATTTGGATGGATAAATCCACTACTTTACCAGAATCCTGGTTTGTTTTTTGACATTATAGGTGGTAACAATCAATATTTTAGACAAGAAGGTGGTCCATCTGGTGTTCGTAGCCAATCTTGCCCCATCTCTCCTACAGTTGAAACTTGTCCTGTAGATGCTACTATTTTGGTTGCTTATCTCAACTATGATGGATTTTTTGGTGAAGAAATCCTCCTAGAAGCTGATTGTATTATTAATGGAACGAACACTGCAGCATATATAGATAGGACCATTACATCAGGTGAATCTTTCTCGGTTGGTCCAGATGTCGTATCGGGTGACGGGAATACACCTTGTTCGGAATTTGCCCTTACATTCTCCGACAACAACGGTGGAGTCGTCAAGGAAAACAAAATCTCTACTGCCTGCCCTGGACCTTGGACGCTGAATTCTGAACTTCTTACTGCGTTTACCATTGAGGGGTTCCTCAGTACTGACGATTTGAATGACAGTGTACAGGGATCAAGTCTCGGTCCCAACATCACTGCAAATGGAAAATATTTTGGTTTCGAAGCATTGGTAGGTTGGGTAAGTAGAAGTAAAAATGTGACAAATGTAAAGGTCGCAGGTATTGCAATCATTAAATAAACAATATTTTCCTTCTCACTTATACACCCCCTCCCCCTCCTGTTCATCTCATGTTGAAGGACCCCGCAAGTGGTCTTGGAACTTTAGGAACTACCGATCCAGATGATCCAAACAACGGATTCCGAGGTTTGTGTCAGATTCTTTTAGATGAGCTGTTCGATTTTGACAGGATCAATTGCAAATCAAGCAAAAAAAGTAAAATGCCCAAGAAATCTTTGAAGAAAAAGAATTCGAAGCAGAAGTAGAAACAGAAGCAGAAGAGATAAATAATAATTGGAATATATTCAACGACGTGCTTACGCCAATATCTACATTATACACATCAATTTGTTATGGAAAATTCGATTTGGATTTGCTGTTGGAAATGAATGAATAACAAGAATGAATAACAACGACAAGTAACAAATTTCAGCTCAGGTCTTTGAGATGGAAAAATAAAAAACAATTCAGAAAAACACGCCATGCACACGCCTCGTTTAGAAGCTAAGATAAGAAAATATTTGGGATTTAAAACCAGTTTTATGTGGCATATATTATCATTATACACCTCGGTACTAACTATAAGCACTATTTATCATGTTTTTAAAACTATTTTTACTATACTTGTAAATAATAGATGCAATTAACAAATGAAGTAGTGACATGCAGTTTTTATGGAGCATCGATATCCGATTCGGTAATCTTCCAAACAATGGGATCCAGCCTTTCCCCTCATACTACTGTATTTTGGTGTCATTAAGAGATTTGATTGATTGATGAACACATCAAGTTGGTTATGTATGACCTATAACGGTAGTGTGTGTGTGGTGTGTTCGAATGTTTCTCGACTTGATCAGAAATATTAAATATAGACTTGGGCACACTCGTACCATACCAATCGTACATACGTGTAAGAAGGTGACGCGCTATACGGTAGGTATGTAACAAAGATATTTATAAAAGAGATTCGAAAAAATTCGAGATACGGAAATATGAAATATGACATGTCATATACGACGAAACAATCAGACTTTATTATGTGGTATTGTGAAGATTTTGAATACAGTACTTGTATGATTGCATGATTACCGTAGTGGAATCAATGTATTCCAGTAGTAAACACTGATTCATGCGATTGATTCGATTTCCCGGCAGAACCGCCAAACGATCACCGACATCACCGACCGATGCATGTAAAAGTGTTTAATAGTAGGATATGATGCGTTTCACATTACAGAAGGAATTCCAATAACTATGACGGCCCCTTAATGAATCGAATCTCGATCATTTTACTTGATACTGTACATACAGAAGGAAGATTCAAATTCATTCCAATCTGAAACGGCAAATTTATTTTATGTGCTATGAATATCTTAAACATCGATCACACAGGCTACAATATCTTTTTTTTGATTTTTTACCCATGTTTTAGACAAATTCTTTTCCAACACAGTCTCGCTCATAAGTTTAGGATCGAAAAAGAAAGAAAGAAAGAAAGAAAGAAACCGCATCCTTCCCTTCCGCTTGTCACTTTCAAAATGACGAAGGTATCTTCTTTGCTTCTACTTTGCTTTGTTGGCCTATCTGGAGGAGAAGCTGCGCAACTTGGCCCTCGACCATTTTGGCTTATCGATAATATGGTCCCAGGAACTTTACAAGATGAATTGCGTAAGTTTTTGACTTTATCAATTCAATTGTATCATCCTATTTACTTCTACCTTTTTGTAATCTTTCACATGCAGTGGTACATTATCACTAATACTTGCTTGCGCATTACTGTACTACTACTCTTTTGTTCATTATTTGTGCGGTATACAAAAAACAGTGGAATGTGCAAATACAATTGATGTATATAAGAAATCGAATTTTGCAATCGGTCATCGTGGTGCAGCATTAATGTTTCCAGAACATACAGCATCGTCCTACAAGGCAGCAAGTGTTATGGGTGCAGGTATTATTGAATGTGATGTTACATTCACTAAAGATTTAGAGTTGGTCTGTCGTCATTCTCAATGTGACTTACATACCACAACAAACATTGTTACTGTACCAGAAATGAATGCAAAATGTACCACACCATTTTCGCCTGGTATGGAAGAGTCACCAAAATGTTGTACCAGTGATTTTACTTTAGAAGAGTTGAAAACATTGTGTGCCAAAATGGATGCATCGGGTGGAACAGATTCTGCTGAAGAGTACGCATTTGGTGGTACACCCTCGTGGAGGACAGATTTATATTCTACAACAGGAACGAGTGTATGTGACGAAATTTTGACTCATTCTGAAAGTATCGAATTGATTCGTATTTCGGGTGATAGTTACTTTGCACCTGAACTTAAATCACCTGGAGTTGAAATGCCATTTACAACTCCAGACGGAACGGTTTATACCGTTGACGAATATCGACAACAAATCGTTGACGATTATGTGAAGGCTAAAGTACCAACGGAGCACGTTTGGTTACAAAGTTTTGTCCAGTAAGTGCAATTAAAAATCAATGCTCCCTTCAATTTGAATCAATTCAATTATGTACTTGTTATATCATATATACTTATTATGTGATTGCTTTGAATGGATATGGAACCGATCTCATTTCTTTTACTGTTACTTATGGTTATTGTTATTGTTATTGCAGAGAGGATGTTTTTTATTGGATCGAAAATACCGGTAAGTCTAGTCTGTTACGATTAGTTAGGGTAACTTAATGGAACAACTTTTATATGTACTAATATTGTTTTTACGTGTTTATCTTAAAATTCGTCCATACATAGATTATGGTATGCAGGCGGTAGCATTGGACGGGGATGAACGTGAAACCGAAGATGATATAAAGGATTGGATCAATTTGATGGTTGATAATGGTGTCAACATTGTGTCTCCCCCACAGCAACACTTAGTCGAACCTGATGAAACGTCTGTGTTTCGTATGAAACCTTCTTTTTATGCGAACTACGCCAACGAGAATGGCATCGGTATCATTGCGTGGTCGTCAGATCGTACGGTACGCTAACAAGAAGTAAAAGTTCGTATCCGTAATTAGCTGTCGTCCATTTCCCTCTTGTTCACTAATACGATGAGTGAAATTCTCTCTCTCTCTCTCTCTCTCTCTCTCTTAAATAGGCTCCTGGTTTAGATGGTTACTATTGGGATACGGTACAGTCACTTGATCTTGTTGAGGGTGACCGAATGAACATGCTTTATGTTCTCGCAAAGGAAGTTAAGGTCCTCGGTGTATTTTCCGATTGGCCCGCTACCGTTACCTTCATTGCTAATTGTTACAACATCGGGTTACGTGATGATGGAGATGACGACAACGATAATGATGATGACGCAACAGCGGTTGGTCTACCAGAACTAATCGAGCAAGAGGTAACCAATCTAGCATGCCAAAATATTGGTAAGTAATGATATACAGATACAGATTGATAAATAATCGGTGGTTGAAACTCGATATCTGTTGCTAACATAACATCTTTCTTTAATGTGATGCTCTACAAATAGCGGATGTGGTTTGCGATACCGATCAACCATTCTCTGTCCTTTGTAAATTGCTGACCGAATACAACTTGATTGACGCTTTATCATCTGGGAAGTGGACCGTTTTTGCCCCTACAGATGAAGCCTTCGCGAATGTTTCTGATATTCTATCGAACTTAGATGATAGACGGATTGAACAAGTGTTGCTGTTCCACACTGTGAAAGATACAATCATCGAGACCTTTTCATGTAAAGAGGTTATTACCATGACTAACGGTAAAGATAGCCGCGCACTTTGCGGTGACAATGGTGAATTGTTTTTCAAGGGTGCAGATAATTCCAATGATGCTTTGCCCGAACTAGTTTCTGCCGTTGTTGATGATTCAATCTGCAACGGAGTCATTTACGTTATGGATAACGTGATGCTTCCTTCCAATACGTTACCGGACGTAGCTTAATAATTACGATACGATGTAGGAAAACAAAGAGTAATAATTGTAATATATATATATATATAAAATTATAGGAATTATAATAGTTGATAATATGATTTTTGTAGCATGCATAGAGATTTCGAACCTTCGTGTAGTGCCTAGCTACGTAGGCTACACTTCATGGGTGTACCTGATATTTGCTTGTATTGTATTGTAGACAGTCTGGATATCTAGCATCAGTATTTGATTTGACGAAGAATGTTCCTAGAGATTTCTTTCACAAAAAAACTAAATGTATCTATTATGTTAATGGTATTCACAATAACTTACTGTATCGCAAGTGCGACGCAGCAGTAAAGATCATTATCTGACCTATTTTTGGGACAATGATAAGATAGTTTTAAACACGAGATATGTTATACAGATCAGCTATGAATACATTCCCGGTACTCTCTACAGATAGATGGATAGATATATTGTATCAATTAGTCTTAAACTGCAAACGCACCCTAATAATAGTTTTCTATTTAAAGTAACGCTTGTAATTGAAATAGGAATTTTTTTGTTTTCTTTCTCTTGGTTTGATTATATTATATTATTATTATTATTATCATCATACCTGCCCCAAAACCATTTCAATTGGGCAAGCGTGACGACATCAAAGACTGCCTGTATCTCAGTTCATTGATTAAGTGGAGTGATTGACTTATATTCGTTCGTCCGTCTACGACACGACAAAACATAAGTTTTTCATATCATTTCTTTTCATACTACTATCTACTTGGTAATAGCTATTAGTTTGACTGCAAACTGAGCAGTAATAGAAACCATGAGCATAATTCCTAAAATAGTTGGTCCGACAGTATCATCATACGGTCCAGGAAGCTTGTTTCGAATCATATAACTTCGTTTTACGTCTGCAAATCATTTATTAATTGTTTTTTATGTTCATGATTGTTAATGATAATATTATTATAAAAGTAGAAGAAAGAAATCACTCGAGTGAGAACCCAAAAAAATTCCAACAAAAACGAAAACCAATTGGTACCATAGTAGTATAATAAATACACGCATGCAAATCATCGTTATCGTTATCTTTCTTTTTCTTTTCTACTTCTCTTCAGCATCACTAATACTTACATTGGAACATCGAATAGACGAGGAATGCAATTGCAACCGGTAACATAATTAATCCATATAATTGTTTACCAATATTATCATAATCCGACAATGCTAAGATTGCAACCGACGCACCTGCCAAGATTATTGATATATGCATCCATGCTAAAAATGTACGCTCGTTTGCAAAAAAAACTTTTGGTTCAATCTTAATTGGTGCAGCACGTGGTTTGACCATCCTTGTTGTACTACTACTACTACTTTTTGTAACAACAGCAAGCGCATTGTCCTTCTTCTTACTACCAAATAATTTAGAAAAAAATCCAGGTGATTCACTGATCTTTTTCTCCTTCTGTTTTAACAAGTTTAATATTCAATATAGATAGGAAAAGTAACAAGTGTTGTATATATTCCGGGGAAGGCGGCGTAACGTAAAATAAATAAAAGAAGACAAATTAGTGTCGAAATTCTCAATTCACATTGATTGATTCATTCGCTGTACTCTAGGCATAGTCCAACACAGTCACATCACGCATCACACATCATAACTTAGTCTTACTTTAGCTAATGTACCTAATGCTCTTGGAGCAAAATCTTCTTCATTCGAACCCGGTGGGAGTGTTTCTACAACCTGACCACCATCACCATCACTAACCGATTCATAACTACCACCACCATTCCTTTCATGTTTTTTGAAATAATATGTATTATTATTTGAAAGAAGTGGTGCACTCTCTCCTTTATTATTATTGGATACCATCTTTGAAGAAAAAGCTACGCGAATCAGAATCAGAATCAATCTTTTCTTCTATATCTATCTTTCGTTCGTTCTTGTCAAGTGCGGTGTGGCGATAATATGTATGTGACTGTAAGTAGCTTGTTTGACGAATAATCGTGAAGGATCGCAAATACGTAATAGACAATACCGTTTATAATAGGACCGTCTTGGCTGTAATGTTTTTGTCGGGCGTTTATTTGTGTCGTCAATCCAATCAACAATAATAATAAGGAGAGGAGGAATGTTCGATGTTCATGCGTTCATGCGTTCATGCATGTGCGTGCCGCTGTGCCGCTGATATGAAGCGAAAATTCAAAATGGCGAACACAGCATGAATTTACTACGAATTTGTACGGCGCGGAAGATTTATTTTTTAGATCTCGAGATTCATGATAATTCATACGTTATATATTATTATGCACAGTCTAAGCGCTAATAAGTACTTTTAGCTTTTCAGTAGCAGTGTAGCAGTCGAACAACTTCGAAACTGCTGATCTTTGTGAAAACGACGAATGGCATGCAACAGCAACAATAACAATAACAATAACAATCAACTCAACTCAACTCAACTCAACTCATTCGCCTCGATTCAAGTAAGATTCACTTCGATCGACAGTATTGTAGTAGTACCTTGTCAAACAAAAACAAAGTATAATTGATTGATTATCAACACACAAATAAAAGAGACGTGTGGTGACGAGGAAAAATCTTAAGTTATTATCTGGTGAGATTGACGAGCATCGAGGATCGATCGTGACATTGTATATTAAATTAATATTCAGCTCCAGTTTTAGTCCAATCAAAAAGTCAAAAGTCACACAAAAAAATTACAAAAATCATGTTTGGTAGTGGTAAAAAATCACCTAAAAATAAACCAACCCATGAAAAGAAGAAACCAAGTGGTCAATTCTATTTCGTTCAACATGATCCAGGTGTTACAGAATCGGTTCGTGATGTTGATGATATTAAAGGTGGAGATGTTATTGAATTAAAAGAAGCTGGTAGTAATGAAGAAGAATATAAACCAAAACCAGTTAATCGTAATCTTGTAAGTTTTTGAAAAATAAGAAAAGAAAGACGAGAACGGCGTATTCGAACTATATACAGTACAGTATAGCCTTATCATTAGTATCTATAAATGAGTAAACTGTGGAAGTTTATCAGTTCCTTTTCTAATCATATTTTTTAGTATCCCGTCACAACAACAACAACGCAAAACAACAAATGTTCTCAATTTTTCTTCTTCTTGTTTTTCTTCTTCTTTTCTTCCAGGTGAAGGGGGTGTCTATGATGAAAGGAGAAGGTAGTAGTATCCGACCACCTGCAACTACCGGAGTAGCAAATCCATTATCAAGAACATTATTTGCAATATTTGGTGGGAATCAACAAGCATCATCAGCAAAATTTGATAAGGAGGGTGCAAAGAAAGTGAATCCAAAATTATTTTTTGCCAATGAACGCACATTCTTAAAATGGATGAATGTTTCTATGTGGGTTGCCGGTATATCAATTGGTTTATCATCCATTTCATCATCTGCTGGTAGTAATGGAAATATAGATGCATTATCAAGTTTATTATTTTTAGGAATTTCAATTGTTATCTGTTGTTACTCAATGTTCCAATGTAAGTTCTTATTATGATAATATTATAATGATTTTCAATAATCAAATACATACAATTAAAAAAGAAAATTGTCGTGGGTTTCGGGCTTGGAATAAAGACCATATTATAACAAACATCAAATCAATCGTTTGCTTTGTTCCGATTGTAGAATGATATATTCCATAAAATATTTTTCACTCTTCATTTTATACTTTTCTTACCTACTTCCTTTTTATTTCTTTTTCTCCTATTTTTTTCCTATTTATTGTAGATGGAAAGCGCTCTCTCATGGTTGTTAAACGATCCCCTGGTCCATATGAAGATAGATATGGTCCAATTGTAATTGGATCCCTTTTTGTCTTTGCATTCTCGGCTCAATACTGCATCATGATGGCAAAAACATTTTATTAAACTTTTCTAAGTTGAGGGATTCTCTCTTTCTTTTGCTTTATGACATACACGCATACACCCGTACATACAAACACCCATTACAATACTAGTTAGTATTAGCCATATCTTACGAATAATAAAAAATAATACGTCAGTAGTCTGATTTACCATTTGGCTTCATTATCCAAAGTGGTACTATACTTAGTTTGAAAGTTGACCCTTATAGATCGTAAGTAGAATAGTGTTTCTTTTTTCAGAATGAAAGCCACATACATGATAACTTTCTCCAAAAATCCGTTTCTCTAGTATTTTCAATACGTGTTGCTGTTATCCAACTAGGTAATACTAGATTTGCCCTATTCCACCATAAGGAGATCTGTACATTATCTGCATGCTTCAATTCTGACGCATTTAGTGTTTGGAAATGTCCTTTCCAATTTCTTTTTTGGTGGAAATTTGATGAGACGTTTCCGATGCTTTCTCTAGCTAGCTAGAGGTATGTATGTTTATTGCTACTATATTGTACGGTAATCAATTAGTTTGATGATGTTGCTTTCGTATACACCTTCTCTGTACTATTTGCTTCATTATTTTGACTAGTGTGTATAACTTTTTTCATTTAACCTATTTTAACTTGAAACTTCTTATTTGAAAAATATTACCTATTTCACTACTACTGTACTAGCAACGTACAGGTACTCTAGGGATGGAATGAAATAGACTTGCTGAAGCGAACGACTGGTTGTCCAATTGTGAATGGCATAGGAGAACTGATCCCAGTTTTCCAACCATCACTCTCAATTTCAACATCCATTTCTTCTGGTGTGTAGGTAACCGTGGTAGAACCTATGCGACTTAAATTTTTTACCCGACCTAAGACTAAACCATCAAGATCTGCCTTGATGGAGACGGAGTTATCGTCGTTGATTTTGTGTTTAACTAACAAAGTTTTCTCTCCGACGACACTCAAGTAGGCTTGAGTGTCATCTTTTTCGAAACCAACAACGACTGTAGTTTTGTCTTCTGTGAAATGGTGTCTAGGTGCGATTAAAAACTTGCCTGCACCCGTTTCGATGATTTGTTTCGCTCCTGCTTTCAAAGGTGAGACATCTCCTTTCGAGATAGCAGCGGCAGCCCAAACGAATGATTTATCATCATCGTTCTCTGCCTCAACAGATACGTAAACTCCACTATCTTCTCCATCGGGGAAATCATACTTTCCTTGGGATGCTTCAACCTTGGTCTTGAGGTTCCATCCCTTTCCAACACCAACAGTCTTAGAGCCCCAAATTGATTTCGGAATTCCAGTCGTAGCTAAATCGAGTGAACCACCATATTCTACATCTCCGTTATCTCCCTCAAAGTTGACTATTGGTGATGTCGCAGACTTGATGTCTGAAAAACCTCCATCAATGAGCGTGAACTAACGTCATTAGATTAAAAATATAAAAAACACAATAAGTCTTTTTTTTGAGACAGACAGTGACAGAGCGAAAAAGGGAAATACAATTACTTTCGCAATGGGGAGATCGACAATCAAGACGACCCGAAGAACATTCAAAAGCAAATGATATGTACTTACGGAAAGTTCTGGTTTACCTGCAGATGCAGATGCATATCTAGCGAGCAATAAAAGAAAGGCGGCGGAAAATTTCATGATGATGATGCTGTTTTTATATGATTTTTCGAGTTGAATAGCGAATTATTGCCAAGGCGGACGGTTGAAGCGTTGCTCAAGCCAACACAACGATTTTTCAAATCAAGATACGTTGTTTTGACCGCGTTACTTGTTGACACAATAGACAATAGACGCGACTGTAGGTCACATTTTTTTGCCTCAGATTTCTTCTCTTCTCTCTCTCTCACAAGATTGTTCCTACATATGCCCTCCTAATCTAAAACAAAATAATATTCGTTTAAAAATAGAACTGTCAGTATTTTGGGCATTTTCGCGCGCGTCCACCGAATGAATAAAATGAATCCACAAAAAATCAACTCGACTTCAACTCTAAATCCAGAAACATTTTTATTTTTGCTGGGTCGCTGGGGTATCTTTTATCTTTACACAAAATAGAGACAACAGCAAAGGAAAACGCCACGATGATGCGAATACTTATGTTACTTCTTGGTGTTATTCTTCAGTTCACCGTCACAACAAATGGTTTTCTCTCAAGTTCGGTGTCAATAATACGACAACCGGTAATTTTATCCCCATATCGTGATGGTATCCTTTTATTGATGTCGTCAGATAAAAGCAACGACGACGACGACGATGGTGATAACAATAATACAAGTCGTCGTTCTTTGCGTGAATTAGGATATTCCGATGATGAGATTGAACGCAGTATAAGAAAATCAGATAGTACTACTAATAAAGAACAAATTAAAGTTCGTGTTGATCTCATTGATGATATCGATCCTGTTACACTTTCGGCAATTGGTTTTGGTTTAATTGCACTCAACTTTTTTGTATTTGCCAATATGGGTGATGGTGGTATCGGAGGAATTGTTGCTTATATAATCAACGCATTTTAGCGAATCGAATCTAGAATCGAATCAAATCGGATCAATTTCTGCTAATATTATAATTATAATTATTATACTTAGATCGGTAATGAAGTAATTATGCTATTGATAAATCTACTAGTAAACCTTTTTTTGTGCCAAGACTAGAAAAAAGTTATATATAGAAAAAGTCATGTTAAGTTTGTTACTTCAGTACATAATAACATATATATATATATATATATATACTACAAGTTAGTTATTGATTTTATCTACAATTTCAGTATCTCAACACCACCCATGTATGGTCGAAGCACATCTGGAACCACAACACTTCCATCAGGTAGTTGATAATTTTCCAATATAGCAACCAATGTCCTACCTACTGCCAATCCACTTCCATTGATTGTATGACAGAGTTCCGGTTTAGGTTTCTTTTGTTTTTTCTTCTTTTTGCCATCTTTTTGATCACTATCTGTTGCAGCAGGTCGTTCCGGTCGAAATCGTAAGGCCATTCGACGTGCTTGAAAGTCACCCGTATTGCTACAAGATGAAATTTCACGATATTCTGCTGCACCGGGTAACCAAACTTCTAAATCGTAACAATGTCGTGCCGAGAAACCAATATCACCAGAACATAGTCGAACTTTTCGATATGGTAATTCCAATTTCTGTAAACAAGCTTCAGCGTGAGACGTTAAAATTTCGTGTTCTTCGTCTGACTTGTCAGCAGTAGTAATCTTAACAAGTTCGACCTTATGGAATTGATGTGTCCGAATCAGTCCCTTTGTATCACGACCAGAACTACCAGCTTCAGCTCGAAAGCACGGCGTATATGCTACGTATGAAATAGGCAGATCTTTTTCTTCCAGTATACTATCAGCGTGTAGGTTCGTCAATGGGACTTCGGCCGTGGGAATTAAGAAGGCATCCTCGCCGTTACAGGTATGCGATTCTGGAGTAATAGCAAATAAATCTTCTTGGAATTTAGGTAGTTGTGATGTGCCCTCTAAAGCCGATCGGCTTACCAAAAATGGAACACTAACCTCGGTATAACCATGTTCGGTGGTATGTAAATCAAGAAAGAACATGGCCAATGCCCGCTCTAATCTTGCAATAGGTCCACTAAGAGCAACGAAGCGCGCACCACTCATCTTCACGGCCGCCTCTGATAGGTACCCGTTCAGACCTGTTGCGACATCATCATGCCATTTTGGTTCAAATTCGTCCGTCCAGTCTAATTTTATAGGTAAGGCATCGACGTCACCCCATTCTGAAACTACAACGTTTTGTGTTTCATCATCACCGTCGGGTACCTTATCATCTAACAAGTTGGGAATGCCAGCCAACAAAGCATCCATAATTTTTTGAATCGAATCCAATTCTTCGTCTGCCTTTTGAGCTTCCTCGACGGCCGTATTACTCAATTGTTTTTGTCGTTCAATTTCGGTTGCCGAATCCTCTTTGTCATCATCGTCAGAGGTGTCGTCATCGTCTTTGTTCTTACTATTTTGTTTGCGCATGAGTTGTCCTACTATTGCACTAGCCTCCTTACGTTGGTTTAAAAAATCATCCCGCTGTTGAATAAGCGAAACTCGTTGCGATTGGAGAGATGCTATTGTTTGAGCAGCCTCCAGGGCTTCGGTAGAGGCTCGTCGAGATTTCAAATGCGAGAGGACCATATCGGTTTCCGAGACAATCGTTTTAACATCGAGACTAAGATTTTGTCGTGAAATTCTATCTGTGGATGGTGTAACGGGACTTTCTGTAGCTGTAGCATCGGTGGCAGACAACGTCGTGGCCATTCTAATAGCTGCCTTCGACGATGATGTTGTCATCGTCCTTGTTCTTCCAGAAAAAGTCCATGCTGCCGTTTGACGCGACAGTGCCGCCAACATGGCTACGATGGTCCAGTGTTTGTTCGAAAAATACATAAATAATGTATATATACAATAATGTTCTGCCTGTTGTAACGATGGTGCCGGTATGGATGTATGTAGCGTAATGCTCTATTGTAACAAATAAATAATACAGTAATGATGCATTGTAAAGAAGAATTTAGACGGATGAGGTGATGAGGTGAATTCAATGATCAATGATGAATGATGATGTGTCATGATCAATATTTGTAGTTTTTTTACGTCAGTGCGTACGAAGCACAGACAGCTCCTTTTGGACTTTTTTTGTTTTCCTCATAATACATGTACCAAGTATGTTTGTTTAAAGTAAGTAATAATAATTGAGAATGATTTTGTATTGTTCACTATTATTGGTTGTGCATTTGAATCTTTCAATACTGTAGTGTACATAGAAGATCCACCTGGACAGCAGATGCATGCACACAACTTCTTTCTTTCTTCCCCCAACCATCATGTTAAATTAAAATGTGGAGCATCAACCGATTTTTGTAATATGCATGTATATAATTATATGTTAGAATTGTGGAAAAATAAGCTTCCTGCTTCTTTTGCAAAAACTTTATGATATACATGCAGGAAATGGTAGGTAGGCATGCTTATTGGAATGATTGTTTGATGAAGGAAGACAATATATTAGAGTGAGAGAAATATTGAAGGTTCGTGGTGTATAGTATGGTACTCTCTAGTATTATATCTTGTGTTAATATCAATTGAATTTGTCATTCAACTGCATAATGCCGATACCATCACCATCACCATCGCCAACACCATAAAAATTGCTATATTGTATTCATAAAATATTGTGTGATGCAGTCAGCTTTTTTTTTAAATGAACACGAAAAATAACACGATAGACGTACGTGCGAAGCAAATTTGTGTAAGCTCTTCACGATCTTTTAAAAAATCGAGGAGATTCAGAATTCAGATCGAGAGACAACACACAACACACATATTTTTTTTCTTCTACAGTATTTTCTTTGTTTTCGCTTGTGTTGTTGTTATTGAAGTGTTCGCATACTGTCGGATAGGAAAAGATATAACAACAAGACTGTGGTTTCCATTCAAATATCACACGGCAGTAGTGATACAAGATTCTAGTCAAACAAACTATTTGATGGTGCCGGTGCAGTGTTGGATAATTCAGAACTTCGAAAACGACCATCCCGGAGGTAGGTAACACCGACCGTCACGAAACGAAACACACGATTTATTTGACAATACTTATAATAAGAATCAAGCAGTCAGCATGGCGACTCCAGTATCTATCGAATCTCCTCCAAATGGCCATTTAAGGACAGGATCCGAACAAGAACGAGATATTCAAGCCAAGGTTCAGCACATGATAAGTCTTCAATGTCACGAACAGCAAATTTCTAATAATGATATGGTTTCTAACGGATACGTTGAAGGCGAAAGTAATATCACAGACGAAGAACAACTCCAGGAAGATACCTATAATGACAGCAGTATCGGAGGCTTGACTATGACAAAACGACAACATACTTTGACTAATAATAACTTACTAGCTCTTGGCGGAGAAGCAGACCAAAGTAGTAGTAACGACGAAGATATTCGTCTACTTCATCCTTCCAGTAATGATGTCAATATGAATATTCCATCGTCCATACATCATCCTGATGTAGGAAAAGGAACTATAGTTTTTTCCGGTTCCCTCCAGGGATCGAAGTACGCTACTGGTAGTGGTGGCAGCAATATAATAGACGATACTACTTTACCAAATAAGGAATACTTCCAACAGCAGCAACAGCAATATGATCCACAAGTTCCTACGACAGCAGCAGCAGGACTGTTACCTCAACAAATTTACGCTGGATACGGGAGTGTTGTCCAAGAACAACAAAACCACGAATACCATTACGGTAATCCTGACTATAATATCGACAATGATGGATATTACGAAGATGATATAGATGGAAATCGACGATATCAGCGACGGAATGAAAGTAGTAATTGTTTTGTTAGAATGTGTTCTTGTCTATATCGACCGATCGTCAATCTGTTAGGTCAAGAAAATTTGCATCGATCATTTTGTTATGGTGCAATCGATGGACTACTAACAGGCACGGGAATCGCCTCTGGATTTTGGGGATTAGGTATATTATCGGTTCGAACTCGAATTGAAATTCGAATTGCAATTGTTTCTTTTACCGTTGCGGCATGTGTAGCAGATGCATTGTGTATGGCGATGGGTCACATTTGGACGACATATATTGTTACATCGAATCATGCACGGGAACGTTCTCACGAACGATACCTATTGGAACAGGACAAGGCTGATTCTAAGGGCAAACTAGTTGATATGTTATTAGCCCGTGGTATCCTCAAGATCGATGCTATGAGTTTAGCTGACACACTCGAAGGCTATCCTGACTTATTCATTAGTGCGTTAGTTGGAGATTCACTCTTGTCGTCTGGAATTCAGGATGCATTATTAGATGATCAAACCGATGATGGATACAACCAACAGCAACAACAACAACAATCACATCGGTTTTATCCTTGTCATAGTGTGGGTGCTAATATGGAAAGCCCGAATGCCAATGATTATTCCGCATCCGGAGATGCCAATAATGCACGTGGATTCTTTGGTAGTTTAGGTTCATGGAAATTTTCAATGCATTACGATTCTGAACGGGACAATGATTCTGAAGGGGGTCATGTCCGAGTCGTATTCCGTGAAAGTCAAAAGGAAGGAATTTTCATGATGATAGGATTCGCAAGTTTTGCTATTATACCAAGTCTATTATGGTTATTTTTGCCAATGTGGTTCGATACTACTGTACCACTTCTGTCACAAAACGAACAACACGTCTCTAAATTATCATCATCGTCGTCATCATCGTCAGATATTGACGATGGCGAATCGGTGTCGGTACCGAGCTTGATTATTCTCATTTTGAGTGGTATCGTTTGGTGTTTAGGTGTATGGAAATCTTACTTCGTGGACTCTAATTGGATCGTCTTTGGAATCGAAACTATTGCAGTATTGATTGTGTGCATAACGTCTGCTTATGGTGTCGCTGCTTTTTTTGTACATAGTCTTAGTTTGGATGCCTCCTTCAACGAATATACTGAATGGGATCATCTCTCAGCAACCATGAGTCCTACTAATGCCGATCTATATTAATTTTAGTTTTTTGTTTTGGGCGCATAGCATACAACTTAAACTAGCAAATTAATAATGATTCATTCAATAAATAATAATTAAGAGCAGATGAATTCTTCAGAAGAAATAATAATAATGTCGACAGCGTCAGGTTTGATGACTATAATACACTGTTTTTCCTATTATATATATTATGGGTACTTATTATTAGTCTATTATATAGTTATGATATATAGAACACAACAGTGCGAAGACTCCTCTGTGAAGTAAGAGTAGTGATCACGAACATATATCCTATCGTATTGTATTTTACTTCCGTAACACGCTATGTCGCTTTTCTCAAAACGAGTAGCTTTTAGTTACCGTAGTAGTATTTTATTTTGTACCATATTTCAGAAGAGCTAGTACAGTTATGGTTGTCGCAAGCATTACGGTACTGTCGTATTCTAATTCATATGATTTCTCCCTTCCTGTTCATCCTGTTCTTTTTGTTGTTGATATTGTTGATGATAATGATCATGATGATGTTGCTATTTTATTTTACCAATCGTTCAAAAGAAACTCCATCCAATGTCCCACCCCGAAGTGTACGGTTCACAAGTCGTTCAAAACTCTTAATATCCTTTCGGAAAAGATCTGCAGCCTCATGATTCAATGGATCGTCTGGGTTTGGTTCATAAAATAAATATATGAGACCATAAATGACAGAGTTAATATCCAATACCGGTCTCCAATCCTCACGTAGAATATTCAAACAAACTTTTCCCTGTAGATCGATATTGGGATGATAGATTTTTGTTTTGCAATCTACTTTTGGTGGTGAATGTGGGTAATGAGATGGAACAACAAACACAAACTTATAGGTCGCACCCTTCCAATATCCTGAATCAGGCTTAATAACAACATTGAAATTTGACAAGTCGTTTACTTTAGGAAATGTAACAGTTGCAACCTTCCCACCATCAAGTTCCCCAATATCTATTATATTATAATATAACGGAGTAGAATGGATATGCACGATATTATTCAAGGTGAGATAAGAGTGAATGAAATTAATAAAACAAATAATTAGACTGTCGAAAAAAGTGAAAATTGAAAAAATGTCAAGTAACATCATACGCGGGAAACAACAGAGAGCGAAACAAAAATTTATTTTTGGTAGGCAGCGAAGACAACCAAAAGAAACTAAACAAAACTAAAACTAACCTTTTTGGATACGGATCTCTCCGGGTGTTTTCTTAGTTCCTGTTTGTTCACCCTTCTTTGTTTTATTTTTGACACCACCCACTCCGAATAATGAAACTTGTCCACCCGGCGGTGATGCAACACCCGGAGTACCTCCACTAGAAGCTTCCGCCTTTGCAGCTTCTTCTGCTGCCTTCTTTTCTGCCTCGCGTTTCTTTTTCAATGCCAACATGTTATGATTATGGTGGTGGTGGTCTATATGGTGTATGACTTTAGGTTGTGTTGTTCTTGTCGTAACTCTAATAGTTGAGACCAGGCCACTTTGAAGTTTGAAGGGGGAATGAATATTTAATTTTATTGTTGCTTGGGATTGATTCCGACCGCAGCAACGCAGTGCAGTAGTTGCCTTGCTGTGTTTTCAGTCACTTTTATTAGTGTTCGCTCACTACTACTGACTACCACGACATCTCGTACACACAAAAAACTGGAGGATTAGGAAATTTTTAAATCTTCTCATTTTTTCTATATTTTTTCTTTTCCGAAAACGCCGTATTCGTCGGAGTAGGCTTATATATATTTCTTATTTCCCGTTTCCCGTTTAGTTTTCGCATAGTTGAAAAAACTGTTCTCAGATATTTTTCATACCGAGTGCGAAGAGTGAAGCAGTGAAGCAAAAATGAAATTTTGAGCTTGAAAATCAGGTGTACAAGCAAGAACGGAGATGATACGAATGGCCATCAAGCATCAACTCTACAAAACATCAAGGGCAACGAGCGAACACACTCCTCATATCCTCAACTTCGACTGACTTGTGCGATCGACCATCATAAACCATTCTCTTTATATTGAGTAATTTTGTTTCTTCCCTCTCATCGATCTCACAATTTAGTTAGCAATAACAACGAAAGCAGCAACGAAAACAACAACAAATATGGAAAGTGTTTGCAGCTTGAAAAGTTTGGTTTCTTCCGACGAGATAAGCTTAGACTTTAATAATGATGTTGGTGATAATGATGAGACTAGAAATTATGGTTATGATTATCATCCAGAAGGGATTCCATCGACGATCCGTCATCGTTCGTTGAGTACAAGTACAACAACGAGTCAGTATGATCATCGTCGTCATCGTCATAATCATCATTATCACCATCGTCGTGTTCCAAGTCAACGAAGTATCAGCACAGAAATGGCTATCATTGCAAGTTCGTCACCTGAAATAAAGGCTCTCACTTTAGTACCAATAACAACAACATTTGAGTTACCAGAAGAAATTAATTGTTCTGGACTATCATCATCGTCATCGTCGTCATCATCGTCGTCGTCGTCGTCGTCGTCGTCATCATCTCCATCTTCCAATGAATATCACCGTCGTCGTATTACTACTACCCACCATCACCAACATCGTCACCGGAGGTCTATTAGTACCTGCTCGCTATTTCCGGAAGACTTCGACTGTGATAGATTCTCCGTTTCAGCAAAAACCAAAAACAAATTATCTCCCACTATATCACCAGCCGTATCGCCCATTGATATCGATGGAATCAACAACAAAGAGGAGTATCGAGATCAAGACAATCATTGTCATTCTACTATGAATCGTCGTTGCATGCGCGAAAGTGAGCGTGAGCATGATGATGACCAGCGTGATGATACCTTAACGAAGTTATCGAACGACGATAACAACGAGATCGATGAATTGACACTCTACCTTGAACGGCGACAGAATATTGGTTCATCAGATAGCATTCATTCACCAACGTCGTTATTAAACAAAGATACTTCTCAACTTCCTTCTCCCACAACAATTATTTCCGATGTTACCGTACATCCTTTCAAGAGAGGATATTCGCAACAACGTCCAAGACCATCATTTCTGGAACAACGATCTAGTATTCATCGACGTATCTCCTTCGATAGTTTACCTGAAATATCTGAGATAATTGATCAACCTAATTTACTTCCACACGACAGTGAGCAGGATTCCTATCAATATTCTATTTCTACAGGAACAACAACTACTATTCATCATGATGACAACTCGTTTACGCCAAACGAAAATGATAACGACACAAAGTTGATGACGACAATCTACTACTAAGGAGAAAAGACGTCAAGGAGGCACATCATTCATTGGTACGACTATTATTCATGTATTATACAAACCAGGACAGGAGTGCCCGCCCCTCTTTACTATACATCACCGCTATGATTACTGCTCCATTTCATTGATGTTGTACTATTATTCAAATTTATTTCTAGAGGAATTCATCATCATTATCTGGTCCCGTACTAAGAACAAGAGAACAAGAACGTATTCATAAGGTTACCGGCCATCTGGCCCTACTGTACAACCCACGAGCGTCTTACATCAGTGAGTCACGAAATGATAAAACTTGTAATTTATAATATAATACCGTACTATTATGTAAGCTAAATAATTATATTATATACTATGTACTATATCATATCATATCATATCGTAGTCCTAGTATTTTAGAAAGAGGGGGGGAAAAGGAAAGGTGCATTTATTCTTAATTGTATATTTATTTTGACGGTTTCTCCCATACTGTACCGGGAACAAACCGATCTCTACATACATGACA
>Ga0115007_10000520_pt1 | contig 25475 bp, 23 predicted proteins | sample ArcOceMetagenome_2_FD_87166 | JGI IMG/M metagenome (GOLD analysis project Ga0115007, IMG submission 87166) | Marine eukaryotic phytoplankton communities from Arctic Ocean - Arctic Ocean ARC135M Metagenome | ecosystem: Environmental > Aquatic > Marine > Oceanic | place: Arctic Ocean | collected...
ATATATTATTTCAAACACTCCATAATATTTTCCTCGCCCAATAATTCTTAGAATTCTTATTTAATGCTGTGCGTTCTCCTTGTTTATTTTTTATACCGTAACTTCTTGCTAAGTAATTCTTCCCAAAAAAAATAAAAATGATTTGTTTTTTGTAATAAAATAAGATATAAAGATATTACAACATAGTATTATATAGATATAGTATATACATAATGAATAGTCATATTAATACAAACAAATACACTGATGATGATGACAATATTTTTAATAAAATATGGGATTTAAGACCGACTGACGACCAATATTTTAAATTTATGGGTAAAACTGTTAAATTACCAAGAAGAACTATTAATTACTCAACTAACAATAGGGCATATTCTGGATATTTAGGAGCATCAAACATTATTCAAACACCGCCTTTATTTTTAATTAAGTATCTTAATAATATTGGGTACGATGTTAATGATATTCATAATAATATATTGATTAATTATTATAATGGTGGGGATGACTATATTGGCTATCATAAAGATAGTGTTAAAGATTTTCAAGATGAATTATATACAATTAATACAATTTCATTATATGAAGATAAAAATGATTTTAGAACTTTAAGATTTAAACATATTAAAACAAAAGAAAATATTGATTTTAAAATAACTGATAGAATGACAATATCGTTTGATAAATATATTAATGATAATTATAAACATACTATTACTAAACGGAAAAAAGGAAAAAAACGAATTTCAATTACGTTACGAAATTTAAAAAGTAATAAAAAAGATTTTAAAACTATGATTAATAATTATTGTATGATTTATACAAATTTTTTTAATTCTATTAAAACAGCAGAAGAATTAATTATTAAATGGGATTTAATTAAAAAAAATACACCAATATCAATATTTATTCAAATTACAAATAGAATAGATACTAATAAATGTATAAAATTAATGACAGAAGATGAAAATAAAAATATACATAATTTATATAAAAAAGAATTTACTAATGCAAAAACAATAAATAATAAAAGTATGATTAATTTTTATATGGGTAAATTAAGAGAAAAACAAAATAAAGAATATGTTAAAATTATTAAAAAAAGAAGTTATGAACTTACAAGACTTTCTAAAAAAAATGAAAAAAATAAATTAAAATATAAAATTGGTGATATTTTAACAACTGATTATACAGAAGTTTTAAATTTTTTTAAAGCAAAAAATAATCGTTCATACAAAATAAACGATTTGGGTATTTTATTAAAATCACAAAAACAACGATTAATGTACGAAGTTTTACATAAAGAAAGATTTATAAAATTAATTTATTTGGGTATTAATAAATATAGAGTTTTTTATTATGGGGATAATGAAACAGATGAACCCGATGAACGAAAATATACTTTTAAAATTAAATAAATAAATACATTAAAAAAAAACATTTAAAGAAATTATTATATATGTATATAGTATATATAAACAATGACAGAATATGAAATATGGAAATCGAATAATAATTTTTTAGAAATGTATATGAAAGAACATATATTACTTATTAAAAAAACCCACTATATAGTGAAAAGAACAGAGAATATTAAATTAAATCAAAAAAAATATTATAAAACTGAGAAGGGAAGATTAGCACGAAATAGAGCAAAAAAGATATGGTATGCTAAAAATAAAGATAGATTGAAAATAAAACGACAAGAAAAACTAAAAAAAACTATGGAAATAAATAAATGACTTATACGTACCCACATTTAATTAATAATATATAAATATTATTAAATATAACAAAATCAAGACACGTCTTAACCATTTTTAAATTAATTAAATTATAATATAAAATATACTTAAAGAATTATTATATACATATAGTATATACACAATGAGTAATAACACAGATAATAAAATATTAACTAATAATAATAAAATGGAATTTGTAGAAACTATTAATATTGAGAATTGTAAAAAATTTATTAATGTTAATTACGAACAGTTTTTAGAATATTTTAACATTGAAGAATGGGAAAATAATAAATCATCAACTGATAAAACTAAATATACAAGTAAAACATATTATAACTATATTATTAAAAATATTAAAAATATTATTAAAAAAAATAAAATAACTAATAAAAAAAAGTATAAATATGCTTTGGGGCAGAAATCGGGGAGGTTATATGTAAAAAACTTTGGTATTCAATCTGTACCTTGTGATCTAAAAAAGTATTTATTAGATGGTTGTGATTATACTGATTACGATATGATAAATGCACATTTTGTAATATTAAATCATTTAACAACTGATTTAGATGTTGATAATGAATATTTAAATAACTATATTGAAAACAGATATAACATTTTAAAAGATAATCAATTATCTAAAATAGATGTCATTGTATGTTTATATAGTGATAAATATAATGGTAGTAATGAATTTTTAAAAGAATTACACAAAGAATTAGATATTATTAAAGATAAAGTTAATGCTAAATTTTTACATTGTATAACCCCAAAGAAGAAAAGCAAAAATCCCAAATCTTCAACTTTATCATATATTTTAAATCATTTTGAAAATACCTATATACAAAAAGTAGCAGAAAAATATAAAGTATCCGTTCCATATTTTGATGGGTTTTTATCTACTGATAAAATTAATATTAAAGATTTAAATAAAATTACAGAAGAAGAAAATATTAAATGGTCCATTAAAGATATGACAAATAATATTAATTTAGATGAATTATTAAAAAGTCCAAAACAAAAAATATTAGATTATTTTGAAAATTTAAATGAATGTGGTGAAAATGATATTACAAAACGATTTTTAAATTTATTAGGAGAAGACAAAAATAAATATATCTTATACAGAGATGGTGATAAATCAAACTATTATTATTATAATAAATATAATATTTTAGTTGATTGCGGTAGGACACCACCCAGTTCATTAAACCAAGAAATAACAACTGTTTTAAAGAATGATTTAAAACATTATCAATCCCAAGCAATATTATTATTAGATGATGATGAAGAAAAAAAAACACGTAAAATTTATGATTATTGGAATAAACAATTTCAAAAGAATAGTTTTAAAAAATCAATTGTAGATGAATTAAAATATTTCATTGAAGATAGTGAATTGTTTGATAAAATTGATAGTAATAATGATTTATTAGCGTTTAAAAATGAAGTGTTTGATTTCAAAATAGGAGAATTTAGAGAAATCAATAGAAATGACTATGTATTAACACATTTATCATATGAAAGGCCAGATTATAATGAGGATATTAGAAATGAATTAATGAATATGTTATTAAGTATTTTCGATACAAATTATACAAAGGATAAAAAATATGATTTCAATGATAAAACCGATGAAGGTGTTATTCGAACTAATTATTTTTTAGATACAATAGCATATCCTTTATTTACTAATAAATTCGAGAAGTTCAATATTTGGACTGGATGCGGTAGTAATGGAAAAGGGATTTTGCTTTCACTATTAGAAAAAACATATGATAAATATTTTAAAATAGCAGATAGTAAATTTTTAACATCAAAAATTAAAGGTGGAACACCAAACCCCGATTTAGCTGATTGTAAAGGGAAAAAAATTGTAATGGTTTCAGAACCCGAATGTGATGGAGATAATGAATTAAAATTTAATGTAGAAACTATTAAAAAAATCACCGGACGAGATAGTATTACAACACGTTATTTGAATAAAAATAGTTTTACATTCACACCAATTTTTACGTTATTTTGTCAATGTAACCAAATTCCAACTATTGAAAAGAATGATAATGCTATGATTAGGAGACTTGAAATTATGGAATTTTTAAATAAATTCGTAGATAAACCATTAAATAAAAATGAGAAAAAAATTGATAGAACTTTAAAAGATAAATTAAAAAAACCCGAATATTACCAACAATTTATGTTAATGTTAATATATCAAGTTAAAGATAAATATGATGTCAAACAAATTGTACCACCTAAAAGCGTTCAAAATAAAACAGATGAATATTTTGAAAATAACAATATTATTAAAGAATGGTTAAGTTATGAATATAATATTACTAATGATAATGATAGTTTTATTTTAATGAAAGAATTATATGATGAATTTAAAAATGGCGATGAATTCCAAGGAATGAGTAAAAAAGATTTCAAGTATAATATGAAATCTAACGGATTCAATTATACAAGAAACCAAAAAAAAACTAATTCTAAAAATCAACCAATGGTTATAGGTAGAGGGTTTTATGGAATTGAATTAAAAAAAAGATTTCAACAAACAACCATACCAAATATATCTATGGAAGATCAATTTTAAAATAATAAATATATTTAAAATAAAATTATATATATAATATAGATATATATATAATGGAAGGACTAATTTGTATAATGGAAGAATATAATATTTCTTTAAAAGATTTAGCATATATTATTGTAAAACATAAACATAATGTTAATAAAAAAAAAATATCAAATAAAAAATACAATCAAAGTGAAAAAGGTAAAGCAGCGCGGCATAAATGTCAAAAAAAATATTATCATATAAAAAAAGATAAATACCACCCTATTTATAATCCAACTGGTAGCAAGATTAGAAAAGTTAGAACCAAAAAAATCAATATTTAATATAATTTAATTGAGTACTTAGACTATGTCCCATTTCAAATGCTAATCTTTTTCTAATATTATTTCTATTTATTTCTTCAATACCAATTGTTTCACTAATAAAAACGTGTCGTAATATATTTAAATTTACTTTTTTTTTTAAATATGACTTTTTAAATATATTTTTTATTTTAATACTCATTGAGTTAGATGTTAATCTTTTTTTATAATTATTTGTTAAATTTTTTACACCATTTGTATTTAATAAAAAAATCATATCAGTTCCATCATAATCTCTTGTTAAAAAATACTTTTTTAAAATTAATATTAACTTATTATTATTAATTTCTATAATTTGTTGTCCGTATTTTTTACTTGTTTTATATTGATTAAATACAAATCTATCTGGTATATTATTTTTTGTTACAATATAATTAACTCTAATATCTTGATTATCATAATTATTTTCACTAACAACATGCATCAATGAGTAATCTTTGGTTCTCCTTGGTGGTAATAAAGTATATAGTGCTAAAACAATAAAATCAGTCAATAATGTTTTATCATATTTTTTTAACTCATTATATTTACTATCTAAAATTTCATATTTATCTATTTTATCTTCATATTCTTTTAAAACTAAATGTAATTGTTCTAATGTAATCCATTTTTCTAATTCTTTTTCAGTTTTTTCGTGTATTAAATCTCGGGCATTAATTAGTTGTTCTTCAATATCTATTAGATAATCTTCATATTTTTCAATAATATCTTGATTATTTTCTTGATTCAATCTAAGATATTTTAATAACGATATAATCATATTTTTATAATTAGTTAATCTATATTCTCCATATAATTCATCTTCCACTTCTTGAATATTTGATATATCTATACTATCAAATTTTCTTAATTGTGATATATAATTAACAATAGTTAGTGGTGATAAATCAAATTTAGTAGTAAATCTTTCTTTCAATTTATGATAATTAACAAATAACATTCTATATATATCTATATAACATTATTTTTTAAATATAAATAAAAAAATATATAATATATTATATTAACAATGAATTATATTAACTCTATTATTAATAGAAAAACAAATGAAGAAATTATAATACAAAAAATAGATAAATTCCAGAGAATTATTAACTCATTAAATGATTACATATGTTTATTAAGAACAAAAATACAAGTTATGGCTGAGGATTTAAATGATATTAAATTATTATTAAAATATAAAAAAATACAACCAATAAAGAATAAAAATAATTATTTTTTTGAAAGCAGCAGCAGTGTTGAAATGGAAGTTGAAGATGATGAAGCGGAGGTTTAATGAAAATTTATAAATATATTATTATATAATTAATAATATATTAAATATTGTTATATTAAATCTAAATATTGTTTAATATTCAATCTAAAAAAGAAGTTTATATCTTATTTTTTGACTCATAGCATCAGTAGATGTTTTATGAGAATCTATTGATTCTTTAACACCAGCTTTGCAAGCATCAACAGCAGCTGAAATGCCCGATTGTGCTGCTTGAACGGCAACACCAATAGCGTCACTCGAAGATTTAATATTATCGGTTGATTGTTTGATTTGGATAAGAGAACCGTTAAGAGTGTCTTTGTTGGATTCAGCAGATGTTTTGGCTTCGTCTATTTTAATTCCAACAGAATCACAAGCACTAGTCACGGCATCAGTCGCGGTTTTGACTAATCCAAGATTAACATTAATACTCGCGTTACCTTCTTGGGTAGCCGTTTTATGACTTGCGATAGCCAGTTCAAGCATATCTTTATTAACTATTGCCTGGGCTTTTGCTTCATCAACTGCATCGTGGATCGCATAACAAGCGCCAGATACATCAGTTAGTTTTTGTGAAAGAACAGAACTGCACTGATCGACGGAAGATTTCACTAATCCGGTACTACTAACAATAGTATCACAACTTGCTTTTACAAGATTCACAGATTGCTTACACTGATCGATCGCGGTTTTCGTTAAATTTTGAGATGCTAATTGATCCAGGGTTGCAGTATGGATCAGATTACAAGCAGATCGAACTAAATCGACAGCTTGTTTCGCAGCTTCGGTGGATTCTTTTACAGATTGAACGAATTCATTTTGTAGTAAATCTCGCTGATGGCGTATGTGGATTGTAAAGAAAGAAGATCCATAGGATGCATTACCTTGGGCATGCATGCCAGCTTCATCAAAAATTTCTAATTCAAGAGCGGGGTATTCAGCATCATTAGTCATCGTAAATGGACGGTATATAGGAGCAGAATGGTCGACAACATTATCCTCCACTGAACTCCATTTCCCGGAGTGTCTATATAAATCACCCTGCATAGGAATATCTTTAAATCTTACGGTCCATTGTTTCATATCGCCATTTTTGAAAGCGTGAAAATCGGCAGAAAGAAGGGCACATTCGTATTTATTACCAAGTTTAATAGCTTGGGCTAGGGCTTTATTGGGACTTGTATCTAATCCGTTACACGTTAAAGTGTGGATTTCATCAAAGCGGTCTGGTGCATTTATTACAGGAGCGGGATTAGGAGGCATTGGAAACGACATTTTATTATAATATACCATAGATTTTTATTTTAGTAATAAAAAATTTAATTTAATTTAAATTTTATATAATTAAATATTTTTGTTTTTTTAATTAGCAAACATATTTTGTTCTAAATCTGGAATATCTGGAATATCATTTTCAACAATTCCACTCATTGATTTTTTTATCCCATCAATAAATCCATTGGATTTACATTTTGAAGCACCCATTAATTCACTAATCCCAGTTATTAATAATAATCCAACATTAATAGATAAACTAATATAAAATTTAATGTCTTCTTTTTCACAATCAATATTCACAAATTCGGTATTTGTAAAATTCATTATTATTATTATATTATATAATATATATTATTATGTATAATCTAACAACAACAATTGAAGCCAATTATAGAGATAGAATTAATCCAAAATCTTTATCAAATGATTTTTCAGTAAGAATTCCGCCAAAAATTCTGCGCAAAGGCTCACAGATAGAAATGAATGGGGCAGTGGTAAAAGAGGTGAGTGCTAATAATGATAATGTTATCGAACTATCTAATCAAAATGTAAGCAAAACACAACCATATACCTCATCTTGGACTTCTTTGAAAATGAGATATTATATGAATAATAACGGTTACAATTCCATAGTATTCCCATTTATTCAAGCAAATAAAACTACATTAGAAGAATTTACAGATGTAGATGGTAATGTTTTATGGAATGATTTTATAGCATATCCAAATAATAATAGTTATTCTCAACCAAATACTTTGGGAAATATTCCAATAAATTATATATCTGGGCCGGGAGTTGATACAACCATTAGAAGAGACTATAATTTTGCTAATAGTGGTATTTATGAACTCAAAGGTGATGTTCCTTTTTTAAAATTTGATGGTTCAATAGAAAATATTGGTGGTACATTTGGTAATTGGCCCGATCAAACATATTATGATATGTATAACGACCTTGGAAATGGTAATGTATATAATTTAAATAATTTAATTGGTGTAACAGGTATTCGATCTGCTCTTAAAAAAAATAGTCCTGATGGAACAAAATATACATATATTACACCAGGCTATTTGGGTGTAACCAGATATGATACAAGTGAAGAATCGGGTATTCAAGATATGTCAATTTATACAAGAAATATAGAGATTGATTTAAAAAATGATTTAATGGAAAGTCCTGATGAATTGGCTTTATTAATTAATGAAAAATTACAAGGAGCAAGATTTAATGCTGATGATAATAATATTAAAGTGAGTTCTAAATTTCGTCAATGGAGCACAGATTATATACAAAATGTAGAAAATGACGACCAATTATATCCACCAAATAGTGATAAAGAAGTTCCTAATATTTCAAGTGATAGTCAAATAAATATACCCGCTAATTTTCAAAATAATCAACAACATAAAATATTCGGTGAATCATTTTTTGTTAAAGATGCTGAAAAATGGATTTATGGAAATTCTTATTTTAAAAGTAATAAAAAATTTACTAAATTAAACGATGGAACATATCAAGTTGTTAAAGGTATTAACCCAATAATTATGAGACCTTTTTTGAATGATTTTAATACAATTTATAGAAATGCTAGTGATGCATTAATTTTACCAGTTGTCGAATATCCAGCAACACTTGCTATGAGTATTTTAACAAGTAGTGAAATATATGAACCATTTGAATTTGATAATGCTGTTCCTCTTGAATGGATTTTTCAAGGAGATATACCACCAATTTTATTTGATAGACCCGATTCATTTTTAAGATTCTATATTAATGGTGTTATTGGTAATAAATTTATATATGGATTAACTTGGTATAATGTATTAGAACAACAACATTTTATTTGTGAATATAATGACAAAATTGGTAATTTAGGAATGAATATTTATAATGCTTCATTTATAGGTGGTGAATTTACACAATTATCTACTGAAATTATTTTTACAATAGATTTAGAAATTAATAAAGTTCTTAATAAAACGGAATTAGAATTAGAATATAATGGAATATATTATATAATTAAAAATTTTAGATTAGACCAAATAACATCAGTACCATTGATACTAGCTGACGATAGTACATATAACGGACTTCCATTTTATGAAATGCAAGGCACAGATGGAGGAGGTCAATATGGTAATACAAATCAAGATTTAGACCCAATAGTTGATGAATATTTATGTATTCCAGATAAATTTGTTATACCTATGAATATAAATGTATATAGTTCTTTGAATAATTTATCTATTGTTTTAGATAGAGTTAGAGATTTTTTAAAAAATAATGAAATATATGATGGTATTGAAACAGATCCAGTTTTAATGCATAATGATAGTTTGAACTGGTATTGTGAATTAGATGTTGGTATGGCTTGTGATTTTAATAATGCATATTCTAACTGGTTAAGTTCAAGAGGCAAAGATAATGTTGATGAAGATACAACAGATTATACTATTTATGACGAACAACAAAATTATTCCATATATCCACAATTTTATCCAAATATGATGAGTAACGAGCAATATGATATAAAAATCCCAGGCACGAATGGATACAATTTTAGAAGACCATTGACTATATACCCAATAAGTAAATTTGCTAAAATGGGTAAGAATTATACAACACAAAATAATTATTTACGAGTTTATAGTAGATTTTCAAATGAAATTATTGATAATATTACTGGTAGTAATGTTGATATGGATACAGAAGAAGGTATTGGAAGATTATATCAAAGATTACACCCATTAATAAGTGTTTATAATAAAGATAATATAATTTATAATTATTGTCAAAAAAACAATATACCATTAGTTGGAGTGCAATATTATGGTTCAACTGTTATGAGTTATGGATTTATTAATTATAAACCTACATTTGGAGGAAATGGGGAGGCACGAGTTGATTATAAAAATTTAACTGGTAATTATAGACAATGTTTTAGAATATGTACTGGTTGTAATATTGGTTTTGATCCAGCATCAACAACAAATCCATATATGTCAGCAATGAATAGAGACCAATCTGTTAGAACCAATGGGAATTATATTTCACAAGAGATTTATGGGTCAAGGTCATCAGCAACAATAAATGATGAAGTAGGCGTATATACATTTGGAACTTATGATAATCCAGTATATAGTCCTTTAATTAGTGATTATATTAATAATATTTGGATTGGTGGAAGTCCGCAAATTCAGTTTGACAAATCAAGAATGATAATAAAAAATATGTTTATTCCAAGAAAATTTTCTGCAAATGACGGTTTGCCTGGGGATCCAAATGTCGGAGCTTTGATCTGCTACTTCAATGATCCCACTATGTTTTTTTGCATGTTAAACTGCACTATTGGTAGTGTCCCAGATTTTGGTGCTATTGCGGGGCAAGTTTCAGCACGAGGACAGCCTGGATTTTATCAAACTATAAGAAATAAAGGGTTAGTCGATTCATTAAGTGGTATTGGAATACAAGATATTTATACAAGAAATGAATTATCAACAAATACACAACCAGGACAAGATGGAGTTTATTTATGTAAAATTAATCTTGATAATACCACTGAAAATTTTGAAGGTTCTTTATTTAATTTATTTGGATTTACTTTACGACAATTTAAACCATTTTTTGGTAAAAGTTATAATAGGTATTCAAGACATACATATAATTCTACTAAAAGTGATAAATATGATGGATTAAATTTTTTTTCATTAAATAGTTTAGTAAATCAAAATAATTCACAAAATATCAACATATTTGGGCCTAATTTCCTGGTAACCGATCCAAACCCCCTACCCGTTCCATATTATCCTCAAAGTATTAATGCACAACCTCAATTATTTAATTCATATGTGGGATTTAGTCCAATGAATATACAAGTCATTACCGATGAAATGAGAAGTGAGGATTTACCACAAAAATTACAACAATCATTTTACAAAATTACAACTAATCTACCATTTGGTAATAATTACATAACTGATAATAATAATTTATCTTGTGCTTCTTATTTTTACAGACAATACAAAAATGCTAATTTTTATTATACATATGCTAATAGTAATACAATAACATTAACACAAGATTATTTATTAACAACAGTTAGAACAAAAATATTAAATGAAAATAATCGTCCAGCGGAACATTTGGGCGGAGCTTGTACTGTTTTTTATAAAATAATTGAACCACAAACATTGAGCGAATTAAGCGAAGGTGATATTAAAATATTAGAAGACCCTAAGAAACAAAACCAAGGATTACAATTTAACGACCCAATTACTGATTTACAAAATTTAGAATTAAATACAATAAACGAACAATTGATAAAAAATGCATCATCTACTGTTTTTACAAATAGTGCTGATGATATTTATAGTCAAGGAATTATTAATGAAAATCCCGAATTTTTAATAGAAATGCCCGAAACTAAAACAGAAGAAATTATACAACAATTAGGTCCTTCGAAAATGGATTTATTTTTTAGTGAAAAAGTAAATCCTATGCTTATTGGTAGAATTCTTGAAGATGAAAAAGAACCAAGGAGTAGAGGCAGACCTAATGAAGCGAGAGGTAAAAAAGAACAAGTAACAAGACCATTAATTAATTTCACAGAAGGTATGCCTGCAAGTAGATTAAGAACAACTTTTACAAATGAAGAGAAACAAAAATTAGCAGAAGAATCAAGTGTCTCTCTTATTAGTAGATTTAGAAAAAGTGGCGCTAGTCGAGAGGGAATTGATAAAGTTATGGATATTCGTGAAAAAAAACAAATTGAAATGAGAAAAAAAGCAGAATAATTTATTTCTATTTATATTTTATATGATATTCAGTATTATAAAAAGTATTATGTTATTAGTTATAAAAGATGGAACATTACAACTTGTTAAGAAAACTATTAAAGATAATTTAGAAAATACAAATTTAAATTTATATAATAAATATAAATATTTTAAAGATGCTTTACATAAAAAAAAGAAAGAAAAAGTTTTAGATTTATAAAAGGCATTTTGTCTAAATAATATTGGTGAATTTTTTGGATATGTTATACTCATAATATATAATATTATATATTATTTTTTAAAAAGACAAAAAGACAAAAAGACAAAATAAATCTATAATCTCATACTAAAAAACAACAATCACTTATTTATAGAGATATGTTAGTATTTATTTGACTTATTAGATTTATTTGACTTATTTGACTTATTAGTATTTTTACTTTTTTTAGTTTTAGTTTTATTATTGGATTTTTTAGATATTTTTAATGCTGACATATCAAATAAATCTTTATCATTTAATTTTTTCTTTGGAACTATTTTTGCTTGTAATTTTAATATTTGAGAAATGCTATTACATTCTTTTTCATCATTGCATAATTTATTCATTTATATAATTTATTTAGATAAAAAAAATATATATTTATATTATATAATATGTCAATTCAATCTTTTTTAATTAATAATGGCGAACGTAACCCAAATGAATTTATAGCAAAAATCGGCAGAAGTGTTAAAATTAGTGAAAATAGTGAGATTTGTGTAAATAAATTAAGTTTAAGAAATGTAAAATACAAAAGTGTTAATAGTTCAAATGATACATTTGTTATTATGTGGGGTCAAAATAATTTAGAAAATTCAGCAACAGATGATTTAAATAATAATCAAACTAATTTTATGCCTGCAGAAACAATAAAATTAGAAAACGGTGCTTATAAAATGTATGGTGAATTAAACGTTATTGATGATTTATTTACGGGACAAGATATAGATTATGATAATATTGCTCGTAATCTTGTAAAAAGTATAATGGAACAAAGTAAATATTTTATGTGGGGTTGGGGTGTTAAATTTTCTAATACGGGAATAGGAATTATGGCTTATCTTCGAAATAGAAATGCAGGATATATTAGTTTTAATAATAGTACTGTTACAAAAAATAATATGGATTTTGAAATTATCGGTTCAAACCCTGGCGTAAGTCCATCTTATACTGAAATTTTTGATAGACCTGAGGGATTTGCTTGTGTTGGAGCACATAGAGTACCATTTCCTTATGATGCATTTATTCAAGCCGACACACCAAATAATCCAAGAACATTAACAACGTGGCGACTTTCAGCATATAATATTGATGAAGAATTAATTGTTGGGTTTGGGGGTTATATTTTAGAAGAACAAGAATATTATAAAAATACTGAATCTTACAATATTGAAAAAGATTGGATAGGAATAAAAGAAAATTTCGATCAATTTAATATGGAGCCCGATGGTTTAATTAATCAAATACCTATATCTTGGGAAATTAGAAAAAATACTGATGAAATTATTTTTGTTAGAAGACAAATTTTAAATGGTTCAGTTGGAAATATTGTAGAAACATTTGAAACTGGAATAATATATGATGGTGTTGATGAAATATATATTACTTTTCAACCAAATATAACCCCGAATAATCCAGCAGCAACTGATACAAATAGATTTGTTATGAATTGTTTAGTAGGAATTGGAGCAGCGGCGCAAGTATTGGTAGGTGTATTTGTATTAGACCGATCATACGTTGGTATGAATTGGAGGAATGCATTATGTTGGAGCTCTCTTGATGAAACTATCAGTTCAAATGGGGTGATTTCTGTTGATTGTTTTGGTATAGATGAAAGCAAATTTATAAATAACAGCACGCAATCATTAGGACCGATTTGTGGCGATCCCGTCGCAGGTGGGGGATTTCATTTAGGTAATATATCGGCAACTATTTTTATGACTCCTATAAAAAGTGGTACGGAATTATCAATAATACCAGTAACTGTAACAAATTATGAAATGCAGAAATTTACTGAAAAATGTAATTGTAATATATTTCAAGAAGAAGGTAATAATATTTATAATATAGATGACGAAATTACAGAAGCAAATATGCTTGAATTAGATGTGAATTATGATGTTGATGGAGTGCAACTATCATTAAATATAGATAATCTACCAATTACTAATTATATTTGTAATCCCGAAAATGGAAAAACACAGAAACGTATTTTTACATTAATGTTAAAAGGTGTAGATTCAAATGCTGATTATAGTAGTCCAGTTGTTATTGAACCAAATAATTTAAATTGGAATAAATTAAATAATACATCACCAATAGTTATAAATAATTTTCAAATAAGATTTTCTAATTTAGATGGTTCAACATCTGGGTCATTAGAATCAAATGTTGATATTGAATTATTAATTAGAAGTAATAGACAAAATAATTATAGAGCAATTGGTGGTGTTTCACAAAAAATAGAAACCACCGATCAAACTGAGAATAATTTTAAAATTTCTCAAAATATGTTTTGATTTGAAAAAAAATATATATATATAATATATTATGAGTGATATTAATTATCAAAAATCTAAATTAATGATGCTCGCCCCAGAACCCGAAATTGAAATAAAAGAAGAAGAAACTAATAATTTAACCGTTGATCCATTGGCGGATATTAATTTATTTAGTAATAATAAAATAAAAAAAGAAGAACCTATTAAAGAAGAACCTATTAAAAAAAAAAGAGTTTTAACAGAAGACCATAAAGAAAAGTTAAAACAATCAAGGTTGAAAGGATTAGAAACCCGTAGGAGAAATAGAGAGTTAAAAAAACAAGAAAAATTAAAACAAGAACAAAATAAAATTGATATTAACCAAAAATACGAAGTAAAACAAGAACAAATTGAAATACCTAAAAAAGAAGAAATTAAAACACCATATAAACCTATTCAACAAATAAGTAATCAAGTTCAATTAGAACAAGCAAAACAAGTATTACATACACCAGTATATAAACAAAAATTAGAAGTAAAACAATATTCTAAACCAATATCTAATCCCGATGAAGAATTTAAAAAATTTTATACAATGATGTCAAAATATGAAAGAATTAGAAATGCACAACTTAATAAAAGAAGAGCAGAATTATTAAAAAAACAAAAAGAAGAAAAATTAAAATTACAAAAACAACAATTAGAAAATGATAAATTAATTAAACAACAAACTATTAAACGTAATAGTTATAATTTTGGATTTAATAGTTTTAATAATAGAATATCAAAAAAACCATCTTCAAATAATGATAATAGTTATTTACATTATTTTCAATAATTAACTAAAATCTAAAACAAAATTTTTTGAATTAATTTTATTTTTAATATACTTATTATAATTAATTTTTTTAATTAATTGTTTCTTTTTATTATTTTGATAATCAATAACATTATGTTTTTTATTATCTTTTTTATTAATGTATATTTCTTCACATTCATTATATTCTGGTTTCAAAACTCTATAATAATCGAAATATTTATCATTGATAGACCTATAATTATCCTTATATAATGTTTGTGTTTGTATTGTTTCTAATTTATAAATATCTATTTCTTGTATTGAATTTCCATTGAATTCTTGTAATTTTTTATTTTTATAATAATATAATTTTTTAAATTTATTATCTCTATGTTTTCTTGATATAGTATTTAATAATTTCTCTCTTGGTATGTATAAATATACTGTATTATCCATTATTATTATTATTATATATTAATACAATAAAAAAATATTAGATTATATTATATATATAATGGATATTAATAATAATGATGATTTAATTGTTTTACCGCCAGCAAAAGATAATTTTAAAACTAATAATAAAATGGAATTAAACGAAAATTTACCAGATTTTCACGGTGGAGTATTGGCGTTATTAATAGGTCAGCCAGGGGCAGGGAAGACTGTTGTTATATTAAATTTACTGGGTCGGTTTTTAAAACATTATTACGAGACTTGCTATTTTATCGGTGCTGCACTGAAATATGACTGCACATTATTGCCGTTAATTGATTATTATGGAAATCAAAATGATTCTTGTAATGATAGTGTTATTAATGGTATTATAAAAGAAAGATTAGAAATGATCGGTGATGAAAATAAAACTAATGCTTGTATTGTGATTGATGATTTGATGGCGATGAGCGATTTTAATAGTCGAAGTTCAAGCGCTCTCGCAAGACTTGCAAGTATATATCGTCACGTGTTAGGGGGCGCTAAGCCATCAAAAAAACACCCGAATATAAAAAAGTCAGGGGGAATGCTGCTTGTATCAAATCAACGATTATTTAGTTCTATTCCAAGGAACTTACGAGCTTGTGCAAATGTTATATTTCTTGGTAAAATTGCAAATTTTGAAGAATATGGTGAGATAATTAAAGAATATTCTTTAACTTTTGGAGGTAAGGATTATTTAACTAAAATGATAGAGATTAGTAATAGTAAAAAATATAATTTTTTATGCCTTTATTTAAATGGTGTTCCTAACCCTAATATAGACGGAAGTTGTGTGTTTTTAAACTTTAATGAATTATTGTACCCATCAGCACGATTTCCAAAAAAAGAAATAAATATTTCTAAAATAGATTAAAAAAACACTTAAAAACACTTAAATATAATATATTAGAAATGGTAAATTATCAAAATGGTATGATTTATAAATTATGTTGCAATAATATAAATATTACTGATATTTATATTGGTAGTACTGTATGTTTTAAAGAACGCAAAAGATGTCATAAAAAATCGTGTAATAATATTAATAATAACAGACATAATTTAAAAGTATATAAATTTATCCGTGATAATGGGGGTTGGGGTAATTGGTCTATGATTTTAGTAGCAACAACTCCGTGCAATAATAAATTAGAATTGAGACAATTTGAAAGAAAATACTATGAAGAATTAAATGCTACTTTGAATATGAGATTTCCACAAAGAACAAGAAAGGAATGGGTAAAAAATAATAAAGAATATGTGAAAATTAAAAATAAAGAATGGAGAGAAAAAAACAAAGAAACAATTATAATTAAACAGAAAGAGTGGTGTTTAAAAAATAAAGAACATCTTAAAATTAAATCAAAAAAATATAGAGATGATAATAAAAATATTATTAAAATTAAACAAAAAGAATATTATAAAGATAATAAAGAACATATAAAGATTAAATAAAAAAACAATCACAAAAAAAATAAAGAAAAAATATCACAAAAAAAAAAAAAATATAAAGAACTTAATAAAGAAAAAATTAAAATTAAAAAAAAAATTAAAATCAATTGTTCTATTTGTAATAAATTTATTACAAAAAATCATATTAAAAGACACCAAAGAACTAAAAAATGTATAAAAGCAAGTAAAATAGATTAATTATTAATTTTATTATTAAATTTATTATATATTATTATATTATATAATGAGTAATTATTTTTCTCGCAAATTCCAAGGTCTAGGATATGCAGTAAATTACCTTCGCAATAAATCTAAAACTGATATTGACAACGCAGTTCAAAAAGAAAGAGATGATGAAACAGAAAAAAATAATAACCTGGCTCGCACACAAGCACAGGAATCGACGGCTGAAAGAGTTGGGGCTATTATTGGGACTGTCTCGGGCCCCATCACTCTTAAAAAGAGCAAAACTTTATTCAGTGCTTTAAAAAATAAATTTGGTTCAAAAGTAGATAAAAATGAAAATAATGAAAATTTAGATGAAGAACCTACTGAACCAACTGAACCTACTGAACCAACTGAACCAGAAATAGATACGGCTGATATCGGGGATTTTGCTGATGATGAAGAAATAGGACCACGACCAATGACTGATCTTGAATTAGACCAGTTTGCAGATCCTTTTGAAAGAACGGCACAAAATGTTCCTGGTAATTTAAATTTTGGTGATAGTGAAACAAGTAACCTACCAGATGAGTTAGATGTAAATGAATTAACTGAAACGGGCGAACCATCGATGAATTTTATACAATCCGGTTTATCTAATGCTGTATTAGGAAGACCAGAAGAAAGGACAGAATTTAATCCAGAATCAACACAACCAGCGGGAGAACAAACAGAAGCAGAAACTGACGATTTTGATGTTGGTGAAAGACTTAATCCTGAAACATTAGAACCTATGGGTGAATCTGCTGAATCAAAATTTGAAACAGTTGATGAAGCACCAGAAGATATTGATGATTTCCAATCAATTTTAGATATGGCTAATAGGACAGGTAGTTTTGCACCAGAAGCACAAATCGTAGGTGGAGATTTGGATAGGCCTTTCTCTGGAATTTCAACTATTGAAAGTGTCGAAAGATATGACCCTGATGATGACCCGGATAATGACGGATTTGAAACAGTAGAGGAAGGTGATTTAAATTTAAATGATTTTAGAAGTGCTCCAAATCAAGATGACGGATTTGAAACAGTAGAGGAAGGTGATTTAAATTTAAATGATTTTAGAAGTGCTCCAAATCAAGATGACGGATTTGAAACAGTAGAGGAAGGTGATTTAAATTTAAATGATTTTCGACCATCTAATACAGAAGGTATAACATCGGGAGGATATGATTTAGAAAATTTTGGTAGGTCTGGTGCTCAAATGAGCGGATCACAATTTGGGGGAGACTCGACTATTGCAAGATTGAATAATTTTGAAGAAATGACACCAGAAGACCAATTTGCAGAACATAATGACAACGTATCAACATTTGGCGATGGAGGTGAAGATGTTGCAAATGTGGAAGATGTTGAAAATGTTGAAAATGTACCATCAACAATTGCCGAACTCCCAGAAGGTTATAGTAATTATGATGTTCCAGAAGTTACAGAAAATTTTGGAGGAATACCAGATGTTGGTACTAATATTAGTGAAACAGCAGAAGGAATTGACGAAGGTGGTGAAGGTGTTAGTGAAATTTCACAAATAGCAACAGAAGCAACAGAAGGTTTGACCGTTGCTACTGATGTATTGGATTCCGCAGCTTTGGCCACTGATACAGCAGCAGCAGCCAGCGCCCCGATCCCGGGCGTGGATATTGCCGTGGCGGCCGTGGGGGGATTAGTCACAGCATTAGCAGTCGGTAGTAGCATTGGACTTGCTATATCAGGAGCGGTACAAAATGCTAATAAACAACCAGCAATATCCAGCAGTGATATTCCAGTTCAACAACAAAGTTTAGCTGGTAAATATTTAGGAGCATCTCAATCACAAAATTACTATGGAGATAATCAATAATTTTAAAAAGACAAAAAGACAAAAAGACAAAATAAATCTATAATATCATACTAAAAAACAATAATCAATTATTTACTGGGATATGTTGGTATTTATTTGACTTATTAGTATTTATTTGACTTATTTGACTTATTATTATTTTTTGTTTTTTAATTATTTCTAATAGTTTATTATTTTTATCTTCTAATATTTTTAATTTAATATCATAGAATGATTTAATCGAAATATATTTCATTATATATTTATTTATAATTTAATTTATAAATAAATAAAATTTATCTTAAAAAAAAAATGTTTATATATATTATAATAAAATGACTACATCAAATCGCTCAGTTACTTTTAACACAGATAGAGGAAATGATATTTACACAGAAAATCAAAGAATTATAATAAATGTATCGCCAGAAAGTGCACCACTTATTAATACAAGTGATAGTTATTTAATGTTTTCTTTACTAATGTCTAATGATAAAACGGGTGCTGCTAATCCTAATTTTTGTATCCCAGACCCTCTTTTAGGTGGTTGTCCGTTTGAAACTATGACAATACGGACTGGTGATAATTCCACAGTTTTAGAACAACTTGATTCTATGGCGATATTTCAAGGATTAAAAAATTACTATGGTAATAATTCTAATGACGAACAACTACAAAAAATTTATGAAGGAAGATGTGATTTAGTTAATAGTGAATTCGTTGCTGGTAATAAATTAATTGTAGCAGCAGCGAATAGCAGAAAATGGAGCGTAAATGCAGCAGGTGAATATAAAATACCCAATCGAGGAGGTGGTTTTAAATCTCAATTTTATCATATTAGAGATACCATGCTTGAAGATTGTGCCCGAAAAACTCAAATTATGTATAGATTTCCAATGAGTGGTTTATTATCTTCAATGAAGACTGAACTCCTACCCAATATTGTTCTTGGGGGAGTAACCATTGAATTAACATTAATGGATAGTTCTCGATTTTTAAGGGTTCAACAAGCAGAAGTGTTAATTCCAGGAACTGGTAGAATTAAAATTGGTTATGGTATTACTGATCGTGTTGCAAGTGCTACTGCTATTGCAATTTCTGGGGGACAACAAGGATTTACTCCCTCTCCTGCTCCTAACCAACGCTTTTATGCCCCAGATCAAAGTAGTTATGGATATTATACTTATTATGACGGTGCTGGTGTTTTACAAGCAACCACCGCTATCCCACCTGCAACAGCTATTACTGGATTAGTATTAGAGAATTCAGCAGATGGTGGTAATAAATATGGTTTAGATAGTATTGAAAATTGTAGTATAAAGGTTGGTAGTAAGATGAGAGTTGGTTATCAAATTATAAATATCAATGATAACACAGCGGGTGATACAACCGGTGCTTTAATTGATAGTATTGTTACAAGTGTTGAATTTATTAATCAAAGGGTACACATTCGATTCGGTGTTTTTACAACAATAGCTGCTGTTGCAAATGTAACAACGGGGTCGCTTCTTGTTGGAAACCCCGTTATCTGCTCGTTAAGTTCATCTGGTACTCCAAGTTTTGCCGCAGGCACGGAGGCGGGTTTAGCAAACACCCCGGCACAATTAACAATTAATCTCGCCAGGTATGAGGTTTCAAATGTTGAATATATAGCAAATGTTGTAGAAACTCAACAAGGATATATTGAGACTATGGTTAAACAAGCACAATCGGGACAACTAAAAATACAATTCAACAGTTATGATGATATCCGTGTAAATATTCCAAGAGAAGCTCTTAGTAACGAAATGATGATTCCTACTGACAACCAGCGTTGTTTTTCAATATTAGGAATTAATGAAATTTTACAAACACAAACTATTTTACAAGATTCTATTAGTCCAAGTTCTGCAAATTTACGTGATTATATTTTTATTCTTGATGGAATTCGAACACCTAATCAAGCAGTGTCTCTTTCAAGAATGGCTGCTGGCCGAGTTGATGCCCTTGCTATGATTGAAACTGAAAAAGCTCTTCTTGAATCTTCTATTCCGCTTAAAGATTTGCGCAATCCTTCTAAATTTATTACTATTGGTCGTCGTCTTGGAGCATATGGTTCCTCTGTAAATCTATTGAATAAAACTGTTAAATGCCGTATTAATTATACTGGTTCTCAACCATTATCTTTATTATACCATTTCTTTCTTTATCATACAAAAATGATACAGTTTAATAACGGTCAGTTAGTAGTTATGAGTTAAAAAAGATTTAACATTTATCTAATTATTATATTAATTTATTTTATTAAAATTTAAATTAATTAATTGTTTATATATTAAAAAAAAAATATATATTATATATTATATAACAATGAGTCTTGTAAATTATTCCAATTTAGAAGTAGTACCAATAAACGGTCAAAGCACATATAATAGTAATGCTGGTAGTTTTAATTTACAATTTGAAATCGCTGGTGGTGTAAATCAAGCCTTAGACCTAAATAGTATTAGATTATTAGCAGAAGTCGATTATTTAACTGGTTCGGGTCAGCATTTAAATAATAATAATGTCTATGGTTTAGGTGTTCGAGACGGACCAGGAGCCGCTGGGGCAGCAGCTGGTGGTGTCAGTCCGGCGTGGGCGCAACTAACCCAACCATTCGTTGATGTTGATTGTCGTACGGGTGTAAATATGTGTATAAATTCTATTCTATGGGAGGACGCACAAAATAATACACTTGAAAACGTCCACGGATTTCCACATTTATTAAATAAAATTACATCAATGACAATGTCCCAAGATGACACTTTAACTTGGGGAGGTGGAAGTTATGGATTAAAAAGTGGTGGTTCATCTCTTATTAATCAACACGCTATAAATAGCACACAAGATGTTGCATTAAAAATTTATTCTGGATTATCTCAGTCTGGTCCTATGCCGTATAGTGCCGTTAGCGGAAGAGTTAAATTATCCATTCAATTAAATAGTTCGAGCGCAGTATTTAACGGTGGTGATAATTATGGTGCACAATTTGGGGTAGGGACGGGTAGGGCCAGTGCTAATGGAGGATGTTTTTATAGATTGAAAAATGTAAAAATTGTATATAGAAATATTAATTTTGATGAAAACGCACCAATAGCACAACAATATGCATTTAAACATTTTTCTTCATTACAATCAACTTTATCTGCGAGTAATAATACGAATATTTACAATCCTAATTCCTCAAATGCTATATCGATTTTAACAAGTTTTATACCATCTCAAAACTTAAATAATTATTCTCAAAATTCAGTTCAATCTGGTAAATTAAAAAATAGAACTCCTCCAAATGGAACTATTTATCCCGATACTGTCCCTCAATCGGTTCAAATTAATACTGTAAATTTAATGAAAAATAACCAGTTATTCCCACTTGTATACCCTATTGATGAGAGTACATATACCCAAAATAATAACGGTAATAATAATTATGATACTCAACGTAGTTATTACTATATGACAACTATTAAACCATTTAATCAGTTAAATAATACATTACTACACGCATCGACAGAAGACTATGGAAGTTTTCTTGAATCTAGATCGCCAGATTTTGATGTAAGTGTCTCGGCCGGGGTGGGTATTAGATATGCTAATGTATCAGCAAATGACGGCACAAATTTCACAAACGGTCAATCATTCCAACAGAGAATAGATAGTGGTTTAGATAGCACTTTAAATAATGAAATGATGAGTTCTGTTTTATCAACTAAACGAATTGTTATTGGTTCAAGTGGTCCAGTTATTATTTCGTAAAAATCATTGATTGTTTTTTAGTTAATAAAAATAATTACATATTAAATTTAATATATATTTAAATTTAATTAAAATTTAGTTTAAAAAGGTCTAAAAAAAAAATGTTTATATAATATATAAAATGTCATCTAAACTTAGCATCGATCAATCTGTAACTGAATCACAACTCGACCATATTAATACCCAGATCATTCACCCGATATCTATAAATCAACAATCCGCGACTATCATAATCCCGAATCGTGGCGGGTCTCTGGATAAAAATACGTGTATTGTTTTACCCGCTATTGTCAATAGTAATAGTGTTTTCTATCCCATATGCACTGGTGTAGCAGCCTTATTAAATTCGGTAAGTCTTCTTGCAAACGGTAAAGTAATAGCTCAGAACACTAACCCAGGAAATTATATTACAATGTCTAATAGTTTTCAACAACAAGAATATCGTGAAAGAGTTTTACTACCAAGAACTGGGTGTAAGGAGCAATATGGCCCTTCGAGCACTGGAACTCAATATATCGCGGGAGCTAATCCTGCCGACTTTCTTATAACTCCCGGTAAAATTGGTCTTAAAGATTTAGAATATGAAAGAGTTGCTGGTGTGCAAAATGCTGTATGGGCCAATAATGTTAATAGTTTTGGAGATGTAAATGTTGCGGGTGTTAGAAATAATAATTATAATTTATCTACTGATAAAACAACTACCGCACAATATTATTTATATTTAGAACAATTATTTCCAAAATTATATGGTGGTCTTCAACTCCCAACTTATTTAATTGAAGCAGAATTATCATTGGTTATTCGGTTTTCTTCTAATAATGGTAAATATAATTTAAACGAACGTGTTTTAGATGATAGTGACCGTGTTATAACAGCTTCTCAAATTGTTCCTCAGTCTAATACTGAAATATCTTGTCAAATTGTTACTGAGGAAGTTGTGTTATTAACTGATTATTTAGTACCAACCCCTGACGCGAAAAATAAACTTATGCAGCAAGTAATGAGTAATGAAGGACTTGTTCTACAATACGGAGATTTACTTTTTAATAATTTTTTTATGGAAGGATTACCAGCAGCATCTGTAAATACTGGGATTAGAAATTTCAAAAGGTATAACTTTCAACTTGGTATGAGTAATAAAGTTGTAAGACAAATGTATTTAATGTTTAATCCTACACAAAATAATAGATTAACTGGTGGTGATAGTCCATATACTGAGGCTGCTGCTCCCGATGCTACAACCAAATTCGGGTATTCTGGTTATAATCAAATTAACGCATTAAAAGGTAAATATGCATCTCGTGCGTTATCGTATTTACACGATGGAGAAAGAATACAAATTAATTTTAATTCCAAAAATGTATTTAACACACCGCTTGAAAGTTCAGGTCATAAATTACACGAATTACAGACTGCATACGGGTCTTCTTTTTGTATGCCGGTTTCTTCATATGATTTCAAAGATATTGTTGTAGATAGTGTTGATAATGAACTTACTAATTATGCTGGTAATCTTGGACGATTACTTTATCAAAAATCTATTTTAGCACAAAGAGCGTCATGCCAAGGTTGGACTCCTCAAAATTTAGCGGGTTCTGCTCACGTTATAGGTGTAAATTTTCAGCGCCCAGTTCTAACACCGGATAATAGACTTATACGAGTAAATCTTTCTGGTTCGGGACAAAGGTGTTCTTCTGTACCTATTGAAATACAGATTGACCGCCTATGTAACCGGGGGGAGGGAAGCGATAATAGGGATATGGTTTGTTGTATGTGTGTTGAAAAAACAATGAAACTGCAAGGCGGGCAAATTTTTATAGATGAGGATTAAATTATTTAATAATTTATTATCATTAAATTATGGTTATAAATATTTAATATATAATTTGAAAATGACCTATATTGATATAATGGTCTATTATAATACATATTATATATTTTAAAAGATTGTTTTAGTTCGTGTAATATTTCACAATATAACAATGCATGAATATTTCTTTTATTTTTTTGATAATTTGTTTCACCTATAAAACCATTGGTTATTTTCATAACATTCCTATATCGACTTATGTAAATGAATTTCATAATATTATATATATATATAATATAATGAGTGATAAGAAAAAAGAAAAAATATTATACAAACCATTTAATTATAAAGGCAAAGGTGTTTATAAAAAATCGGTATATGTGAAGAATACTAAAACAGGGAAACCTAAGATAATACATTTTGGTAATAAGAATTATGAAGATTATACACAACATAAGGATAAAGAAAGGAGGAAGAATTACTTAGCAAGAAGTTACGGTATAAAAAATAAACAAGGAGAACGCACAGCATTAAATAAGAATTCTAAGAATTATTGGGCGAGGAAAATATTATGGAGTGTTTGAAATAATATAT
>Ga0115007_10000522_pt1 | contig 25404 bp, 30 predicted proteins | sample ArcOceMetagenome_2_FD_87166 | JGI IMG/M metagenome (GOLD analysis project Ga0115007, IMG submission 87166) | Marine eukaryotic phytoplankton communities from Arctic Ocean - Arctic Ocean ARC135M Metagenome | ecosystem: Environmental > Aquatic > Marine > Oceanic | place: Arctic Ocean | collected...
CCCGGCCCCGGCCCCGGCCCCGACGACGCCGCGAAGCCTCGCTGGCGCGTCCGCGGCACGACGTGGCGCGCCAGGCGGTGCGCTGACCCCGGGAACCCGAAGACGCGACACCCGCCGCGATGGGGCACGGCGGCGGCGGATACGTCTCGCGACATCGGCGACATCGACATCGTCTCGCGTCGGTGGGCACACTTTGTGTCCGCGTGAACAACCACACGCGGGCGCGTCGCGAACGCGCGCATGGCCGCGACGCGCCGCGTGGCCTCGCGAGTGGAAGTCACGGTCACGGCCGCGAATGCGGAGCCACACACGCGAACGCGCGGGTCGCGGAGTGACGAAGATTTCTGACTGGTGTTTTTTTGGCTGCCACACAAAATCAGTTGCTCGGTTTCCACCACGGCGCGGTTTTCGTCGCGTTCGCGCTGCTCCCAACGTTCGCGCTGCTGTAGTGCACGCGGTACGCGAAGTACCCGAGCGCGACCGCGAACGCGACGGATACCGGGCCGATGGTCGCCACAGCACCGCCGGGAGGAGGTCGGAGCTCGCGCATCTGCGTTTTGGCGGAACGCGTTTTTCGTGCTGTTCTTTTTGAGTGGCGGTCCGAGGAACGGTATATGATCGACGTGTCTGGTCGTGACGCCACTCGTGGCTGCGCGTCGTCCAGCCGCTGGTATGTCTCCGGTTTCTTCGCCCGCGTTGGCGGCTGCGCGTGGCACATGCACGCACCGCATTCGAGGTCCCAACAGTGGACGCACTCATTGCCGGCGACCGGTGCGTCGCGGTGCCGTGCTGGCCGCGACCGCAAACGCGACCGCGACGTCATCGACAAAAACCGAGCAGCTTCTCTGCGCGAAACAAACGTTGTCCGAGGCGTGCTCTGGGACGTTCCGGGGAAGCGTCGCCAGTCACAGCGAGCGCGCGGCGGTGGAGGAGGCGCAAGTCGCGCTTGAACGGTTCACCACGGTTTTAAGGGCGACGGACGGGGAATGGGAGGCGGCGGCGGACGGTACGGGCGCGACGACCGATGCAGATGGGGCGTCCAAAACTCGTTCCGGATTAAATTTAAATCTCCTCGCGGGGAAGTGGCGGCTGATTTGGACCAATGCAGGCGACGTTTTGAGTGTGCTGCAACTGGCGCGGCGCTCGTTCGGTTTGCTGGAAATAGGCGACATCACCCAGAGCTTCACCGTGGATGGCAAAATAACAAACGAAATCAGAATCGGGGTTTTCGGCACGACGCAGCCGGCGACGCGAGGCGGACAAAACAACGCAACAGCAAACGATGCGGGCGGCGGTGTCGCGCTGAAAGTGGACGCCAACTTTTCCGTCATGGGTGGCAAAACAAACGGCCGGACCTTAGCCTTGACCTTCAACTCCGCCAGGCTGACGGAGCTGAAAATCTCGGACCTGGTTGAGACTTTGGTTGCCCCGGCGCTGTTACCGCGGGGAGGGATTAACCATCAAATCTTACTAGCGCTACGGGAGTTTGACGTGATGGTGAATTTGGGCGACGCGGTCGCCATCGGGCGCGACGGTGACTCAAACCCAAAAAAAGGAGGAGGAGCCCCAGTAGGGTCGTACCACATCACGTACCTGGACCACGACACGTTGATCGGCAGAGCCAACGGGGCGGGGGGGACGTTTATTTTTGCAAGGGAGGCGAGAGAATCTCATTAATGAAGATTGGGGTCTGCAAAAAGCCAAAAACAACGCAAACGCAATAAGTTTCACCCTTTCAAACCCGTTCAATCGCCTTACGCTGCGTCATTTCAATCGCAGCACGTCTGTCTTACCTCACCGCTCAACCTGCGGGTCAATTTTATTTTCAAAGCGCGCGCTCGGATCGCGTTTCGGGCGGGGTTAATACGGTAGCACCAGACCGTCGTTTTCGAATCAAAAAATAAAACGTGTGCCTTCTTTTGGAGCCTTCTGGAAACATGATCCTCCCCGTTCGCGGGAAATGCGCGGTCGCCGCGCGTCCTCGTCAGCTTTCGCTTTTTCGCTTTTTGCGGCAGCACCGCGTTTGCCTTACCCGCTTCATTCGCGGCGTGCGCGCGCGTTCGCGGTAGTACCCGTAACCGCGCATCCCCGCCCCTGTCATGGAACAGGGGGAACACAAGGACGGCCTGTCCGCCAACTCCGGAGACGCCGGGTCGGGGGGGGAGGGCGGCGGGAGTGGCGGGGACAAGGAGGTGCGCGGTCGCGCCGAATCTCTTTTTTGTTTCTAGAAACGTTTCTTTAGTGGCGCGACGCCGCCCGGGGGACGCGCGCGAGGTGCCGCGCGTACGTCTCGTCACCACCCTTGCGCATCACTGACCCTTCTCCCCCCCCCTCTTCACCGTATCAACAGACCTCCGGCGGTTCCGGGCCTTTCGGGAACCAGCGCCAGGCGCGGGACAACAGCGCGACGCGGTTCAGCGGGTCGCAGCGAAACGATGGAGCGCACGAAATGACGCGTACGCGCGAAGCGTCTCCTGAAGAGGTGATGGGTGGCGCAGGGAGCGGGGAGGGACCTGCGCGAGGGGCGACGCACGCCAACGTCCACGACATGGAGGTTTACGTCCGAAAGACCAACAGTGGAAGCGGGGGAGGGGAGAACGACGGCGGGAGCGGCAACGGCAGCGGGGCGGACGATTGCGCGAGACGCGACGATTGCCCGAAAGGCGACAACCCGAAACGCGACGCGCGGGGTGCCGCGTTTAAGGAGCCGGCCTCGCGGTTTGACTTCCACGATTTCCCGCGGAAAACGGACCAGGCGGATTGCGCGAACGCGGAGGTGCGAGCCGCGGTCCGAGCGGGCGGCAGAACCGCGAAGAACCTGGCGAAGCGAGAGGCGAAGGAGACGGAAAAGCAAACGCTGGCGTCGGCGCGGAAACAGACGAAGAGTCAAGCTCGAGAAAAACCATCACACCCTCCCAATGCTTTCCCGACGACGCCGAGGGAAACCAGGGCTTCGTTGAATCTCTCCGCGATGGATGCCAACAGAACAAGACGGGATACGACCCGCGGAACACGGGAGGATGGCACCTTTGCGAAAGACAGTCTCGGGAGCGACACCAACAAGCCCGGGCTCGAGAAAGCGCTGGTCCGCGTTCCCGGCGTTCCCGAAGACGCCGGCGACGCGACGAAGAAAGTCGTGTCGGTTGCTGTTGACGAAACGCGAAGTGCCGATTTGGGCGCCGTCGTTAACGAAGCGGCAGGCGCGATGCCAGGGAGTACGAATCGTACGACGTCTCCGCATCGTACGACTGACACTACGAACGCTTTGATTGCGAAACACCAAAGACAGAACCCTGTGGGCGCCGCCGGCGCGCATCGCGGGTTCGGGAACTCCCTACCGCGCATGCCCCCCCCCGGGTACCGGGGCGCGCCAAGACCGGTCGCGCACGATGCGAAGCAAGCCAACCAAACCAGTTTGATGCAAAGCAAACACCGGTCGATATTTTTGGCCGGTGGCATCGTGTCCAACGCTGCGTTGCTTTCGGAAAACGGAAACGGCTCCGGCGCCGCGAACCGCGTCGCCGGGCACTCGACTAAATACCCTAGCGTCGTGAACGGCCGCAACGGCGTGGTGGATCAGCTTTTTGATTCCGGCAAGCACGTGGAGGTTATTCTGGGCGCGAGGGTGCAGCGCGACCAAGAGGTGTGTGCGTTGGGTGCTGGGGGTACCGTGAATGTCGCTTTGGGCGACACACGCGACGCGACACCACACCACACCAACATTCAAACCATCGAGTACTTCGTGAAGTGGATCGGTCACGCGCACGTGCACAACACGTGGATGCCGGAGGACCACCTCGACCAACTCGCGCCTGCGAAGTTTGGAGAGTACGTGCTGCAGTACGGCCGGGTGCCTCGTTTGCTGGCGGTAAGTATTTCCCAATCACCATATTCCGCCGACTGATTGCCCATACAAGACTGACACTTTTTATTTTTCAATCAGGATACGCGCTGGAGTACGCCGCAGCGCATCGTCGCGGCGTCGCGAGGGCGAGGCGGCGGCGGTGTTGGGATTGACCCTCAAATGGACACGCGTCGGTCTGGAAGCGAGGACCCTGACAACAGCGGCGGCGGGTCACGAGGCGCGCTCGGGTCCGGCGCCGGTTCCGGCGGCGGCTCAGACGGCGCCGCCAACAACTCTCTCGGCTCCCTCCCCGCCTCGCCCGCCCTCCCGGATCACGACGTGAACACCAAGGTCCTAGTCAAGTGGTGGGGGCTCCCGTACGACTCGTGTTCCTGGGAAAACGTCGACGCGCATCCCGACTTGCCCGCGCTTCTTGAGCGGTACCGCGTATGGACCAGGAGCAGTTTTCAAGACACGCTGAATGTGTCGGTGAACGGCGGCGTGGCCGCGGCGCGGGCGGTGGCGCTCGTCAAATCTTCACGCGCGGGCACCAGCACCGACGGCGGATCCACCGGGGGCTCGGGAGGTTCGATGTCCGGCTCAGAGGATAAATCGACCGCCGTTGGGGACGGGTCAGGTGGACACGTACGCCACCCGAACCCGTCGGTCAGACACTTGTCGCACGACTCGGGTACCACGGGTACCAACAGCCCCATCGGTCGCCGCGGTTGCGGTTCCACTGACGTTTCCGACACGGACGGGCGCGGTGTGACGGACACGACGGACACGGTTGTGGGCGCAGGTACGTGTTGCGTTTCCCAAATCACGCCTTCCTGTTTACCGCCCCGTCCGTGACTATTTACTGTTTACTACACACATCCCAAGTGCACTGTTTGCTCATACATGTTACGAACATGGCCCGAAACACTGACACTTTGTTTTATTCATCTCAGTGAAAGCGGCGCGGGTGAACGTCCCGAAGGACAGCGCCGGTAAGCGGCACCGCTTGGGCAGCGCCGCCTCAACGGACGATCCCGCAGTGCGGTGGCTCCTCAGCGCGTGGGCGCACCGGGAAGGCGTGGTGATGGTTTACCCGGAGCCGCCACCGCCGCCGTTCGGTGGGGTGCTCGCCGGCGTTATCGACTCGATTCACGGCAAAACCGGGGTGGGTGGTTCTCGGCAAACTAGAACCGAGCACCGCGCCCGCCGCCGCGCCGCCGCGATTGGTAAGTATTTCCCATTTAACACATTCCACAAACTAATTGCCCATACATGGCTGACTTTTCTTTTTACAATCTCAGGGTTGCTCGCGGCGCAGCGCTCGGAGTTCGGCGCGCGGAACGCCCCGGCGCTGGTGATCGTTCCATCGACGGAGCTCCAAACCTGGATTGCGAGTTCTCCCGGTACGCCCCGGAACTGGACGTCGTGGAGTACTGCGGCAGCGCCGTGTCCAGGCACGTCGTGCAGGAGCACGAGTGGAGTCACCGGCGATCAGCGACGCGGCGAGACGCGCGACCTTTCCGCGGTGTCGGCGCGGAGGGCGCGTTCGACCGGGTGCCCGGAGTTGGAGCTGGAGCTGACACGCACGCCAAGAAGGGCAAGAAGGGTTCACCTGTTTCGGACTCCGGGCCCACCACTGACGCGGGTGGCGGTGACGGCAGTGGCGACGGGTCCGGAAGCGGCGGCCAAGGCGGGTCGGGCGGCATGCGCGCCTCCGGCGGCAGCGGCTCGGTAAGTATTTCCCATTTACCACATTCCTCCGACTGATTGTCCATACAAGACTGACATTTCTTTTTTTACAATCAGGGCAAGAGCCTCACCGTGAACTTCCAAGTCACGGGAGGGCTAGGACACGAACACAACGGTACGCCGGTGCCGCAACCGCGGACCGGCTCGGGTGGCACCGGCTCTGGCGGGAGCGGGAGCGGGAGCGCCGGCAACGACAACGCCGGCGGCGGTTCCATTCGCGGCTGTTCGCCCGCCGCCGCCGCCGCCGCCGGCGCCGGCAGCGGCGACGTCGGCAGCGGCGGCGACAGGGACGTCGTCGACGTCGCCACGGACACCGGCGGCGGCGGCAGCGGCAGCGGAACCGTGCCTGGCGAGACCACCACCGCGGGTGACGACAGCGGAGGCGGCAGATCGGGCGGCGCTGGAAGCGGCGACGCAAGCGACCCCGCGAGCGCGGCCGCAGCCGCCGTCGCCGCCGCGCGCCGCCCAAAGTTCCACGTCCTCGTCGCGAGCATGGACGCGGCGGCGCAGGATTTGTTGTTGCTCCGGCAAGTCGCTTGGGAAACCATGGTGGTTGTTGAGGACGTTTTGGAACGAAGAAGCGTGACGATGAGCGCGTTGCCGAGGTTGGGTACGTATTGCATTTCCCAAATCCCGCCTCCCTGTTTGCCAATACAAGACTGACGCTTTCTTTTATTTAGGCACGGTACAAAGCGCCAACCGGGTTTTGATGCTGGACGGTTTGCTTCCAAACACAACCTCCGAGCTCCTGTCGATTTTGGATTTCGTTAAACAGTCCCCGGAAGGCATGCTCGCCCTTGAAAGGCACTTACTGGGCCTTGACGTAAACGCGTTCAACGAGACGAGCGGCATTCTGGAACAGGTGTGTCTTGATTTGTCCATCCTGAAACCGCCGCGAGGGGGGATGGGGATACACGCGACACCGGCGCCGGCCCCGTCGCAACTTGGGTGGGATCGACGTTTTCGCAGCCAACACAAGCGCGACCGAGGCGACTTGTACCGCGCCGCGCCCGCGCTTTTCGGCGCGGGCGCGGGTGCCAGTGCTTTGCCGGTGGGTGGACAACGCGTTGAAACCTTGAACCCCAACAACCCGGCGCACCTAAAAGACTCGCGCGCCGGCAAGCGCCAAAGAGACCCCCGCTTCAACGAACCCGGCCCGCTTGCCGACGACACGTTGCGCCGCCCGAAAGCGCAAAGAGCCGGTCCCCAACACAGCTCGCCGCACATCGGCGGGGTGACGCTTCAGCGCCAACGCTCGCTGACGAGCGCGAGTTTGCGGTCGCACCAAGTGTTGCCGGGAGTCGGTGCGTCGCTAAACAGTCATCTATGGGCAAACAGTCAGGGAACAACAACAACGCCAGGAGGGCGCACCTCGGTCGGTACCGCCAGCGCCGGCGCCCCCGGTACCGACGCTTTGGTCGCCGCGCGTTTCGCGGCGGCGGCGGCGGCGGCGCGGCTGACGCAGCAAGCCCAAACCTTGTCTGCGGGTTTGCCCAACCAAGACACGTCGCACCCGATGTTACACGCGCTTTCCAACGCCATGCGCACCGATCCAGTCGCGGCGACCGCGATGATGCAGAACATGCAGCGAATGATGGCCCCGATGGCCACCACGCACGGCGTGAACGAACACCAGCTGGACATGGCGCGCGGGGGGCTGTTTCTGTTGCAGCAGATGATGCGCGGCGCGAACGCGGCGAATTCGGCGGCGAATGGTACCGGTAACGTCCGGAGGCCGCTTACCGACACGCCTCCCCACGCGGAAGCCCCCACCCATCAGCCACAGACGTATCACCCGCAAACGACACGTCACGCGAGCGACACGGAAGACGCGCGGGAAGACGCGAGACGCACGAAACGAATGAAACGCGGCTCCCCCGAGCGCGCAGACGGCGGCGGGAGCGACAGCGGCGGCGGCGGCAGCGGAGGGTCCGACGGCGGTAGCGGCGGCTCCGGGCGAAGTCGCGCGGGAGCGCACACGGCGGGCGCGGGGGCGTGAACGCTGTTTGATTCTGAAACGAACAAGTTGAAGTTTTTTGGAGCAACGAACAAGGTAAAGTTCCGGAGTCGTATGGGCAATTACCCAGAAGATTGCCAAACTTGAGGAGGATTTTTTATTTCGGATGAGTAAAAAAACTCATCCGCGTCTCGCGAGAAACGCACGCGGCGCCGCCTTCTGGTTCGGGGCGAGGTTTCTTGAGTACGAATGACTCAAGAGACGTGTCCGGACGCGCGCGCTCGTTTTTTTTCACGGACGCCGGTCTCACGTAACGGCCGTAGCAGCGCACTAGGCGCGAAAGCAGCTAGTTTAGCCGCGAACGGGTTGACGGGCGACCAAGGTTCTTTTTTTGAACTGATGGTCGGCTCTTACCCTGACGCGCGTCAAATTGCGATGAGTGAAGAAACTCATCACACAAACAATTCTTAGTTCAGCGGAGGTTGACCCGCGGTGCCCATCGCAACCGTGAGGCGCCCCGAGGGGTAATAACAGACAAGAGAATAAAACACGGACATCGGCGTATCAATCGTAGTCGCGTCGCATAAAACAAAGTCGTGTCGCTACGTAGAAAAGCAAAACCGCTCACCCGCGTCGCGCGCGAGTCGCGCGCCCAGGCGCCGCGTCCTTCCCCCCTCCGCGCTTCGTCCCCTTGCTTCCCGGTTTCGCCGTGGCTTCACCGGCAGTGGCTTCACCGGCAGTGGAAGTATCAGTGTCTTTCCCTTTCCCCTTTCCCTTCCCCTGGTCTTTGTCTTTTGCAAACGCACCGCCTCGCGATTTCGCCACCATCGTTTCGAGCCGCGCGTCGATTGCGTTTTTGATGTCCAAAACGCCAACCAGCGTGAAGTCGTCGCACGGCAACCCGGTCATGGGCGATTTCCACTTCCGTTTGCTCGGCTGCACTCGTGTGCGGTGTGCACCTCCGTCGAGCGTCGCAGGCGTAGGCTGGTGTTGCGCAATCGCGCCGCTTTTTTCCTGCCACTTCACGATGTTACTGCGCTCGTACACCATCCCGTCCCCCGCGGTCACGGGGTCGCGGAACAGCCCGTACCCGATCGGGCACATCCAGGACGGCGCGCCTGTGATTGTTACACGAAAAGGGTCAGTCTCGTATGGGCAAACAGTGTGTTGACGGATTTGGGAACCGCCCAAGGCCGTACCTTTCTTTTCCGCTTCTTCGTGTTCCTGCAGCAGGGTTTCTTCAAACGGCCGCCGCGAGGTTTCCTTGCCAAGCGCGGCCCTCGCTCTTTCCACCGCCACGCCCAGGCGCTCGATCTCGCTCGCGCTCATCGCCGCGACCGCGTTTTCGTTCGCCGCGACTCTTACGATACATAAAAGAAAGTGTCAGTCTTGTATTGGGCGATGTATGGACAAACAGTATACTCTGGACAATCGGCAAAACAGTGTGTGTCGGATTTGGGAAAGCCGCAAGGCCGTACCTGACCAGCAAAGCCGCCCCGGACGCGTGCGGATTAGGGTGCTGCGTGTACGAGGACAGGTTAGCGGTGGTACTCGGGACGTTTGGGGCGCCGGATCGATTCCCGCCATTGCCGGTAACGCCAGCGTTACTCCGCGCGCCGCCCGCTCCGAGAGCGGCGTCGCCCGCCGCAACGACGCGCCACCCCTCGCCGCGCCACGTGTCCCCGCCGAACACGTCACGCGAAAGCATCCTGTGCACGTCGTACATCGGCAGCCGTTCCGCGGGGATCTTCCCCCGCGAGTCCGTGTGGAACGCGCCCTCCGGAAAGTGGTGGTACAACACCTTGGCGTTTTCGAAATCGCGCTTGTCGTTTTCGTTCTCCGCCTCGCTGGTTTCGTCCATCAGGTCGTCGCTGCCAAGTGCGGCGCACACCGCGTGTAACGGTAACTCGCCTTCGGAATCCTGTTTTTGGAAAAGAAAATGGTTAACGTCTTGTATGGGCAAACAGTGTGTTGACGGATTTGGGAAACGCGCAATACGTACCTCCTTCCGCACCCCATCAGGGTACGTCTGTAGCAGCAACCGGGTAACCGCGGCGGGCGCGCTGTGCCGCGCGGCGACGTGCAGGGGCAAGCCATCCTCCTCCGTCGCGATTTCCGCCAAGCGCGGCGCGACTTCCAAAATAGCCTTGACCAGGTCGAAGCTCCCGTCCCGGGTCGCGACGTGCAACGGCAAATCGCCGTCGTTGTCCTTCTTCTCCGCCGCGTGCGGGTCTTTCGCGAGGATCTGTTTGCACAGAACCGGCTCGAGTTTGTTCTTCACCGCGATGTGAATGGGAAACACGCCTGGTACGATTAACGCCGAAAGCGTCAGTCGGTCGTGACATGTATTACGTAAACAGTCAGAGGTAAGACGTCCCTTCGCAGGACGAGTATGAGCAATCAGTCCGGCGGAATGTGGTGATTGGGAAAGCCCTTACCGTCGTTGTCCGCGATGGACACGCCTTCCGGGTACGCGCGCAACAACGCTTTGACGATTTCGTGCTGTTTCCCCTTGGCCTCTTCCCGCGTGTGCTGGTTTGAGCTGCGGTGGTACCCCTCCCCCGCCCGGTAATCGAGCGCGATGTGAAGCGCCGTCTCCCCGGACTCCACCACCTTGGCGGTTTGCGGAACCGTTTTCAAAAGAAGCTTGATCAACCCAACCGGCATGTCGTGGTGGCAGCACATCCTGGCCCGATGAAAAGAAAGTGTCAGTCGGTCGGACCGCGTGTATATCCGGGGTCGGTATTACGTAAACAGTCAGGGGTAATAACCGTCCCTTGTTGTACGAGTATGGGCCGAGGGAATAGTCCCTTCGCGGGACGAGTATGGGCAATCGCAGAGGCGGAATGTGGTGAATGGGAAAGGCCCTTACCAGTGCAAAACGTGCTGCGGCGCGTCTCGCGTGTTCGACGGCTCAAGCGCCGCGTCCGGAAACGCGTCGAGCACCGCCTTGAAGCTCCCGAGGTCGCAAACCTGTTTCCCGGGCGAGCTCATGAACAACAGGTGAAGCGGGAAGGACCGGCCTGATCCGGTGTTGCTCGTGTCGGGGGTGATTTCCACTCGCGTTTTAGCCGCGTCGGGAAATGCCTTTACCAGCGCGGTCAACGTAGCGACCTGCGATTGTTAACAAAAAGGGTCAGTCTTTCAAGTCACGTGTGTTACGTAAAAACTCTGGACAATCGGCAAACAGCGCGCCTGGATTTGGGAAAGCCCCAACACCTACCTGGTGCCGCACGCACGCGCCGTGCAGGGGATACATCTTCGAGGTTTTCTTTTCAAGCAACTCTCCCGCCACGATGCCCCTGAGGCTTTCGGCCGGGGCGTTGTATTTCACCAGCGCGACTTTCGTGGCGGCGCCGCCGCACGCTTTCCGAAGCTTCGTCCCGGGTTTCGCGTTTTTCGACACGAGAACCATGGCGTCCTTACGACCAAGCAAAGAAAGTGGTTAACGTCTTGTTTGTGCGAACAGGGAGGCGGGATTTGGGAAAGCCCAGGACACGTACCACCGATTGCGCCATGGTTTCGTCGCACGCCCCGGCCTCCACCGCCCCGAACCGCGCCAGCGCGAACATCGGAGTGAACCCGTCTGTGGAAACCGCGGCGATTGCTTCCGGGTCCAAATCCAACAGCCTTTTGACCACCACCAACGGCGTCGGGGTTTTGTGCACCTGCGCCTCACGCAGCGGGTTCACGCCGTACATCGCGAAGTGTAGCAGCGAGCAACCCTGGAACGCGCCGGCGCCCGCGCCGGCGCCGTTCCGCGCGGTTCCCCGTTCCTTCCTCACCCGGTGTTTGATTTCGCACAGCGGGGCTATGGCTAATAAAGCGAGGGTTATGTCGGCCGGCGCCCTCGTTACGATCGCGTTGATCAGGTCGAAACAATCAACCTTGGGGAGGGTTTTGTCTTTGTTGTTTGGCTTCTCCGCGGCCGCCTTGCCTTTTCCCTTCGCAGGCGCTTTGCCTTCATCCTTTCCCTTTTGAGGAACGTCTTTGCCTCCGCCTTTGCCCCCGGCTTTGGTGCCACTCAGGTCGGTCACACTTAAACCCATCCCCAGTCCCCCCAGTTCTTTGACGGCCTCATCGCCAACCAGCCGCGTCCCGGCCGCACCAGCGGCGATGGCCTTAGCGCCGAGCGCCGTTCGCGCTTCGGCCCACATGGATTTGCGAATGTAAAAGCCCAAGCTCGTTTCACAAGGCTGTTTCCCGAAACTGGCGTGGTCGTTCGTACCAGGGTCGTGGTTTCTGTGCACGCACTTCCCGGTTTCCGTTTTGGGCGTGACCCTGCACCGCACGGGCGGGGCGTGGATGGAGGCGGGGTCTATTCCGTCGTGCCCCCCGCCCATGCCGTTGAAACCGCGCGTGAATGGGTTCAAGTGGAAGCCAGGGGCGCCCGCCAACTCGTTCGCCTCGTCCTCCGAGTCCCAGTCATCTTCGTAGTCCGACTCGGAGTCGTAGTGCTCGGAGTCGTAGTGGCCGTGCATGCCACCCCCCTCGGAGTCACCCGAGTAGTCCTCCTCACTGTCGTAGTCGTCCTCGGAGTCGGACATCGCGCGGGCCGGCTGCGTTGGACGGAGCGCCGCACTGTGAATTCGACCAGATCTGTGGCAGCCGCTTTTTGGTATTTTTTTTAAAGCGCCAGCCTGTTTTCGCCCTACTGCCACAGCACGAGGCCCAGCCTCGTGCCATGTCCTCCCCGATGCGTTTGAAAGTCGCGGTCGGACTTAAGCAAGAGCTCATTGAAATCGAGGCGCATCCGGACACTACGTGGGAAAACGCAACGCGTTTGGCGTGCGCCCTCGCGGGCGGGCTTGACCCGGCCATCCATCGGTTGTTGTACCGAGGCCGGCAGCCATCACTTAGTGACACCATGTCCGGTCTCGGCATGAAACCCACGGCGAAGCTGATGCTTCTGGAGACGGAGGTTTCGAAACGGGAAAGGGCACAAGCGGCGCAGGCGCTTCAGATGGAAGAGATGAGACAAGCGAGGGCGAAGGACTTTTCGGAGAAAAACAGGATGGAGACGGAGATTGAGAAAAACAGGATTGAGATAGATGGCAATGGCAACGACGCGACCGACGCGTCGCCCGCGGACCCGGTGGAGACATCGGAAAAGCTTCTCAAAGACCGAACCGCATTTGTGGACGAGTTAGAACGGGAGTTGTTTAGGCTGGAACGGAACGTGCAAGAAGCGATGGACGACGGCGCGGGGGCGTCCATTCCGAGCGTCAAGCCGTTTCTGGTTTTCGCGAACCGCGCGGAGAAGGCGATTTTAGCCCTGGACCAAGTTTTGACGCACGGCGACGAGGGGTTACGACTCAAGAGGAAAGCCCTGGTGACGCGGATGCAGGGGATGCTGCTACGGGGGGATGAAGCGAAGGGGTATCTGCTCTAGAAAAACGATGGCACGCGGAGAGGCGAGATTTAGAAAAATAGCAGGAATGAAAAGTAAAAAGCTTTCCAACAACCGCAACAATTGGTTTGCCTCGTCATCACTTCGCGACGCACGCATCCGCGATGCTGTCCGTCCTCGCACCCGCGCGCGCGAGTTTCGCCACGCCGAGTCGTGTGCCGCGCCAAGGAGGACTCCGAGGTAAGGACTTTGCTCTGCACGCACCTCGGAATCAAACCACACGGACCACCAGGCCGAGCCTACCCGATGTTACCTTTCACGCTTCTCACACCGTTTTTGTCGAGTCACAGGCGCGCGGCGCGTTGCACACCACGTCACGAACATGGCCGGTCAGAAGGACGGCAGAGGCGGCCCCCGGAACCGAACCGGCCGGACGCACGACCCGTACAGCACCCCCCTTAGGGATGCGAACCGGGACCGTTTGTACGGCTTCCTCACCGCCAGGGCGGCGTGGACGTTGCTGATTTACCTGCAAGAAATCAACAAAGCGGGCGCCGGGTTCTGGACCGAATACATGAGCACGCACCCTATTCCGTACCACTACGGCGGCGAGGGCAAAATAGCGGACGTTTCTGGTGAGAACTTCATTTTAGGGCTGATGAACATGTCCCCGACGAACATCGAGGAGAAATACCGGGACAACTACATCACGGTGGATCCGCCCGCGTTGGCGGTGCGGTTGTTGGACATCAGGTACGCGTTGGGGCTTTCCCAAATCCAGGCACACGCGCTGTTCACTGCCCCTCCTTGAGTGCTTTACGGCCGTAACACTTACTGGCAACTGTTACAACTACACACGGCACAGCTAGACTGTTTACCCATACAGTACACCCATACCTCATACCGGTTACTCGCCGACTCGCCGACTCGCCGACTGACCGTTTTCTTTTCCAATCTAACAAGAGCGGCGCTGCACGACGAACTCGTCGCGGACCTTTCGCACGTCCGGGAAGAAAACGGAGACATAATGAAACTCGCGTGCATGCAGAACCTGGAAAACAGCATCAAACTCGACTGCGACGTCGTGTTTTCGGACGAGGACCAGGAAGCGCCGGGGAACGAGGGGTGGTGAGGGAAGTTAGTCATAGTTCAACTTAAAAAAAATATCTTCAAGTGAAAATAAAGTCATCCAAAGTCATCCTCCTTCATTGCTACCGTCAGACAGTGTCGCGGGCACACCAGGCATGACGTCCGCGACGTCTCTGTACAGCCTTTGGCTGGAGCCCCCTGGTGGTGCTTTGTTGTCGAAAACCTCGGGGTTCATCAAACAAAGCGCCTCGCACTCGGGCGCGCGGTGTCCGCTTTTCGAGCCGCACGTCACGCTCGCGGGTGGTTTTGTGGGGACGGAGGACGAGGCGAGGGCGCTCTGCACGAGTGTCGTGACCACGTTGGCCTCAACCACAGGCCACCTACGATGCGACGCTGTTGAAGTGACCTGCGGCGACCGGTACCACCAGTGCGTGTATATCGCCATGAAACCGACCTACGAGCTTTTGAAGGCGCACGAACTAGCCGCGGTCGCGTTCGGGGTGGCGCCCGGTAACGGAAACGGCACGCCGTACATGCCGCACCTGTCCCTGGTGTACGGAGACCTGACGTCTAGTGAACGCCGGGTTTTGGCGAACGAGGCGAAGCACACGTTGTTCGGGGACACGCAACACGACGTGACCTCGGTCGGGAGTTTCAGGGTTGACAAAGTATCCCTGTGGCGCACGGACGCGGCCGACTTGTCCTGCGCGAGCTGGAAGCGAGTCGAGATCTACCCGCTGTGACGGATGCCTGCTTAACACGTGTTGGGCAATACTCCGGTAACGACCACTAAGACACAAGAGACTACTACTGCTTGGTGCGTATCACGACGTGCGTAACACTGCTTAACAGCACGACTGTAAAACTGCTTAACGATACGACTGCACCACCGTAACAACAAACCATCGAAACCCGCGCCGTTACGCCGCGTTTCCCACGAAATCCAAATCCCGCTCGCCCAACCGCGAAAGCGCTTCCCGCAGCGCTTCCTGGTCTTTCGCCGCGAGCCGCGGAAACGCGCTTGCGCTTCGCGTGCGCAACTTCGCTAAGTCCGCCGCGGTCGGGTCGTACCCAAGCGCCGCGAGCGCCCAGACGATCTTCGCCAGCGACCGAGGCGCGAGCTTGGTGTCCTGGCTCACCGCGTCCCGCGCCAAAACGTCCAGCTGCGCGCTACTCATTTTCAAACCCAACAAAGAAGCGCCCCACAACCCGAGCGTCGCCGCGCTCGGGTGCAGCACGTCATTCTCGGCTTCCTCGACCAGTCTTTGAGCTAAACGCAACGCGTGCACAGGAGGCGGCTGGTGCCGCGTCCGGCCGTACGCGCACAGGAGCTTGGCGCAGGACGCGCCGTCCAGGGATTTTTCGCCGCCGTCCGTCGATTGGTCGTCCTCGCCCGACCGAAACGTTTTGGTGAACTCCCGCACGACGTCGTCCCCTGAGATTGTAAAAGAAATGTCAGTCTTGTATGGGCAATCAGGGAGGCGGAATGTGTTGATTGGGAAATACTTACCGGGGTTGACCCTTAGGACGCCCCAGGCGTGCATCACGGTGAGCCTGTCCTCATCTGGTAGCTCACCAACAAGGCGCTTCGCCGCTGACACGATTAAGTTCATATCCCCAGGGTCCGGGCGGTGGCGAAGTCGCGCAAACGCCCAGTGCGTTTTCACCAGCATCTCCGCATCCATGCGGTCGCCCAGGCGCGCCGCGGCGGTGGTTAGTGAGGACATGGCCTCAGTTTTCAGAGGCGTCTGTAGTGACGCGAGCGCCCACAACACGCAATCCACGTTCTCTAAATTCAAACGCGAAGCGCACCGCGGGATCTCGCTCTCCACCGCCGCCATGTACTGCGCGGGCGGGGTTTTGTTGAGCTGCGTCGGGTAAAACAAAGGGTCAGTCTTGTATATCGCGATGTATGGACAAACAGTCAGGGCAGAGGTAAGACGTCCCTTCGCAGGACGAGTATGGGCAAACAGTCTCGAGTCGGCGAGTGTGGGTGTATCGATACTGTACGGGCGATTGGCAAACAGTGAGTAAACAGGGAGGCCGTAATTGGGCCGAAGAACAGTCGTGGTATTCGCGTACCTTGGCGCACGCCCAGAGGCACTGGGACATGTTCAGCGGCGACGAAGACCCCCCCAGGTTTTGCGCGGCGTCTCGTATCAGCAGGCCGTCGATGACCTCGCCGGGCGGCGCCCGTCCTATCCGAGCGCACGCCCACAGCAGGTTGGACGTTTCCTGTCCCTCGAACGAGGTCAGGTTGTCCAAAGTGGCGCGCATGGCTTGGTCGAAAAAAACCGCCCCCGGGTCGAACTCCAGGTACGCGAACCCCAACAACACGTTTGACAGTTCCTGGGCTTTGAATTTCTTGAGCAGAGGCGCGACGGATGCGGCCAGCGAAACCAACAAGTCGGACCCCGGCGAAAACCGCAGCTGCCCGAACGCCCACACCGTGTTACTCACGGCTTGGCTTTTCGTTTCCCGCGCTTTCCCCGTGCTTTGTACCCCGCCTCGCAGTTCGTTTGCAAGGCCTTCCGCTATTTCCGTGAGCAGCGTGTCTGCCGGATGGTGCTCCAGTTTCGCGCACGCCCACGCCACGTTGGCCAGGCCTTGCGAGTTCATCTTTGGCAGTTTCTTTTGCACCACTAGCATCAGTTCTTTAAATCGTTTATCCCCAACCACGGCTTCCCTGTCGCGTTGCGACCGCGCGTGCGTCGCGAGGCGGTGCATCGCGGTTGCGGCGTGAATCGGGTCGAACTCGGAGGCGTGCTTGCCCACGACGTCGAGAATCACCCTAGGGTCCGTGCTTGACGTCAGGTCCGATTGAATGGCGCGGCCGTTCGCGAAATCGGTACCCGTCAGCCGGGGGGTGCCGCCGCCTGACCCGCGGCCGCGGCCTCGGCGCTCCGAGGAAGGGGCGGCGAGGGCTCGGGTTGGGACGCGCCCGGTGGCCCGGTGGCGCGTCGTCGAGGGGGTCACCCTGCGCGTGAAGGGGGCGGCGAACGCCGCGAACACCGCGTGTGCGTGCGCCATTTGCGGTGGGGCACAACAGGGGCGAATCAGAGGTGGGGTGTCGGCGGCGAGGAATCCCACTCCACGACGCGTGGACGGGAGGTCGTTGAAGCGACGCGCGTGCGGTGAGTGACGAAAAAACACGCGAACCGGTAACGCTTGTCGCAACCGGGTGGAGGTGGACGGACGCGCGCTGGGCGACTCGGTGTGGTACCGCCGCCCGACGAAGGCTCGCGAAGGCGGCGTAAACCGTAAAAAGCATTTGCAAAGAGGACGTGGAAAGCGAAAAAAGGAAGGTTGAAAAAAGAAAAAAAGGCGAGTCCCGGGCCTGCTACTTTGTTGAATGTACAATTCTCGAAAGCGATTATGCACCCAGCGTGACAAGCATCATACCGCTATAGACAGACGAACGCGATGGTAAAAGACTACCAGACTACGGCTGACGGATAACGGATTGGAACAAAAAAAAAGTACGTGCGACGTGCGCGGCGACATTTCACAAGTCACGCCTCTCGGCTCGTCGCGTGTTAAGGTGTTACGCATACCTCGAATCTCGCCTCTTTGCGCTTTTTAGTTTAGTCACCAACATAGTCACCCACCCCTAAACCTTTTAGTCACCCAACCCAAAAAAACTCCCCTTCACTTCGGCAGGTGTTTCACCAAAAGCGTTTCGAAGGTTTTGTACAAGTCGTCGTTGGCGTCTCCGAATATGTCGCTCGCTTTTTTCAGCGTCTCCGCCCTTGTTTGTTTATGCGCGTTCAGTTCTTTGATGTTTTGCAGGAACTGAGAGAAGTGTTCGTACGACAACCTGCTTCTGGCTTTGCGAAAGAACTCCTTGCCATCGACTTTGTTTTGAGGAGGTGGTTTTGCGTTCAGCGGCGACGACGGCGCTGATGAACCGTTTCCGTCGAATCTCAACGACGGCGCAGGAGACGCGTGCGTCGACCGAACATTTCTTTCCCCTCGGCCATCCTCAGCATATGTCGACCGGGCACCCGGCGACCGCATTCTCGTCGCATCGAAGTTTGAAAGCACCGAGTTGATTAGCCGGTCCCCGGACGCGTCCCCGAATCGGTCACCGGACGAAGCGTCCCCAAAATCCCCAACTGCAGCGTTCTCGTCATCATCCGCGAGCGTCCGCATCAGGTTCCGTTTAAAGTGCTCCAGCTTGGCGACGTCTTTGTTTAGTTTCTTCACCGTGTTTATCAGGGCCTGTTTTTCTTGTAGTAAAGTCTCCCTGTCCTCCATCGCGAGCGCGGCTTTTTCGGAAGCGTCGCTAAGCGCGTGTTCCGCGTTTTGCAACTTCCGCTCCAGCTGTTTGTTGCGCATCTTTCCCTCCGCGTTTTCCTCCCGCAACGCACTCACCTCTTGTTCCAACCCCAAAGTCTTCTTCACGAACGCCGCATTCGCGATGCGGTGCGCCAGCTCGAGCTGGTCACCGGGGTCCTCGGGTAACACCTGGTTTGGGGAGGGGAGGGAAGGGGGGTGAGTGACAAGGCTCTCGTCGTGGGCGATCGGAAAAGAAGTGTCTGATGGAAGCGCGGGAAGTGATTTGAAACGCGACCGTGGGGCCAGGGTGGTGTCGTCAGTGACACCGTGAGTTTCGCGTTTGAACCGCGTCATCAAGAAACGTACCGAGGCGATATCGCGGGGAAGCGCGTCCATCGCGGCGGCGAGGGGGACGGCCGACTCGCGACGACGCGGAGTGGGGGAGAGGGAAGGGGAGCAAACAAAGCCTTTGTTGGGAGAGTTGTTGTTTTGAGTTTTTGGGAGAAAAAAGCGCGGGTTGGCGGTCTCGTCGTCGATTCGTTCTGGGACACTGCGATACTCGCCTCGTGCTGTGACACCGCGTTTACGTTGTGTACCGGTACACATAACCTCGCGTTTCTCGGGAGGTGAAAAGGGCCGTCCTTCGCGCGAAAAATTCCAAATATTTTCCAAAACCCTACTCGTTTTTTTTCAGAAATGCGTAGAATAGAAATCTCCGGTCGTCGTCGATGGCCACTTCGGAACGCGCTACACGCACGTCTCCAGAACCGGCGAATATCATGGCGCCTTTCAGGGTAAGCACACTGCCCGGCACGTATCCCCGCGCGTGACGCACATGCTCGGTTCGCGGTACCTCGCCTCGGCGCGGTCTCCGGCGACATGTTTGGCGGTCCCACGCTCGCGATGTTGTTTTCGCGTGCTAGGGTTCAACCGACGAATGGGTCGAGTGGGGCCCGTGCGGGGTTGTTGGCGCGGTAACAACTGCCGTGCATCGCCCGACACCGTATGGGAAGCCGTGCGCCACGATGCGGGCGACTTTACGCCCCCGGATGGCGCACGTGGTGCCGTCTCCGGAGACGTCGGCCTTCGCTCTTTTTTCGTTCCGTCCCGCAAAAAAAATGTTCACGCCGAGCCCGGTAACCGGTCGCTGACCCCACCCTCCCCTTCCCCGAAACAGTACCACCAATATCACATCGTCGGCCGCCACGTGCCCACGGATGCCCAGCCGGAGCCGCAAATCTACCGCATGAAGCTCTGGTCCCTGGACGACACCCGCGCCAAATCGAAGTTCTGGTAAGTGAATGAAGAAAACAAATCTCCCGCGACGTCGTTCGCGACGCGCAAGCTCGAACGGTGAAGAACACGGCGACGCATGCGAGTAAATGTGATGCCTGCTCTTTGGCGGGAATTGGTCGTGTGTGTGTCCTCGACGGCGTGGCCACAAATCCACGCCTAAACCACACCGAGGTCGACCCCGGGCCCGCACGTTCCGACACCGTCGACGCACACCGGACCTCGCGATGCGTTTTAAGGGTTTTCGCCTTCTTTGAGCGTTTTTCAAAACAGAAGCGCGCGCGGCGCGCCGGCGCGTGCTTCCAAACCGGATGCCCCACTACTCCAACACACGAACAATTGCCTCTTACGACCCGTCCACTGACCGTTGCTTCCACCCCATCCCCATTTTTAATTTACCATCAACAGGTACTTCCTGTCCCGCCTGAAGAAGGTGAAGAAAGCGAATGGGCAAATCATCGCGTGCAACGAAATTTTCGAGGAGGACACGACTTCTATTAAGAACTACGGCGTGTGGATTCGTTACCAGTCACGCACGGGGTTCCACAACGCGTACAAGGAGTACCGCGAGATCAGCATGAACAAAGCGGTTGATGCGTTGTACGAGGAGATGGCGAGTAGGCACCGCGTGCGGGCGCCTTGCTTGCAGATCATCAAAATCGCGTTAGTCGCCGATGCGGACGTGAAGCGTGACAACACCATCCAGTTTCTGGGCAGAAAGGAACCCGTTTCTTTCCCGGTGGTGAACAAAGTCTTAAGGGCGGACGCGAAGTCCCAGAAAACCACGTTCAAGTACACCAGGCCCAACTTCTCGGCGCTGTAAGTGCGTGTTGTTGAGTTTGGTTACGAACGCCTCGCGTAAGGGTAACGAGAGTGGTTGGCGTGGAAGAGACGCTACACTGCTTATCTAGCCTAAGTCTGTCGTTAAACGCGCGAGGGTTTTTTTGGGGTGGCTTGTTGCTTCTGGCGTTCGGGGTTTACTCCTCGAAAGCGTTTTCCAGCGCGGGAAACGTGTGCTTTTGGCGACGAAAAAAAATGATGGAGAGAATGGCTCGACTGGGGTCGAGCGCGGGGGACCTGACGCTTCAACGAGCGCCGGGTATGGGGGATTGGGACATCCACTAGAAAAAAAAACGACCATTCAAAGGTCGGTCGCGTTGTGATGAAAACGCGTTAACAACTAATTCGGAGTTGCACGAGTCGCGCTGGCGTAAACCTCGTGCGTACTGCGACCGCGTTACACCTCGTCTGTACTGCGAGCAAGGAAAACCTCATCTGTACTTCGAGCACGCAAAGTCTCGTCTGTATTACACGCAAGTTACACCTCGTCTGTACCGCGAGCACGTTACACCTCATCTGCACCACAAAAGCCTCATGTGTACTACACGCACGTAAAACCTTATCTGTGTACTACAAAAAGCTCTCTACCCGTGACTTTTATCTACCGTCTCGCGAATGCGCGTGAGGAGTCGCCCGTCGTCGGCGACGAGGATTCGATGAGGATTCCGCTCATCAAAAATGTCCTCGCCTCAAAAATTCTCCCCGCCGAAACCAAAAACCACGACCAAATCACGCCAAGTAGTTGAACACGTTCGGGTCATCCTTGTCCCGTTCCAGGAACTCTCTAGTGACCAGGTCTTCGATGCGCTTTTTAATCGCTTTGAAGTCCGGTTTGAACCCTTTCGAGAGTTGTTGCACCACTTCCAACACGAGTTTCTGGTGCGCCAGGGTTTTCCGGGATTTCATCGTCCGCACCACCGCGGCGTCGATGGCGTACCGGCGGTCGTTATCGACGTCCGCGATTGTTTTCGCCCGGTCCTCCACAGGCGGAACGGGAACTTTGATTCGCCGCGCCCGGTCCGTGAACTGTTCGTTGTGCGTGAACACGTCGTCTGGGCTGATTTGCTTGTTTTCCGGGGTTTTTGAAAGAATCTTGTGGAACAATAAAAAAGAACGTCAGTCTAGTCTCTTATGGGCAATCAGGGAGGCGGAATGTGGTGATTGGGAAAGGCCCTCACCTTGTACTTGGAACACGAAAGCGAGTGCAGGGTTCTTTTCACGTCCTCCTCGGGCAGGTTCAGGCGGTCCCTGATGTAAAAAAAGAAGTGTCAGTCTCTCGTAATGTGTATGAGTAAACAGTCAGGGTAATCGTCCCTTCTGGTACGAGTATATCGCGATGTATGGACAAACAGTTAGGGCAGAGGTAAGACGTCCGTTCTGGTACGAGTATGGGCAATCAATCGCAGAGGCGGAACGTGGTGATTGGGAAAGGCCGTACCGAATTTCCGCGAAAGTCAGGGAGTCCACGGCGTTGAAAAGCAAAACGCAACTGGTTTGAAACGCGCTGAGCTGCATTTCGATTGATTTGTGTTTGAAGTTGCCTTTCACGCTGCATGTACCGAGGGCGTAGATCCAGGTCAACTTCCGGTGCTTGGTTCTTTCCTCGTAAAACGCCTTGAACGTTTCAACGCACTTCACCATCGGCGCCGGTAACGCGAGCTCGGTGAACTTGTACGTCGGCCAAAACCCGGTGGTCAAAACGGTGACGTTCAAATCCACGTCGCCTTTTTTTGTAAACGAAAAGTGGTTAACGTCTCGTATGGGCAAACAGAGAGGCGGGATTTGGGAATTTGGGAAAAACCATTATTACTAACCTTTCCGCGACGCGTCTTGCGCCAGCCAGGAATCGAACCCCTGCTGCGTGTCCCTTGCGAGCTGCAGGTCGGTAACCATGCCCTCCATCTTCCCCGTGAACTGCGCGCCGCACTGGTGCTTCAGCTTCGCGAGGATGGACCGCTCGTGGTCGTCGTTCGCGGACTGGTCGAAAAGCAAACGCTTGCTCAAGCGCTTCCGGTAAAACTCGCCGAAAAGATCCTTGTCGCTGAGATATTCAAAGAAAGTGGTTAACGCCTTGTATATCGCGATGTATGGACAACAGTCACCAGCTGAGAGATAAAACAGTGTGTCGACGGATTTGGGAAAGGGAATACGTACCTGACGTACGCCAAAAGCCGAACCACCTTTTCAAGCGTCTCCTCCACGGATTCGTCCGAAAGCTTCTCGCTGCCGCCGCCTTTCTTCAAAAGCTTGTCGCAGAACGTAGCCTGATTGAAATAAAAGAAATGTCAGTCCCATATGGACAATCAGTCGGCGGAATGCGGTAAATGGGAAATACTTACCATCAGCTCAGCAGAAGTGCTCCCGGCGATGATCTTGTTGCAGAAAACCTCGCACGCCTCTTTTAGCGCCCTCAAGAAAAGCGAATCCTCCGCGAAACACGTGGTGACGTACGCCACGTACTTGTCGTGCAACGCGATGACGTCTTTCACGAAAATCGTACTGGTGTCGCTTGAAAGCGCTTTTGAATCTTTGTCGCTAACCTTGGCTTCTTTCGATGACTCCTTGTCCGGGGTAGGCGTGGGCGTGCCATCCGCCTCGCCTTTGCCCTTGGTCTTGGAAGCGGATTCCTTCTTGGCGCTCGCCGCTTCGTCCGCGCGCTTCACGAGCGCCGCGCCCTCCTTTTTTTGGAAAAGAAAAGTGTCAGTGTTTCGGGCCATGTTCGTAACTTGTACGAGCAAACAGTCTGGCGGTTCCGGGCCTCCACAGTGTGCCTGGATTTGGTAAGTGCAACACGTACCTTCTCGACGTGCTTTTTGAAAATCTCCGCGACGGGGGGAAGCCCGGAGGGAACGCGCTTGAACAAACGGAACACCCTTGCGAGGTCTTCGGTTTTGTCGTCCCTGAGTAACGCGGCGGCACCTGAGATTGTACACGAAAAGTGGTCAACGTCTTTCGTAATGTGTATGAGTAATTACGGGCGGACAATCCGCAAAACAGTCGTCCGGGAGTTGGGAAAGCCCCGACACGTACCCGAGTGTTCTTTTTCGAGAAGGCGCGTTTCGTACTCCGAAAGCGTTTCCCTCTCCACTTCCTTCAGCAGTTTCGTTTCGGAGGACGCGTGCAGGTAAAACCCGACGCGTTCCTTCTCCTTCCCGAGGCACTCCTCGGCTTTTATCAGGTACTCGGGGCAGCTGTTTTCTTCGATCCACACAGACGCTTTGCGGGCGTAGTGCGACGCGGTGTTGGTTAACAGAAACGTCTCGAAATCCGTTTCGTACGTCTCCATGCCGCCCATGCCCATCTCGACGAAGATCCCGAGGGCGTTTTTAACAAGCGCCCGGTCGATTTGTTCGCCGTCGCGTTCTTTGTCGATGAGCTCAAGAATCGCGTCCTTCGCGGTGGTTTTCAGTTTGGCGTACACCAAGTCCCTGAAACAAAGCCCCCCCACGTCTTTCAGTTGCGCCAGGTTGTGCCTTTGGATGTAGTACCGATCCAGGTAGTTGAAGAACCGCGACAGCCACCGGACCATCACCTTGTGGTCGTCCCACCTTGGGATAGGTAAAAACAAAGTGTCAGTGTTGTAAGGCCACGTGTATATCCGGGATTGGAAAGGAGTCCCCCCGGAGTGGGGTCCGTACTTTCCGACTGTACTCCATACAGGGCGGTAAACGTTGTCGGGATTTGGGAAACGCGGCGCGTACCGTCGCACCAGTTCCTTCAACATGAACTCGCCGTTCTTTTCATCCAGCGAGGGTAAAACAACCGTGGTGATGTACGTGTTGAACGCCTCCCGGTACCGCTCGTACAGCTGCTGCGAGAAGTCGTGCGGGGGCTTTTGGGTGCACATGTTGTAGATCGTGCTGCGCGATGTGGATGGGATGGGATTGGATTGGATTGGAAAAAAGAAAAAGAAGAAAAAGTCAGTTTTGGAAGTGCTTTGCGTGCCCTTCATATCTACGTCCTGTGGTTCAGTACTCGCGGTACTTACGTGTACAGGTTCATGTACTCCTGAGGGGTAAACGCCTCTTCCGCGGTGTCGGTGTCCAGAATTCCGCGCAGCTTGACGATGCCTTTCTGCGCGTTTCGGGGGGGGAGGTAAGAGTCAGATCGGGAGACGGTGGGTGGATCTGGCTGCGTCGAGTACAGTAGGGTTACGGTTCGCGAATTGAAACACGAACGCGTCGCGTTGGAGGGGCGTCGGTGCTGAAACCCGGGGGTGAGTATCACCAGGACGAGCGCGCAAAACACACGTGCCTGCATGAAGTCCCATCCCTCCTCGAGGTTGATGACCTTGCGGTCGTTCATCATCGGCCCTGAAGAGTTACTCGGTCACGAGACGTGCGAGTTGGCACTATGGAGCCAAAATTGAGCCCGCGAGATCTGAACGAGGTCCGCTTGTCACGGTCGTGAGACGCCTACGTGTGAGGACGACGCGTGGGGTGGTCACGAAAAGGTGGCACAACACGGTTGGTCACGCAACGCCGCAAACGCCGCGACACAACTCACGCGCGCGTCCAATGACGAAACACGCGAGTCACGGACCCGTCGCGTGGTCGTTGTTGGATCAACTTTAGGGAAAAGGAGCCAAGTTTGAGTTTCTCAGTTTTTGGGAAGTGGATAGTGGAGAAGAGAAAAAGCTACGACTCCTTTTCTTCTAGGGACGCGCACACGTCGTGGCGCGCGCCGCGTGTGCCCGACTGGGAGTGATGGGACGAAAGCGGTGCCCGCACGGGAAGGACAAACACCTGTGCAAGGAGTGCAGCCCGTGCCCTCACGGCAAGGTGAAAGGCAGCTGCGTTTTGTGCAGCCCCTGCCCTCACGGCAGGCTGAAAGGCAGCTGCGTTTTGTGCAGCCCCTACCCTCACGGCAAGCGGAAAAGCCAGTGCGCGGCGTGCAACCCCTGCCCTCATGGCAAGCGGTAGGACAGCTGTACGGTATGCACCCCATGCCCTCACGGCAAGCTGAAACAGGGCTGCACAGCGTGCAGCCCCTGCCCCCACGGCA